>Ga0310690_10002061_pt1 | contig 33871 bp, 40 predicted proteins | sample AusTroGonzalo_MG_2_FD_207661 | JGI IMG/M metagenome (GOLD analysis project Ga0310690, IMG submission 207661) | Bovine rumen microbial communities from tropical cattle in Woodstock, Queensland, Australia - Gonzalo_04 (v2) (version 2) | ecosystem: Host-associated > Mammals > Digestive system >...
CAAGCCGTCTATGATGCCATTAAAGACGAAAGCCATCTGTTCGTTTTCGATGAGGGCACCATGACCATCTATGCCTATCTGACCAACATTAAACATTGGACTGTAACAAAATAACGATTATGATAACTGAATTTACAACACGAGTACAAACGCCGGACGAGGGATTCGACTGGCTGTTTCATGACCAAGAAGACGAACCGCGTATGTTTCGTCATGAAGTCGGTCTGCCGCCTCATGCCGAGCCATGGTTGCAATGCACAGACGCCGACAAAGTAGCCTATGAACAAGAATGGGCCCGCGAGCATCCCCAACCCGAAACAATCGAGCCGGAGGAGGCGGCAGAGTCATGAACTGGGACTTGTTTTTTGAAATCGGCAACTTCGCCATCGGAGTGGTCGGCGTGATCGGCGGCATCGGTGGTATCATCTTCTGGCGTGCCGCTCGCAAGGAGAAAGAAGCAGCCGCCAAGGAGAAAGAGGCGAACGCGCAGACCGCCAAGATTGAGGCGATGGGTAAGGAGGCTGACTTCGCCGAGACCATGCTGCAGAAGTTCGAGAAGGCTATCCTTGCGCGGATGGACAGCGGCGAGGCGGTACGCAAACAGGAGTTCGACCAACTGCGTACCGACATCGGTTCGCAGCTCTCGGACATCCAAGTCGAGAACCGTGCGCAGAACGAGACCATCGGCACCATGTCCGAACTGCTGAGCGACATCAAAGAGTACCTGAACGGCGGCTTTGCTGCCTTCGAGGCCAACAAACACACCAAACCAACGAAAGGACGCAAGAAATGAACGGCTCACTCTACATAACCGACCCGCAGGGCGAGACCCCACAGCCGCAAGGATGCCTGCACGGCATGTGGATCATGGCGGCTGCCGTGGCACTCACCATCGCCCTCTGTCTCCTGTTCCCCGCCTGCAAGACCGTGCAAGTATCCGAGAAAGTGAACGTCCGGGACTCCGTGGCGATCCGTTGGCAGGACAGCACACGTTGGCATGTCCGCGACTCGCTGCACATCATCGAGCACCACGTCACCATCAAGGACAGCACAGGTCTCACGATTCAGTTCGGCGAGGGCGGCGGAACCTACAACGCCAAGACCGGCGAGGCGACGAACGTGGCAGGCGTGCATCAGACCGACACCCACCATGAGCAGCGTGACAGCACCGCCTACTACCGCAACCTCGCGTCCGACTATCAGCACACTGCCGACAGCCTGACTAACCAACTGACGACGCTGCAAAGCGAGTACGACCGCGCCGAGAAGAAAGCCCGTACCGGGTATGACCGCTTCTGCTCGTGGTGGTTCTGGATCACCGCCATCCTGCTCCTGCTCAAACTCGCCGCATGGGTCATGGAGAAGATACCGACTACCGCACCCTACATCCTGATTGCGAGAAAGTTTATCCCGTTTTTATAGGCTAAATCTTAAAATTTGACACGTTTAGGCAGACAAAACGCCGAGAAAACGCTTGCCACCCATCGTTCAAATCTTAAAAATCGTACATTTTTATTCCCAAAACTCGCAAAAGTAAACCATTTTGCGGGTTTTGTCGGTTTTATAGAATGGACACAATCGAACTTGAAAATAATGTCAAACTCGACCAGCTGCTAACCACCAACCCGGAGATGGAGAAGAAGGTGCGGCGGATCGTGCGGCAAGTCATCATGGGCGCAATGGACCCTGTGAAGCAAGCTGCCGACCGTCAATCGACCCGTCAAGCTGCACAAGCAGTACGTAAGGCCGTTTACAAAAAGATAATAGGTGGAAGTTTGAATATCTTGGACGGACGTGGCAAGGCTGGTGGTCGCTGTCCATTACCGCCTGTTCGCCACCGTTTGGAGTTTGAGACCAACCGCAAGGGCAATCACCGAGGAGGAAACCGAATGCCGAGAAGCAGACGAACCGAAGACCTTCTGACCTACCAAGGGAAAGACGCTGCATTTATTTTGAGGTTCCTCAATAGCGGTACTCCGAAACGTTCTACCAACGGCATCCGTAACGTAGGACAAATTGCGGCAAGACATTGGTTCGAGGACACAAGCCACAGGGCAATACAATACGCAGCCGAGCAGTTTGACCTGCTTTTGGATGCACTAATCGCAAAAGAATTCAAATAGATATGGCAGATGCAATCGTAAGGCTCAAAGTCGAGAGCCAAGAATATGACCAGAAGTTGAGTCGCGCCACACAGCAGCTACAACACATGGAGAAAGAGGTGCGCCGCACTGGTGCATCTTTCGCCTATGCTGACAAGGATGAGATAGCCTTCATCCAGTCTCTTGGTAGCATGGAGACCAAGACCACCTCGGCAAAGAGCCAACTGCGTGAGTACACGGAAGCACTCATGCAGATGACCACCACCTACCGCAACCTCACGCAAGAGGAGAAGAACTCCGACTGGGGCAAGGCACTCGCCGCGTCAATGGACGAAATTAAGGGCAAGGCTGCAATGCTGAGAGATGCAATGGCCGATGTCAATCGTGAGATCGGTGGCATGGCTTCCGACACGCAGGTCTTCGACCAGATCGCCGGTGGCGTGACGGGTCTCGTGTCCGTCTTCCAAGTAGGGCAGGGTGCCCTTCAGATGTTCGGCGTCAAGAGCAACGAAGCAATGCAAGCCATGGCCAAGTTGCAAGGCGCAATGGCTGTTGCAAACGGTCTGACGAAGATACAGGCCGCTTTGCAGAAGGAGTCTAACCTGATGCAAGGTGTGGCGAAAGTGCAACGTCTTGCCGCCGCTGCCGCACAGGAGATGGAGACGAAGGCGATGACCGGCAATGTCGCTGCAACGAAAGCCGCCACCGTCGCACAGAAGGCTCTCAATGCCGTTGCTAAGGCAAACCCGTTCATGCTGCTTGCATCTGCCATCGGTGCGGTGGTCGGTGCTCTTGCTATCTTCTCTGGCAGTGCCAGCAGGGCTGCTCAGGATCAGAAGAAACTCGCTGAGTCGGTCGGCTCGTCGATGGGTAAGATGGTGACGAGTTATAACATCCTCAAGGACGAATGGCAGTCACTCACTACCGAGCAAGAGAAAGATGACTGGATCACGAATAATGCCGATAAGTTCAACGAACTCGGTGTGGCGATTGAGAATGTATCAGACGCAGAGAAGGTGTTTATGAAAGACACTGACGCGATGCTTCAATCATTCCAACTGCGTGCACAAGCATCTGCGCTCCAAACGCTTGCCGAAGAAAAATACAAAGATTACTATGAGCGTCTTGAGAAAAACAAGGACAAGTTAGTCAAGGCGGGGCAAGGACTATCCTATAGAGAACAACAGCAAATGGGAGTTGGGCTTCTTTTGAACGGTTACGCCGAGAATGATGGCCTGTTCGGTATGAAGTGGACGGAAAAAGGAGCACAAGCAATGAATGAGCAGTTACTTGGGACCGGACTTCAGGAAGGTGATGAATTATTAAAAAAGTTCCAAGAAATAGAGGAACAGCGCAAAAAACTATACGATAATACTGGTCTCAAAAATGCGGAAGATACAGTAAGGAAGGATGATGCTGGTCAGTACGATGCGCAGATGAAAGCTGAGATCGCTGCACTTGACAAGGTGCAGATGACCAAAGAAGGGAAAGAGGAAGAGTACGAAAAGAAGGTCTATGAGATCAAGAAGAAATGGTTGCAAAAGACCGTTGAACTATATGCTAAAGGATCATCTGATCGTTCAAGAGCAGAGGGTAACCTATCCCAACTCGAAATAGACTACCAAAACTCGCAAATACGGACAGGCAAGAGTGCTGCCACTGCTCAGGAGAAAGCGGACAAACCGAAGACTCAAGCGGAGGAGAAAGTCAATAAGGCTCTTGAAGACTACGCAACAACATTAGGCATCGCAGCCATCAGAAAAGAGGCCGGATTGGACGACGAAGAAACCTACAAAGCGAAGGAACTTGCTGCGCATGAGAGGTTGTTTGATGCCTATACCGAGGCATATAATATGTATGCCGATCCTAAATATAAGGCAGCCATTGACGAAGAGGCAAAAGAGATTCAGGACCTTTCCCGTGTAGTAAAAGAACTCAAAGACGCTAAGGAGGCGCAAAAGCAGGCTGACCGTGAGTTGGAGCAGGCTGAGAAGGAAAAAGCACTCCAAATCAAACAAGTCGATTCTTCTATCCTTAGAGGTCTGACTGGAGTCGCAAAGAAGGCAGGGTGGACGACTGAAGACCTCGGTACAACCGGGCTTAAAACTCGAATTAACTCATCTGTGGATTTTGATGTAACGGAAGAAGAGTGGACCGCATTACAAGATAAACTGAACGAGCGACTCAAAGAGTTGCATATGGACCCGATACAAATCAACTTTGAGACGGGTTCGATTGAGACTCCTGTGCAAGCAGCAAAGCAGACCGCCGACGCTTGGCAGAATGCTGTGGCAGCGGTGAATAATGTCGGTTCGGCGTTGCAACAGTTGGAGGACCCTGCTGCGAAGGTGTCCGGCATTGTGATGCAAGCCGTTGCAAATATCGCACTCGGTTTTGCGCAAGCTGCTGCAAGTCCTGCCACGGGTGCGGCCGGTGTGTTCGGTTGGATCGCCGCCGCTACTGCCGGTGTGGCTACCATGGTCAGCACCATCGCCGCTATCAAGTCCGCAACGTCTGGCGGCTTCGCTAACGGTGGTATCGTACCGGGCAACTCCTTCAGCGGCGACAACCTACGGACGTCCGACTACGGGATCAATGCAGGCGAGCTCATTCTCAACCGTGCCCAACAGGGAGCCATCGCAGGGCAACTGAACAGTAACCCGATGGGTAATATGCAACTTGAGACACGCATCAGCGGCACAGACATGCTCATATTCCTCAATAACACCAACCGAAGTCTCGGCGGCTCGCGGAGCTTCTATAGCGAAAGGCACTAATCATGGCAAAGAATATCCGTTGGCAAATACCCTTTGTGTCCTTGCAAGGCATACACTACCGGGTGGACATCTACGACGAAGGTGAGTTCACCCCCGTTCAACTTACGGCGGGTCCGACACCGTTTGTGACTAACGAAGACGCGAGCGATGACTTCTTCCACCCTGTCCGTACACAAACCGGCACGTTGCAAGTGTGTACGCTAAAACCCGATGGCACCTACATAACCCTTGACGAGTTGCTGCCGTCGAATAACATCGCCCGGCCAGTCCGTCTGCTCAACCTCGACAACTCCAACGCGATCGAGTGGCAGGGATTCCTCAGTTGTGAGGCATACAATCAGGACTACACTGGCGTGCCGCAGATTTTGAGTCTGCCGGTCATCAGCGTATTGGAGGCGATGGAATCAGTGGAGATGAACACGAACCTATCCGGCGTATTGAACATTAACTGGATCATCTATTACGCGCTGAACAATATCGAGAACTCGATTGTGATGACCCTTTGGCAGAATATCTATTACAGTGCGCAGTCATACCGTATCTTTAATAAGATGCTCGATGCCACGCAGTTCATCAAGGAAGAGGAATACAGCACCGAGAACTACCCGACGACCATCCTTAAGGGTGACAGTTGCAAATCCGTTCTTGAGAAGTTGTGCAAATATATGGGTTGGACCGTCCGTGAGCAGGGTAGTAGTGTGTTTTTTGAACGCATAAACGAGACCATCGGTTTGTACCGTGATAGTTTGAACGGGTTCCGATATGACTTCCACACCAATGCAACACTTGTGCCTTTGACCACCAAATCTCTTGAGACGGATGTCACTTGGATGGGAACAGGACACCAACGCACCATCATGCAAGGTGCAAGTTCGGTGAAGGTCGCAGCAAAAGTAGAGGATATAAATACGGAACTCAAACTGCCTCCGTTCCCGTATGGAACGATGACGAATGAGATTAACTATTACTTCGCAGAATATACGCAAGATGGACACACCACACCGTATCTGAAGACCACCTATTCAAAAGCGATTACCGCATACTCCAATCTGTTATTCAACTACTACTACGGCAACCTGTCGTGGAATGATGGCAAGGTAACAAGCGGGCAATATGCTGGAACCAGCAATCTCGATGACACCATAGAGGCATCCGCTTGGTACCAATCCAACTGGAATGTCGGGAAAGCGACCTACAATGCCGGAGCCTTCTATGTGTACCATACGGCGAGAACACAATCCGGTCAATACTCAGATGCACCGTACATCCGTGGATTATATTGCAGTTTTATCCCACAACTCGCAGACGCGGATATACCGATTTTTAAGATCAGCAGTCTGAAGAGTTGTGCGTTCCAAAAGGGCAAACTGACACTAAGGATTAAATTCTCCCGTTTTGTCGGAGTGGACCAACGTGATGCAGCAGACCGAGAGCAAGGAACAGAAAACAGATGGTATTTTACGGACAATGGAGGGCATTGGACGAAAAACTTTTGGTTCGCATTCTCGATTGGCGACAAATACTATAACGGATCAAGTTGGCAGAGTCAGCGGGTAATTGAACAAAATCCACAATCAGGCATGGACTATGAACTCGAAATAAACATTAACTCTTATATGTCAGGAAATGTCAATTTCGAGATCATGGGATGCACCTACGGACAAGGTGGTATTTTAACTTTAGCCGCTCTGATTGATTCAATCGAATTGAGCTACGAACCGGGCACTGCATATCTCGAAAAAGAGGATAGTGAGAATACATACTTCCAAAAACTAAGCACTAACTTCCGTGACGAGATAAGCACAAACGTCGATTTTGCATCGTGGATGAATAACCACCCGTCGCCGTCGCTCATTATGGACACGACTACACAACCGATGACGCTACTCGCCTACGATATAACCACATCCTTTACGTTTGGTATGCGCCCGGAGGTGGACCTGCTCAATCGCTTAGCATCGTACTACGGTGCGGCACGGCAACGGCTGGAACTGGAGGTGGCACATCCGACCGCTGCACCGCTGCCGTTGCTCAAACTCAACGGCATCAACGACGGCAAGGTCTATCTGCCGCTATCCGAGAGTAGGGATTGGCAAACAGGCGTGTGCAAGCTGACATGCTTTGAGGCATCAGAAACGCCTTCGGAGTCGTAAAGTAAACCGATTTTGAACAATTAAACGATATATAGAATGGTAATACACGGAGATGACATAATAGTTACGACCAACATCGGCGGATCGCAAGTGGCGGTCGCTGCATGCAAGTCATGCAACTTCGACATCAGCCGGAACTATCTCAGTACATGCTCGCCGACATCAGGCATCACCAAAAAGAAGATACCGACCGACTACGACTGGTCCGTCAGTTGCGACGGCCTCATCGGCAATCCTCAATACGCCAAGCAGTTCCTTGATGCGCTGACAGGTGGCACCGAACTCACGCTGCAATTCCTCGTAGTAGGATTCAAGGTCGTTGGCAAAGCCTTCGTCAAATCATGGAAGGCCAACGGTGCCAAAGGCAGTCTTGCTAACCTGAGCATACAATTTGAAGGCAGTGAAGGCATCGACACCGACAACCAAGCGTGGGATTTCATCAACGGCACGCTCTATACATACGGCAACTTCGCCGACGGTACGCTGACACCGGGAGCGGACTTCTCCGATGGGGACCTTGAACAAGCCGCAGAATCGTAAAACAACTAAAACAATACAACTATGACACCATCAAATCCTGACAACAGACAACCGCTCATTTATCGCATCGCAGACGCACTCGGTGTGTTCCACCTCGTTGCACCGGTAAACCATATGCACTCCACATCAGAGGTGAACGGCCTCGATACTGCACTTGCCGGTAAGATGCCGCTCAAGACGATTGACTCTGCGCAACGGAGCGGTCGAGGCGTACAACGTCGTGATGTTCCGAATGCGGTGGCACGAGTGGATCGACGAGTGGTGCCTGATTCAGTACCACGGCAAGTGGCATAACATCACCTCATGCGACGGCTCGAAGGAGCGCAACGAGATGCAAATCACGGCTGTTCAGATGCCGAACCAGAAGGTGACGCTGGTGGAAAACGACCAAAAGTAAACCGAAAACGCACAATTCGGCGTATAGTAGAGACCCGACACGCTTATACCTTCGGCTTTCGGTTCGGAGGTTGGCACAGGCGCAAGCCGATGCCGTAAAGCGCACCCGGTCGGGCAAAATGCCGTCATAGCTCAGATAGTAGAGCGCATCTGGAATACGGATGAGGTCGGAGATGCAAGTTCTCCCGGCGGCTCAAACGAAACAAAACAACCCAAAAGATATGCATTTATTTGGATTTGACATTAACATTCAACGGAGGGAACTGGCTCCGGGTCTGCCGTCTTCCACGATGGAAGGCATCAAGGACGGCGCGGGCGGCAACGCTCAAACCAAAGCCGAAGGCGCAAACTACGCCGAGCGCATCGTGTTCGTGAACAGTCCGATGTCCGCTCTCTCGGTGTCCGCATACTACCGCGCCGTCGAGCTCCGTGCCCGGACGATGGGTCTCATGCCCGTGCAGTTCCAGAAGGTGGACCGCGAGGGCGGCAACTTCGTCACCGACATGCGCGGTTTCGGCAAGCGGATGAACTACCTCTTCCAAGTCGAGCCGAACCCACTGATGACGGGTCCGCAGATGTGGGAACTCGTCACGATCAACCAAATCGCATACGGTAACGGCTTCGTCTATCTGGAGTGCGACGAGATGGACTTTCCGCTGCGTGCTTGGATAGTCGAATACGGTTCGTACAACCTCGCCACGGGTCTCTACAACGTGACCTACCTGAGCGATGCCGGGTATGTGACGAAGACGAACGTGCCTCGCAAGTACGTGCTGCACTTCCCGAACACCTTCCGCGAACGAGGCGGCGTGTGGGGCATCCCGACGCTCCGATTCATGACACAGACGCTGTCGTACATCAAGACCCAGCAGCAGCAGACCCTCGAAACGGCTGCAAAGGGCGGTCGCGTCAAAGGCTTCATCTCGGAGGACAAAGGTCCCGGACAACTCGGTCTCGGTCAGTACAACAAGAACACCTCCGACGACTACGCAAAGGAGATTCAGGGTAAGTTGTGGAGCGGTCAGGACATCGTGGCAATCCGCGGTCTTGAGAAGTTCCAGAACCTGAGTATGACCGCGCAGGACATGCAAGCCTTGGAGACCGTGCTCAAATCGGACGACGACTGCGCACGTTTCCTTGGTGTTCCGAGACCGCTGCTCATGCTCGACACGAACAGTCACTACACATCCTACGTAGAGGCTACCGGCGAGTTCCTGACACGTACCATCCTGCCGGAGAAGAACGCCCGTGAGATGGAGATCACCCGCAAACTGCACATGCTGATGCCCAAGTCGGTCTTCGACTTCGGCGTCCACCGCATCCATATCTGCGAGAAGCCGCTGATAGCAATGGACCCGGAGCGTCAGGCAAAGGTGGACGCGCTCAACCTGCAAACCGGTGTGAAGACCATCAACGAGTTGCGCAGGGAGCACGACATGCCGTCTGTACCGTTCGGCGACAAGGCTCTGTGCAGTACCAACCTTGCGGAGGTGGGTTCGCCCAAACTCCGCGAGAGCGGTGGCGGTCGCCCGACCGAGGAGGGCAAAACCGAAGGCGAGGAAGGGAAAGTATCTCAGTAGCGATACATGCGGTATCGCAGTAGCAATACAACGTGTATCTCAGTAGCGATACCACGTGTATCTCAGTAGCGATACCGCCATAAAGCCCAAAAGTAAACCAAAAACAAGCATTTATCCGATATGTAGGAGGGCACAATTATGAAACCCGAAAACAAACAAGAAATAGCGGCTATTGAGCGAGAGTTGAGAACCGACCGCCACGTGCGGACAGCTACCAATCCCGCACATCATTACGCCGGAAGTAGTAACCAATAAATTCAAACAACAATGAGCAAAATCGAAAGACAAATCGAATTGCAAGCCTCCGAACTGCATGTCCGTGAGGCTGGTGACGGCAAGAAAGGCCGTACCGTGGAAGGCTATGCCATGCTGTTCGGTGTCCGCTCGGTCAATCTCACGCCTTGGAGCCAAGAGCGCGAGGTGTACGAAATCATGGAACGGGGATGTATCACCCCTGACCTGTTGCAACGCTCCGACGTAGTGCTGACTGCCTTCCACAACAATCAGCTCATCCTCGGTCGTTGGCGCAAAGGTGTCGGCACGCTCTCGCTGGAGATCGACGCACGCGGTCTGAAGATTCGCTGCACACTCGCCGAGACTGCCACGGCTGACGAGTTGCTGAGTGCCATCGAACGCGGTGACATCAGCGGCATGTCGTTCGCCTTCACCGCCGACGAGGAGGACAACGAGAACGGTGTATCTTACGAGCGCACCGATGAACAGACTGAGGATGGCAAGGTCGTTTGGCTGCGCCATGTGAAACGTGTGACAGGCTTGTACGACGTGACAATCGCCGGACATCCTGCCTACGAGCAGACGACCATCGAAGCCCGCGAGATCGACGAGGCCATCAAGCGTTCATGCGGCGAGACCGACGAAGAGCGCAAAGCCCGCGAAGCCAAGGAAGCCGAAGAAGCCGCTGCAAAAGCAAAGGCGGAAGAGGAAGCCAAAGCCGAAGAGGAAGCCAAGGCCGAAGAGGAGCGCAAGGCCCGTGAAGCCAAGGAGGCTGAGGAAAAAGCCAAAGCAGAGGAAGAGGCGAAAGCCAAAGCCGAAGCCGAAGAGCAAGCCAAACGCGAGGCACAGCAGCGCCACATGGTAGCCCGTGCCCACCTGCAAAGACAACAAGAGGAGGAATCCTTATTTATTAACTAACCCCTTAAAACGTTTTAACAATGGGAAAAATGACAAAAACTGAAATCCAGAAGCGTCAAGCCGCTATCTGGAATGAGATGGACGAAATCGAAGTCCGCTCTCGTAAAGAAGACGGTAGCATTCAGATGGCTGATGCTGATGCTGCCAAGTACGAACAACTCACCCGTGAGTCTGCTGGTCTGTCTGCAAAGGCAAAGGCACTCGCTTCCGAGGCTGAGTTGATGAACATCCGCTCCAACGAGGAGAAGGGTGCCAAACTGCGCGAGATGTTGAAAAACTGCGTGCAGAAGCGTGAGAACGCCACCACCATCCTTGCCAACGCCGTAACCACCGGCGGTGACCAGAACGAGAACGGCAACCTCGAAGCAGGTGGCTTGATCCCCGTAACCATCCGCGAGATCATCGACACCAAGGTAGCAGGTATCGAACTGCCTGACAGCCTGACGCTCGTTACCGGCGTAACCGGCACCGAGATTATCCCGTACAGCACCAACGACGTGAAGTTCTCCGTAAACGGTGAGGTACAGAAAGTCGGCGAGCAGGGTCTGGACTTCGCAAAGGTTCAAGCCGCTCCGCAACGTGTCGCTGCAAGCGTAGCCGTTTCGCACCGCGCTATCGACAACGCTGCCTTCGACATCCTCGGCTTCGTTACCTTCAAACTCCAGAAGGGTTGGGCTATCTTCCGTGCCCTGCACGTTTACGCTCACGGCCAGTACGCTCTGCTGGAGTCGCCGTTTGCTAAGGTTACGCCGGTTCAGCTGACGCTCGACGACAACATCGGCAAGAACCTCGCAAAGGAGATTGCCAAGATGTACGACCTTGGCTTCGAGGGCGACCCGGAGATCATCATGGACAAGGTGACGGAGGTTGAGCTCGCGTTCACCAAGCGCATCCCGGACAGCACCGGCGACCGCACCGTGGTTGAGGACGGCAAGTGTGTCGGCTACAACTACAAGGTCAGCCCGTACATCGACTACGCTATCGACGCGCAGGGTGCGGCTACCAAGGACGCAACCTACCGCTACATCGGTATCGGTCACTTCGGCTACCTGTCGGAGGAGCAGCACGGTGAATTTAGATTCAACGTAGATGCCGTCTCAAGCGCAAACTTTGACCGTGGGACAGTGGTTTTGGGTGTGTCCACAGACTACAGCCTTACCGAGCTCAGTTCCAAGGTGAATGGCAATAAGAGCGGCAAACCGCAGGCCTTCAAGCTCATCAAGCTCATCGAGGCTTCGGAATCCTAAAACCCGCTAAGGATGGAGAACCGGGCAGGAGGCGAAAGCCCTGCCCCTCCGTCCGAAAGCCTGAAAACGTAAACAAGACACAAAACGAATAGCATCATGGGACTTGACACAAGCGCACTGTTTTATCGCATCCTGTCCGGCAACGCAGAATTGGAGAAACTGACGGACGGCCGCATCTACAGCATTGCGATTCCGATGCCCGAAGAGAACATCAACGAATCGCTCGTGCCGTGGGTGATCATCCTGTTCGACGGTCTCAACAACGACGACGCGACGAAGGATGACCCGTTCGAGAGCAGTACCGACAACGTGCAAATCAGCATCGAGATTGCCGCGCAAACGCCCGACGACCTCATGGACCTTGCACAACTCGTCCGCGACACAATCCACGACGAGATGGTGAACGGCCACACTTTCGACAGCATCTACGACTACAAGTTCTCCGCCGCTGCCATGCAGTATGACGACCTGACTCCGTGCTTCTACACTCGTCTCAGCTATTCGTGCAGTGTCTCCAATGTGAAACAATCAGAATCGTAATAGCAATGGCAACATTAAAAGGACAAAACTTCCGCATCCTCACATACGATGCTGTGGCGAGCAAGTTCAAGTGTGTCGGCATGGCTACCAACTGTACGGTGAACCTCACGGCCAACACCGACGATGCGTCCACCAAGGACGATGTAGGCGGCGCACAGAAGCCGTCCGTAACGAGCAAGAGCTGGCAAGTGTCCGTTGAGTCGCTAAACGTGGCTGATACCGCTGCAATCCTCGCAGCCATCAAGTCCTACACCAAGTTCACACTCCTGTGGGATGAGACGACAGTCACGGACAACCAAACGCCGGAAGAAACTGCTTTAGCCCGCACCGGCTCCGCGTATCTGAACGACGTGACCTTCAACTTCAACGACCGAGAGAATGCAACCAAGTCGCTGCAATTCACCGGCGTTGGTCAGTTGGCCAAGGTGACGAGCACACCTTCTTATGAGGAGATCACCCCGAGCAGCGCGTACACCAAGGGTCAGTTCGTTCGTCTGTTCCTCGGATCGGACAACACCGCGACACCAAGCCGCGTGATAGCCAGCAGTAAAAGCTTATCGCTTCATTGCAGTTTGAGCCTTGAGGATAGTACAACCAAGGATACGGACGGAAATTGGCAAGTACAAGAACCGACGGGTATTTCGTTCGATATTTCGACCAATGCCCTCGTCCGTTCCAACGATGTCATCACCTCCACCGTGCAAGGTCAGGCACTCGCCGACCTCATGGATGTGTACGAGGCATCGGAGCCGGTCAAGTTCCAGATAGCGAACGTCAGCGGTGCCAACCAACGCACCAAAGGCGCAGTCATCGTGGAAGGCTCGGTGGTCATCACCGCCCTCAACATCTCAGCGCAGAACCGCCAAAACGCAACCTACGACGCAACCCTCACGGGCTACGGCGAGTACACGGTTGGCGAAGACCCTGCCGAATCCTAATCACTAACCGAGTCGCCCCTGCGTCTGGTGTTCCATGTTTCACCAGCGCAGCGGACGGCTCATTATTTCACGAAACATGGAAACAAAAACCACAACCATCAATGGCAAGCAGGTCACATTCTTGTACGGCTTTGCCACCGAAATCAACTACGCCAAGTTCACAAAAGGCGATAACATCCACACCTTCGTCCAAGAAACAGCCAAGCAACTCGATGCCTTAGTCAAAGGCAAAGCACAGGTGATGCCGGATGTCGAGAAGTGCATCTACCTCATCCTTGCCGCTGCAATCGCTTATTCGACAAGCAAAGGCGAGAAGGAACCGCCCATCACGGCCGACGACCTCATGTTCACCGAGAAACCGACCGAACTCTATGAGGCACTGGGTCAGGTGATCCTGCTTTATGGTCAGTTCTACGACATGACCGGCGAACCTCAAACCAAAGAGCAGAAAGGGACGAAAGGAAAAAACTCCTAACCGCCCGCGACATCTACCAACTGGTCGTGGGCGAGATAGGAAGAGACCGCCACGAGTTCCTGTATGAGATGACCTATTGGGAGGTGCTGCGTATCATCCGTGGCTACCGCAAGCGCGACCGTCTCACGCACCAACTGATTGCCGAAGCCGTCTTCGCTGCAATGCACACGATGCGCGACAGTAAAGGCAAAACGGTCAAAGACTTCTTCCCGATGCTCTTCGAGGACGATGACGACCGCGAACTCGCCGAACCCCTCTCAGAAGAAGACTACGCCTACGAGCAAGCCCTCATGGACAACTTCAACTTCGGCAAACAGCCAACAGAACCCGCAAAGTAAACCATTTTGCGGGTTTTGTGCGTAATATAGAAAGGAAATAACTATGGCATATTCAAGCGGAATGCTCAATAAGCGCATCGTCATCGCCAAACGGACGGAGGCGGTGGCGGGAAAGTCGGGGCGCGACTCCGGCGGTATCAAATACGAGATCATCGGCACATTCTGGGCGGCTGAGGACTTCAACAAAGGCGTGAAGGCTCTGCGCAACGGAGCGGTAGAGGCGTACAACGTCGTGATGTTCCGTCTGCGGTGGCACGAGTGCATCAACCGCTGGTGCCTGATTCAGTACCACGGCACGTGGTACGAGATTGAGTCGTGCAACGAAGACCGGCAGGCGAACCAAATCCAAATCACGGCGCACGAGATGCCGAATCAGAAGGTAAACATAATCGAAAACAAATAGAAACATGGAACAACCAACAACCCTCATCATCATCACAGCCTACAACCGGCTGACGAGTTTGGTCAAGTTGTGCGACGAACTGTACAAACAAGACCCGCAAACGGACATCGTAGTATTCGATGACCACAGTCCCGAACAATTCAAACCCATGGCCGAGAACATCCAAGTGCTCATCAATCCTGAGCACTACGGCAAGCCCGGCTATTGGAAGACCTACCAGCGCATCTTCGACTATGTGAAGGAGCACGAATACGACTACTACATCTTCCTGCCGGATGATGTCGAGGTATGTCCGAACTTCGTGGCGACCTGCATCGAGAACTACGAGAAAGCCGGTTGCATCTGCCTGTCGCCGATGATCACCAACCGCTCGTTCCTGTACGGACAGAGCCGCTGGGGATGGAAGCAGGTACAGCCGACCGAGTGGGGCATCATGTCGCACTACTTCGATTGTTGCGGCATCGTGCAACGGGATTTCTTCGAGGCACTGCATTGGAAGATGGAGATGATACCTGCTCAGCTCGACCCGTTCCTCAGCAGCGGTGTGGGCAAGCAGATCACCCGCCGCCTGCAAGCCATCGGTTGCCGGATGGGGCACATGAAGCGCACCCTTGTGGCGACGACCGACGACCCGTCCGAGATGAACAAAGAGGAGCGCAGCCGCCATCCGCTCTACTGCGACTGGCGAGACAATGCGCCCTGCGTCGATGTCCACATGGCGAGCCTTTGGCGCGGTGGGCATGTCATCAAGACCGTCGAGTCGCTGATGAAGCAGCCCGAACTGAACCAAATATACTTGACGCTGAACAGTTACACACCCGACCAACTTGCCTTTGCCACCGACAAGCTCAAGCAGTTGCAAGAGCAGTACGGCAAGAAGGTGAACATCCGCAAAGGCGACAACGCCAAACGGAGCAACGAGAAACTGTCGCAGCTCTACAAGTCCAAAGCCAAGTACATCGCCATGTGCGACGACGACATCATCTATCCGCAGGACTATTTCATGCGGATGATTCAGGGCTGTCAAGCAAACAACGCGATGGTCAGTTGGCACGGCGGCGTGTTCGTGGAGTGGCCGTTGAAGCGGTACTACAACCACGCAAGCCGTCACTGCCTGTCGTGGCAGCGCGAGTTCAAAGAGGACACCCGCTGCGACATCCTCGGCAATGTGTTCACCTTCTTCCGGCGCGACATGTTCACCACGGCGGAGTACAAGAAACTCTATGCCGATGCCGGTACCTGCTCGATGGATGACATCTATCTCGGCTGTCTGGCATCGCAAAAGGGCGTGAAGCGTGTGGTGCTGTGGCACTATTACGACCCAACCTCGCCTTTCTGTCCGCGCCACAAGACGATGATGCCCGACGACCACTATGTCTATGACCAGTACAAGGACTCCGATGCCGAGCAGGTGGCGTACCTCAACGAGCACTACAAGAGGTACGAAAACTAAGACGAACATCTGAAGAGATAGCATATAAGCGTCTATATTATACACGCACCCGGTGTCCTTATTAAGAACGCCCAAACCGAAGCACTGACCACACGGTCGGTGCTTTTTCGTGCGTTTTTTCTTGCGTTTTTGGCTCAAAATAGGCGAAAAAGAATAAAAATAACAAAAAAAAATGCAAAAATATGCGAAAAAATTTGCATATATCAAAAAAAAGTATTACCTTTGCACCGTAATTCAAAAACAACTAACAATCAACCCCGGCGGCAACGGGTCACAAGCGGCGAAAAGTTATGAAAACGACAAGCATTTACGAACTGGCAGAGAAGTTGAACGCAAAGGTATGGGAGAAAGGCGACTTGAAGCGCATCTACCTGAACGACGAAGGCTACAACACCAAGAAGATGAGCACCAAGGCATACATCTTCCAAAATGAAAGCGGCGAGTTCAAAGTATCGGTACGCATCGAGTGTTACTCACAGTCCATCAACTGGATCACCAGTCAAGAAGAAGAGGTAAAGAAGAGCATAGAGAAGAAGATTGAAAAGGCTCTTGCTGACACCTATTATATTCCTACACGCAAGGCAGACGGAAAAGTGTTCGACGACGGCACTATCGAAGACCGCGACGAGTTCATGCTTTACCCGGATGTATATCTGACTGCCGAAGCAGCCATCGCAAGTCTCAAAAGCGAAGACCAGAACCCCGAAGACTATGACATCGTAGCTATCAGCCGCGAGGAAGCGGAAGCAGAGAGCGAAGCATTGTGGGCAGCACGTAAGGCAGCAAAAGAGGCACAGGCATGACCAAGGAGATACGATTTGATAGGATGCTGGCCAATACAGGTCGCGCCTATCTTTTTGAAATCAATCGCAAGGAGTTCTGGATTCCGACCAAACTATGCCGTCACCTGCATATAACCGGCAAGCGGTTGCTCAACGGCACGACAACGCACGGCACGGTACAGATACCAGACTTCAAGTACCAAGAGATAGCGAGTGTGACCACAGTGGAAGCATGGGACACCATCACCATCGAGCGGCACACGCCGGATAAGGTAGAAGCCAAGCAGTCAAACGAGATAGACGACTTAAAACGATAATATGGCAGACAATAGAATGTATTTACGATGTCGAGGATGTGGTGAGGAGATTATGTTGGCAAAGTTATTCATGAATGACTGGCACAACGTAAAGACACCAACCGAGAAAGGACAAGAGCTGTTTGATTTTATCGAAAAGCACCAGCATTGTTGCGAAGACTTAGAGCACGATACATGCGGCATGAGTCCGTGGCATCCTGACTTTGAGCCATTTGAATTAACCTACGAGAATCGTCCTGATTGGCAGCACACGCCAACTTTGCAACAAAAGGATAGAGAACTTCATCCAGAAAACTATGAGTAATCCCCTCACTACACAGCAACAAGCAGCCATCCGTCACTTGCAAGAGTGGCGGGTCGGTGCGCTCTTCATGGAACCGGGAACGGGCAAGACCCGTGCCGCGATGATGCTCGCCAACTCCACGCCATGCACCGAGGTGATATGGGTCGGACCGCTCCGAACGGCTGCAACGACGCAAGCCGAAGCTGCCAAGTGGGGCGGTTTCCGAATGCCCGTCACCTATTGGGGTGTGGAGAGCCTGAGCGGGAGCGACCGCATCTACACCAACCTGCTCAACCAAGTGGAGCAAGCCAAAGAGCCGATGGTCATCGTGGACGAGTCGCTGAAGATCAAGAACGCCGATGCCAAACGCACCAAGCGGCTGTTAGAGGTCGGACGCAGGGCGCAATGGAAACTCGTGCTCAACGGTACGCCCGTCAGCCGGAACCTGCTCGACATGTGGCCGCAGATGGAGTTTCTGTCGCCGAAGATTCTCGGCATGAGCCTGACGGAGTATAAAAACACCTTCACTAAGTGGACGAAAGTGACCAAGCGTATCGGGTGCCGGTCGTACAGCCGTGAGTTCGTCACCGGCATGGAGAATGTGGACTACCTTCACTCGCTCATCCGCCACTATGTCTATGAGTGCGACCTACATCTGAACATCGCCCAGACATGGTGTGAAATAGGCTACACCATCACCGACGAGAGCCGCGATGCCTACAACGACATCAAGGATGACTACCTGCGGGACGAGAACCTCGAATGGCGCAACAATAACATCTTCCTCGCCATGACCACCGAGATGCAAATGGCGTACACTATCGACGAAGGCAAGATGGAAGCCGTGGACGGACTGCTGCAAACGCTGCCACAGGACCAGACGATCATCTTCTGCCGCTTCATCAAGGCGCAAGACGAATGCCGCCGCCGTTGGCCGAAGGTGCAAGTGCTGTCGATGCAGAAGGAGTCGCTTGGGCTGAACCTTCAGCAGTACCGCCACACCGTGTTCTTTGACCGCGTATGGGACTATGCGCTCATCCTGCAAGCCTCACGGCGTACCTTCCGAACAGGACAGGAGCAGGACTGTCACTACTACGAACTGACTGCCGACACGGGGCTTGACCGCCTCATGCGTAATAATATAAATAAGAAGGTCTCCATGAGCGAGTACCTGAAGAAAGTGACCAAGGAGGAGTTGCATGAATGTCTTTGAAGCAGCACAAGAGCGGATAGCATATTGCCTGCGGGAGTTTGATTACGTCTATGTGTCGTTCAGCGGCGGCAAGGACAGTGGCGTACTGCTCGAACTGACCGCGATGGAAGCCGCCAAGCAGGGCAAACGGTTCGGCATCTACCACATGGACTACGAGGCGCAGTACAACCTCACCACCGACTATGTGCAACAGACCCTCGACCGCTACAAAGACCGAGCCGACATCTACCACATCTGCGTGCCGTTCAAGGTGACGACTTGCACCTCGATGTTCCAATCGTACTGGCGACCGTGGCAGGCAGACTTGCAAGACCTATGGGTGCGACCGATGCCGGAGCGTGCGAAGACCGCCGACCGTTTCCCGTTCTACCGTCCGAACCAATGGGACTATGACTTTCAGCGCGAGTTCGGTGAGTGGCTCTGCGAGAGCAAAGGGCGCGTCTGCTGCTTGGTGGGCATCCGTGCCGAGGAGAGTCTGAACCGATGGCGCACCGCCTTTGCCGAGAGCGAGAACCGCCGCCACTACGACGGCAAGCAGTGGACAACGCTGCAAGGCAAGTGCGTGAACGCTTACCCCATCATTGACTGGCTGCTGGAGGATGTATGGACCGCCAACGCCCGCAACGGTTGGCAGTACAACCACCTGTACGACCTCATGTACCTCGCCGGTGTGCCAATCCACAAGATGCGCGTCGCCTCGCCGTTCCTGAGCGAAGGACAAGAGACCCTGCGGCTCTACCAAGTCATTGAGCCGGACACGTGGGGAAGGCTCGTCGGACGGGTGAACGGCGTGAACTTCGCCGGACTCTACGGCGGCACGACCGCAATGGGTTGGAAGAACATCACCAAGCCTGTACATTTCACATGGAAGCAGTATATGTACTTCCTGCTCGACACCCTGCCCGAAGAGACGCGGCGCGGCTACCTTGACAAACTCGCCACCTCGATGCGGTTCTGGAAGGAGCGCGGAGGGTGCCTCTCGGATGAGGTTATTGCCGAACTGCAAGCGGCAGGCGTACCGATGGAGGTGCTGACCGACACCAACTACAAGACCGACAAACGACCCGTGCGGATGGACTACCTCGACGACATCGACATCCGAGCCTTCAAGGAGATACCCACCTACAAACGGATGTGCATCTGCATCATCAAGAATGACCACCTCTGCAAGTATATGGGCTTCTCGCTCACCAAAGACGAAATGACACGCCGCAAGGCTATACAAGACAAATACAAAGACCTATGACATCACCCGTTTATAACATTCAGGCGATACCCGTGGAGAAGATTCACGCCAACGCCTACAACCCCAACCATGTGGCACCGCCGGAGATGCGGCTGCTGTACGAGTCCATCAAGGAGGACGGCTACACTATGCCAGTGGTGGTCTATCCCAGACCCGACGGCGACTATGAGATAGTGGACGGCTACCACCGCTACACCGTCATGCTCACCCACCGCGACATCTACGAGCGGGAAGGCGGCAAACTGCCGTGCTCCATCCTCGACAAAGACCTGTCGAACCGCATGGCTTCCACCATCCGCCACAACCGGGCACGCGGCTCGCACAGTATCGAACTGATGATGAACATCGTCGGCGAACTCAAGAAAGCAGGCATGTCCGACGCATGGATCATGAAGGAGATAGGTATGGATGCCGACGAACTGCTCCGCTACAAGCAGCTGAGCGGTCTCGCCGAACTATTCCGGGACAAGTCCTACTCCGAAGCAAGTATATAACTAATAAAGAAAGGATGGAAAAGGTATGAAAGTCTATTTTGAAGCATCAGGAGGTGAATTGGGCGGTGATAAATACACAAGAATCTTTGTGACGGCATACGTTTCACCGACAAAGGACGGCCACGACTACCATTTCACAAGCAAAGGAGAACGCTCGCAGTTTTCATGGGTACATCCGAAAGATGCGAGGGTGTTTGACAGCAAAGACCTGCCGCGCGACCTGCTCTATTCGTTCAAGCACGGCGTTTGGCGTTTTGATTTACCGGGCGACAAGGCCGATAACTGGACACCAGAAGACCTTATCTACGAGAAGGTAGATCGTAAGAGGCTCGCCCCACTCCGAAGGGTGCAAAAGGCACTGACGGACGTGAAGACGTTGGAGGAGTTCTGGAAGTTGTACCCGCTAATCAAGAAATGCGGCTACATATCGGGCGATATGATAGAGACCTTATTCAGACTAATCGGCATTCAGCGCACACCGATGTACAACGGCGAACTCGGCTTGGCATGGATGCAAGACGTTGAGATGTTCCAATTCTTCTGTGCACACTTCTGCGACAGACCGTTGGAAGATATACAAGAGATTATCCAACAAGCGCGAGCACAAAAACTATAAGCAATATGGCAAACAAACGAAACACCGTCATCTTCTTCGATGACCTGAAAGAGACCGCGCAGATGCGCCTTATCAGCCAAGAGATGTGGCATATCCTCGACACGGAGGACGAACCGGCAGTACGCTCGCTCAAAATTGACGAAGAGCTATACGGTTATGATCCTGACCCAGCCAAGCAGACCGTAGAGCAGAACATCTATGCCAACGTGGTCATCAACCGCGTGTCGGTACCGTACCTGCTCGTTTGGGACTGCGAGCAGGCGGAGTTCACAACCGTCATAAAGGGCGAGGTGGACCCCAAAATATATGGAGAAAACAACTAAAACAAAACATCATGAAAAAGGTATTATTTATCATCATGCTTATGCTGTCGATGGGATTGGCGGCAAAAGCGCAAGAACAAGCAAACGGCACGCAACAAGACAGCGTGCAAGTAGAAAACCAAGCAGACAACGTGCGAGTGGTCGATATGAACCGCACCTTCAGCGTCGGAGGAAACGCATTTATGATGCTCCGATCCAACAACGCCGCAAAGAAGGAGATGAGACCTCTGGAGTGGGTGCTGAAGAATGATCGAATCAATGACACGAACATCGTTACGTTAGATGTAAAGAACAGACGCACAGGCGATTTGGAAGCGTATCAGGTATGGACAGAGGGTGTGAACGTGACTATGAAGATCATGTCTGACGGGACAACCTTATACGAAGTAAGCGATGACGTATTCAGCCACCTCCGTATAATGGAGATAGACCTCGGGACTGTTATTATGTTTTACTCTGAACTGCTAAAACAATGAGCCAAGACACAACCAAAGAGAAGGGTGACAATGCCGCTGCAAAGGCGATTGGACTGAAACTGAAAATGTTGAAGGTGGAGCGCGGGCTGACATCGGCGGCGGTATGTGAACGAGCAGGCATCAAAGCCCCGACACTCACCGCCATCGAGAACGGCTACTACAACGTCGGCATCCGGCAGATAACCGAAGTAGCTGCCGCCCTCGACGCACACATCGAAATCGTCAAGAACGAGTAATAGGCATTTTCTTGTGATTTTATTGCCGATTATTAAGAAACGGACTGCAACCTTTGTGCATGTCCGTTTTTTGTTGTACCTTTGCACCCGCAGACATAAATAAAATCCCATAGTATGAAAAAGAGCATTATTCTTTGTGCCCTCGTGGCACTATTGTGCGGCTGCAACAAGAACGAGCCGCAAGCAAATCATCAAGTAACATTCCAAGTTGCCGGAATGGTAGCAGAAAACCAACCGCTGAAAGTAGCTCCTCTAACCGATGACGATGGCATTCAGATGACCGACCTCTACATGTTTGATGGTTCTGACATCATCGCGCACCAACAAAACACAGACGACGACTTCGGAACCATCACTGTCCTGCTCACAGCAGGTACGCACCACTTGCACTTCATCGCAACACGATCGACAGGTCTTTCGTATGCCGATGGTGTGCTAAATTGCACAAACCTGCGACCGACATTCGGCAAACACTACGACATAAACGTGACGGGTGGTTCGGAGCAGAATCTTAGCCTTGACCGATTGACAGGCCAAGTGATCATCACGATTGAAGACGAGATACCGAGTGGAGCGAACCAACTGCGTATTCAGTTCGGAGACTATTACAAAGGAATCAACCCGACAACATTCGCTGCAACACGCATCGGCGAGTTTGATCAGCCGATAGACATTAGCGGAAAAGTAGGTAGTTCCGATAATTCGTGGACACTCAATGTCCTTGTGCCAGTGTACGGCGAGGAACACGAGACAACCTTCACGCTGACTGCCACCAACGCAGGAGGCGATGTCATCGGTGTTGCTACCGGCACAATGATGTGTAACAGCAACACCAAGACGCTGCTGCATGGTGAGTTATTCAAAGGGACAAACTCCATCCTCACACTTACAACGTCATGGAAGGCAGACGAAGACGTGACTTTTTAACGCCTGAGACACATGCGGTCGAGATTCGTTCACATATCCTTTGCGCTTCTGGTACTTATCCAGTTACTTTTCATTTCGTGCCGGAACGACGAACCGAACGGCCCTTCTGATCATTCTGGTGGCACCAACGAAAAGGTAGGTACAGCCGTCTATTGGACCGACTCGACCGAGTGGCGGGTGCATGTGTTTGCCAGCGGCGTGCTATACGGCAGCGGCTATTCTGTCGATTCTCCGTACCACATACCGACAAAAGACGAGGCGTACACGCTCAAAACGATCACCTATGGACCGAGCGGAAAGCGGTATGTCACCTGCGACGGTTACACATTCGGTATGCCATCGGCCAGCGTGACCAAGGCCGGATCAAAGACCAAGTACAACGTGCTGGGACTTTGGCAGCGCGCGACAGTCATAACCATCAACTTCTGACACGCAAAAACCCTCTGCCTTCCGTGGCCGAGAGTTGCAGACATAATCGGCGTTAGACAAAGACGGCCCATATCCGTCACGACAGAGAGTTAAACTCCAAGTGTGCGAATATGGGTCGCTATTTATGTCCAATTTATGTCTGCGGGTGCAAAAGTACTGCTTTTTTATGACATACGCAAATTTTCGCGCATTTTTAGACCATTTTGCTAACGTCACCGAAATGGTCATGCCTTCAGCACATAGTCAATCACCTTGCGGTTCCACTTGGCGGTCAGCCGCCAATCAGGGTCTCGATAAGATGTGCCATTGACGGTACGATCAATATGCCCGATAGACTGGTTAATGATATAGTCCGGGCACTCCAACTCCGCTGCAAGAGACACCCACGTTCTGCGGATGATAGCCATGTTCACCTTAAAACCTAACTCCTTGCTCAATTCCAAATATGCACCATCCAACCGCCACTGAAGGCACCTGCACCCGGCTGAGAAGTTGAACATCCGACCGTCACCGGCATATCGCATCACTATCTCACTCAATTCAGGCTCAACACGAACATGCGTGTGCCGATGCGTCCGACGATTCACCTTCTTGCGCACGTAAACCGCCTCGTCATCCATTGGTAGGTCGTACAAGTCTTGAAAATTCAGACCGCAAAGGTAGAACGAACTCAGAAGCACATCTTTTGCTCGTTGCAACTTCGGATTGGAGCACTCAAATGCGATGAGTTTGTGCATCTGCTTATTAGACAGGCGCACGATGTCGTGTTCAGGAACCGGCTCAATCCGATAATCCAGATACGGATCATTGTCACGGCTGCACATCTTCATCCTTAGCCCCTCCTTATATGCTGCCTTCATTAGACTCTCGACCTTATGCCGTGTAGGCTCACCTTTACCCTCGCTCCGTAACCACGCCTTCATATCTACAAGCCTTTCGTAGTCCAAATCCAAGAAAGACAAACCGTCCAGCTTTCGTGCTTGCATATATGCGAAAACAATCCGCCACACATACGCGAAGTTCTCACGGGTCCGCACCTTATCCTTACTTTGCCCGTACTTATCCAAGAAAGCCATGAAATCCGCCGTCTGCTGCGTTTTCTTTTTCTTTTGGACTAATTGTACGGCCGACTGCTTTCGTGCCTTCTCTCCGAAGATATACGAACGCAATTCCTTTGCACTCATCTGCTCCAGTTGTTCCTTACCGCCATCAGCACGCAGAAGGTCAAAAATACCCTCCTCATACTGACGAACAATTCCAGCCAACTGCTCACGCTTATACATTGCCATCGGTGCACGCTTGCTGATAGCGTCATAGATATTGCTTCCGTTGAAGTACACTGGCTCAACCATCACCCCGGTAGGATGCCAAGCGTTGGTTCCTCGATGACTAATCCGCAGACGTACCTGCTGCATCCCGTTTTTCTCCGTCCGATCGTCCAGACGTAAAATAATACTTGCCATAATCTTATATTTTGTTAGTTAGTTCTAAATTTGTCGGTAACATTTTCGCATTGTTACCGATTTTGTTACCGATTTTTGCGCTATTCCGTACCAATTCGGGGATATTTCGTACCAACATTACTATCGATTCAACCCACATTTGGCATATATAAACGCAAAAAAACGAATAGGCTGGATTTCTCCAACATATTCGTTTCTAATTATTTACGGGCTTTTTGCCCTTATTTGAGCCACTTCCCGGACTCGAACCGGGGACCTACGCATTACGAAGGATTTTCCGCGGCTGATTTTCAGGGGATTATACATTGTTTTTATTATTTGTTACCGATTTGTTACGGGTGGTACCCCGTTACCAGTATTTGCCTTAGTGCCCACGCGCCGATGTGCTTCTCCTTATAGAATCCGGGCGTGTGTATGTTCGTGATCGTATCTGTGTGCGCATATGTGTATATAGAGACAGGTGCGCAGTACATTTCTCGATATTCGTTATTGGTCAGAGTATCGGAGCCGACTATCATCTCATATGTGTCCCACCCGGTATAGTGAATGTAGTGGTCAGGGAATTGACGCGTCTCGATACGGATGGAGTCATAGTAGATAAGATCACCATCAACCGCTGCAATGTGGTACATCGTGTCTGTGCTTGTGCGCTCAGGAACGAAGACATCCCTGCTTGTGTCGGTAGTTTTACAACACGATGCAAATAGCACGACGGCAAATATGTATATGAGATACCTCATTTTGTCAGCACGTATAAGAAGATGTCACCGACGAAGTAGTATCGGTCATCTGTATCATCGTGTTCCTGCTCTATATGACCCGTAATAGCCAACGGAAATTTACGGCCAAGAGAGCGGATATAGTCGGTACATCCTGCTGGGATGAATCCGAGATGGTGCCCGTCTTGTGCATAAATAGCGATTGCGTTCGGATCGTGTTCGTTGTCCGGGTCAGGTTTAAGGTAGCCTTCAAAGTCACCAATATACGCTGCAATGTTCTCGCGGTAATTGATGCCGGCGATGTTGTAATCTTGCAATTCATAGATGCGAGAATACGATCCGTCTGGAAGTTTCTCAGGAATAGGACCATCGTAGGTCATGTTCAACGCTGCCTGTAAGGTGTATTCATCTCCGTACAGTTCGGCTTGGCGTTTTACTTCCATGAGAAGCATCATGCGGTTTGCCTTTGCTAACAAGTCATCCGTAGATTGTTCATGTGAAGAATGTTGTGCAGGTGCTGTCGGTTTGGCAGCGGTTTCGGTAGATATTCCGAAGAGTTTTTGCAAAAAGTTTGCCATATTTTCGTATTTTTTTGTTTGGGTCGCAAGTCGGCAGCCTGCCCGCCCGTAAGCCTATTTATTATTTATATATAAATAAATAGGCACGGGCTTGGGCTTGGCGACGACAGCGGGGTCTCATTTTCGTGGTTTAACGGTCAGTGCATCAATGATGGTATTGAGGCGGAGTTTGTCTTTCTCAAGATCGGCGATGCGTTTGTCCTTCTCGTCTAAAAGAGCTTGCACCGGGTACGGGATAGTAGAAGTGCCGACATAGATTGAGCCACCGGCACTGCTGCCGCTCACCTCGTTCTTCGTATTGTGTATATGTGGACGGTCGGCGGTCTTTTGCATCTGCCCTTCACCCAAGATGAGCCAGTTAGCATCTATATCATGGAACATATACAGCAACTTGAACAATGTAGAGAACTGAATCAGAGCATTGTCGTTTATCTGATGACGCAGACGCACTCTCTCGTTCTCGTTGTCGGTCAGATTAGCTATTGCCATGTGCTTATGTCCAAGCAAAGCCCTGATCCTTTCTTTGCACATTTTTTCCTCGTTTGATACAGCCATAAAATTTACTATTATTAAGATTTTATTTACTGCCGTTTGGAAAAAGCGCACAAATTTTGTTTGTTTCAAATAAATTTTGTACTTTTGCACTCGATTTTGAAAGTGTGGCATAAAGGCACAAAGAAAGCAGACCGCGGTGGCGGCAATTTCCAAAGGCTTCAGTTGAGTCAATTATCCCGGCAAGGATTCACTCACGACCCTCACGCTTGAGAAGTCAAAATGTTAAACTCTGTTTTTCCAAGGAGGTGCGGATGGTACCAATATCCGCCCTCTATGGAAAGGGGTTGCAAAGATACGAAAATTTAATGGAATGTACAAAATATGTACGTACTTTCCAAACAATCGGCAAATTTATCTTAAATATAGTATATTATGGCACGGAGAAAAGCAGACTATGACAGCTTGATTATTCAGGAGTTCTTGAATAAGGCGCAGGCGATGGCTTACACGAACTGCAAGACTGAGGAGAAGTTCGACGAGTTGATCCATCCGTATGTGCATACCTACCAAGGCAGTCAGGGAGTGGACTACTACGTGCCAGAACTGAGAAAGCGAAAACTGGCGATGGTAGTGACCACGCCGACTATGTAATTCAACATATTCATTTCTGACGTACTCATTTACGACACAACAATCAAGGGCGGTGAGGCCGCGACGGATAGCCGCCTGCAATCTTTGACAAAACTGAAACAATATAAAGCGTTTCCCAACGCATTGCACCTCCTAACTACTTGGGTGAAAGTAGGCTGCTTTTACAACATAAGAATAAATCAATATAGGGCGATGGTGCAACGCCCACCTAAACAGGGGTGCGACTGTACAACGCACAAGTTACTGATATTTTAAATCTCATTATTAGGTCGGAAGTACCGAGAGGAAGAGCCGACCACAAACTACAACGGAGGTGCTACCGTATAAAGAGCACGGTGATCTTTAACAGCTATTGTTTAGCAATAGTCAAACCAAAACTAATTATTAACAATTAAACGGGGTTAAAGGAGACCCCAGTTAAGGTTTGCTACTTCTTCTGCATGAGCTCCACGGCTTAGGTAGTGCTGGACAATAGCAAACGCTAATTAATAATCCAAGAGCGATGATGCCGAGACGGATAGTCGCTCACACAGTCGGAAAGGCTCGATAAAATTGGACGAGAGAAATAAGCACAGGATAAAGCCCACGCGTTCGGCTCTGTGTGAAAAGCGTCGGACTCCAAGTGGCGAGAGTTACGCCACCCGACTACAAATCAAAACGAAAATGGCAAACACGGAACACATACACAGTTGCACAAAGTGCCCGGATTATGACCAATGCCCGCGCAAGACATGGTTCTTGGAATACGACCCGAAACACTGCCATTTCCGGTTGCAAAGATGACAACAAAAACACAGGTATACTTAGACCAACGCGCAAGTATACTTGGACATACCACTCAAGTATACTTGGACGAAAACGCAAGTATACCACTACGAAAAACAACTAAAAATAACATGGATATGAAAACAGCAAAACGAATCAAATTAGCATGGGCGGTGATCTGCACCGTCATCGCAATCGGTTTATGCGTGGCCGTGTGTCACGAGTGGAAGGCTCAGGGCGTGGACATGCCGTTCAGCTTCATCGCCGCGTGCCTGTTCTATTGCGCCGGGTGCGTCGGTCTGTTCATCGGCGGCAAGGAGTTGGTGGACTTCATCGACTACTGGTGGTTCAACGGTGACGAGTACTACAAGAAAGACCGCAGATGACCAAGGCCGAATGTCACGGTTGCACCTTCTGCCAAAAGCCGAAAGGCAAAAAGCAATACTGGTGCATGGTGCCGTACAGCAAGATGCCGATAAGGAAAGTCATCAGCTGCCTATGGTGGCACCATTACGGGACAGACAAAACAGCAAGACAAATTCAAAACAGATAAGATATGACAGAACAACAAAAACAACACGCAGCGGAGGTGCTGGTGAAGAATAGCATGATGCTTCTCGGCAGCACGGCGGAAGAGCCGAAGTTTCTTCCGAAGGTGTTCGTCGTCAATGGCAAGTGCTATTGGTTCCTGAATGTGGCACGCCGCGCTGCATTCGGCACCGAGCACCCCATCGAGGTGATGACCATCGCCGACGCTTGGGAGATACACTTGCACCTGCCTGCCGATACGCTCAAGAAGGAGTGCGTGGACAGCAACTTTGACCAGACGGGCGACACCTACTATGACAGTCGGCTGTTTGATGACCGCAAGAGCATCCTGACGAGCATGGTGCCGAACCCGGTCATCAAGTACGTCAGCGGCAAGGCAGACCTGTCGGCGGTGGCGGACATGCCGATCAATCGCATGTTCCTCGGTGTCCGTGCGCAGAACATCCTCATGAAGTTAGGTTGCAAGACCTACGGCGATGCGCTCAAGTTCGGTCGTGAGCCGATGAGCAAACTGCGCAACGTAGGAGCCACGACCATCAGCGAGTTGGACGCAGAGTTCGACCGCGTGGGACTGTGGAATCAGTGGAAATACAACAAACCTATCGCATAACTATGGCAGAGCTCGCTGAACATGTCATCAACACGAAAGTCACCGAGTCGGCGAAGAAGCGGCTGGAGGCTATTTGTCAGCAGTACGACTTCACGTTGTACGACATGCTGCAAATGCTGTGCGACTGCCTCATCCGTTACATGGACGACTTTCACAACCTCGACGAGAACCTCATCCGCGTCATTCGGATGTTCGAGGGTCTGCCGGGTTGGAAGAACGCCTTGCGTCTGACCGAGGACATGAGCGATGCGCAAGTGATGGAAGCGTTCTATGTGCTGCGTCATCCGAAGGGAAAAGGTGCAAGCCGCTTGGTGCATGTGCTCCGTCCGGTGATGGAGGGCGACGCGGAAGGGTGGCAGGCGACCTACAACTCGCAGGAGCAGTTGGAGCGGTTCATCGAGCTAACGAACGAAAGCCTGTATAAGCACTTGCGGATGGTGGGTGTGTCACTCGGCACCGAGTCGTTCCTTGACACGATCCATCGGATAGCTGATGCGTATGCCGAGAACCCGGACGAACAGGAACTGCGGTTGCAATTCGAGAACAACGACTGGCACAAGGGTTCGCAGATGTACGAGCAGAAGCCCTGCAAGCGGACCTACACGCCGAGCGAGGAGACACAGCAAAAGTTATTTGAAGTAGAAAACCCAAATAAGGAGGAAGAACAATGAAATTTTTAGCAACAATCGAGAGCGTGAAAGTAGCACGCCAAAGACAAAATGACGACGGCACATGGTCGCCAGTGTACGGAGTTAAGTTAGTGTCGGGCGACGACGAAATCATCGCTGAGAGCTATCGGACCAAAGAGAGTCTGACCAAGGCAGGCATCATTGCCGGTGCGGTCGGAAAGGCGCAGATTGAGTTCAAAGTCAAAGAGGGCACAAGTGAGAAGACAGGTAAGGATTACTGCTTCCAGCAGATCACCTTGCGCGGTTTCGACCTTGCGAATCGGAATATCTCGACGGAAAGCGCACAAACGGCAGCAGGTGGGGCAACTGAGCAGTCCAAAGAAGAAAAGCCCGCAGAAGGCACGCAAGTGCCAGCAGAGCCGCAAGAGCCAAAACCCGAAGAAGGAAAAACAAGTGATTTACCATTCTAAAAAGAAAAAGTTATGATCTACGAAGTAATAAAATTGGACGGAAAGCATGAGTTTGTGGAGAAGCCCGAAAAGACCCGCTTCACTACCAACGAACTCATCAACCTCATCGGTGGGTGGTTCACACTCCGTTGGGCGTATTCCGAGACCCACAAAGACAGCCAAGGCCGCGACATTGAAACGATGTACTGGCTCTGCTCGTGGGATTCAGCGTGTGGCGACGATGCAAAGCGTCCGCCGCTTAACAAAGAAGCAATGGCAGCATTCCACATCGAGGCACCTATCTACGGTGAGGCAATCGTGGCTCAAAGTAGCTGCTTCTAATTTGTAACCTCTTGCACGAAACATGGACACGCAAGACAACAAATATGACTTCATAGCGGAGCAGGAGCACAAGGAAGTGCCCGTGCCGGAAGAGAAACCGACCTTCCTCGCGGATGACGATTGGTACTCGGCCGACGTGTCGCATGACTTCCTCGACTTCACCGAACCGTACCGCGCCCCTCGGTACACGCTGCAAAGAGGTGACAGAGCCTTCGCCAACGTCGGCGAGTTGCACATCATCTCGGGCAAGCCGGGCAACGGCAAGACCGCGCTGATGACGATGCTCATGGCGGCGATACTGAGCGGCAGGTACGGCAAGCTGGAGTACATCCTCAAGGAGCGTCCGACCCCGTTGGTGCTGTACATCGACACCGAGCAGGGCAAGGACGACACGATTGCGCTCAAGAACCGCGTCTGCTCGATGGCGGGCATCGACTACCGGCAGGAGAGCAAGCAGTTCATCATCCTGCGGCTCCGCGACACCGAGAAAGAGACCGACCGTTGGCGCAAGATACTCAAAGCCATCTGGCTCGTTCGCCCGACCGACATCTTCCTCGACGGTATCCTTGACCTCGTGAAGGACTACAACGACCAAGTGGAGTGTCAGCCCATCATCCGCAAGTGCATGATGCTCGCCAACGAGTACGACACAAGCCTTTGGATGGTGTTGCATGAGAACCCGCTGGTGTCGAAACTGGTCGGCACACTCGGTTCGATTGCACAGCGCAAGGTGGCTGAGATATTCTCGGTCATCAAAACCAAGCAATGCGACCTCAAGCCGAACGAGCAGCAGATGAACATGCCGGAGATTTACTTCACGGTGGATCAGGTGAAGGCACGCGGCAAGGATGTGGACAAATGGTGGTTCAAGTACACCGACGCGAACGGATGGGGCATGCCGGAAGAGATAGACGGACCCGTGACGGTTGGCGAACTGTACGAAGAACCTGCAAAGACCGAACCGACACCCGAAGAGGTGGAGAACATGGTCAGCGTGATTGGCACTCGTCAGAACATCAGCCTCACCACCTTGCGTGAGGACATGAAAAAGAAATGGAGCATCGGCAGCACTAAGGCGAAAGAGTACATCGACCGCGCCGTGCATCTGGGCTTCCTGACGGTAAGTGATAACAAGTACACCGCGAACCCGGTAGAGCGGTTCGATAACGATAACTATAAAATGCCGTTTTAATTATGCACGACACATTACGAAACCACAAAGTAAAAGTCATGGTGAGCAACAAGCCGCTCATCGCAGTCAAAGTTAGACCAAACGACCCCTGTCCATGTGGCAGCGGAAAGAAGGCAAAACATTGTTGTGGAACTGAAACAAAATACTACAAGCCAAAGGACTAATTTAGACCGGCAGCCCACCCGCCCCACAAGCCTATATTTATTCTTGAATAAATAAATATAGGCGTGGGGACTGGGCTACGGGCTACGCCGGGCGAACTCAATCGGAAAGGGTCGCGCGTGCGATGATAGCATACAGTAGGTACACCCCCAACCCCCAAACGGCGGCGGCGCGGCGACAAAAGTACCTCAGTAGCGATACACCCGGTATCGCAGTAGCAATACAAGCAGTACCTCAGTAGCAATACCAAACATGCCAAAAATCAAAGACGACATAGTAGAGAAAATCAAAGCATCCGCGAACATCGTGGACGTGGTTGAGGACGCAGGGTTCCAACTCCGTCGGAAGGGTGCGCACCTTGAATGCCTGTGCCCGTTTCATGCGGACAGAAACCTCGGATCGTTTGTAGTAAATGAGCGGAGGAACTTCTACTACTGCTTTAGTTGCGAAGCCAAAGGTGATGCAATAAAGTTCGTGATGGAGTACCACAAACTCAGCTACCGCGACGCGCTCCTGTACATTGCCGCAATCTATAATATCTATGTCGAAGAGGATGACCACTACAAAGATATGGTAGCAAAGCGCGAGAACTACAAAAAGACATTCGTGCCGCGCGAACCGCTGCCACCTTTGAAGTGGATGGTGTGGCCGCTCGGATATACCGAACCGTATATGCACCATGCCGAAGACAATGTACTGCTTACATGGATGCGCGGCAAACTGCCGGAGCAGTTCAAGTCCAAACTGGATGACATGATTGAGCAGTACCGTGTGGGCACAAGCCTCAAAGGGTACACGGCTGGTTGGGTGATATGGCCGCAGATTGATATGGAGATGCGTCTGCGTGATATGAAGTTTATGAAGTATAAGGCAGACGGACACCGAGACAAAGAGTGGAATCCGAATTGGATGTCGTCCATGTTAGCCAAGGCAGGGCAGATGGATGCCGACACCTACGAGGCGAGACGCTGCCTGTTCGGTTTGCACCTTGCGAAGAAATACCCAAAGGCTCAGATAGCATTGGTGGAGAGTGAGAAGACCGCACTGTTATGTTCAGCCTTTTGTGATCCTAACATAAAGATATGGATGGCGGTTGGTGGTCTCAAGTTCTTCAACGCCGAAATGCTTGACCCACTAATCAGGGATAACCGAGACCTTGTTGCCTACCCTGATATAGATGGCATGGAGAAATGGCAAAGAGCGATTGACTCTATTGGCTACAACCTATTGACCATGACCGTCAATATGCGGCCTGTCAGCGAAGGCGGGCAGTACGACCCCATCAAGGACGGACCCAAAGCCGACATCGCCGACATCATGATCCGCCTCATGTCCGACATACCCGAGACCGAGGCGGAGAAGGTGGCACGGATGCTCGGCGCATACGACAAGGTGCAAGACATCGCCTACATGATGGACAAACTAAACTTGGAGATAGAGCAATGAAACGATACAGACCCGAACACATGAAGATGCTCAACGATAAGCGGTGGCGTGAGACCAAGGCTGTCGTGTGGCAGCGAGCCAAAGGCTTGTGCGAGTGGTGCATAAGAGACGGCATCGCGGCAGGCGTTCCCGGTGGATGGATACGCGCCGGAGTGGACTGCCACCACCTCGTCCCCTTTGAGTCCGGCAAGACCGCGGCAGAGATGGAGCGGCTGTGCTACGACCCGAACAACTGCGTGCTGCTGTGCGTCGAGCACCACCGAGCCGAGCACAACCAAGCCGGCTACCACAAGAAGGAAGCGGTCAAGGCACGCAGAGAGCAAGCCTTCGAGCGATGGAAGGCGAAGCGTCGAGCGTCCAACCCTCCCCCCACTGATTTTTCTTC
>Ga0310690_10002063_pt1 | contig 33867 bp, 59 predicted proteins | sample AusTroGonzalo_MG_2_FD_207661 | JGI IMG/M metagenome (GOLD analysis project Ga0310690, IMG submission 207661) | Bovine rumen microbial communities from tropical cattle in Woodstock, Queensland, Australia - Gonzalo_04 (v2) (version 2) | ecosystem: Host-associated > Mammals > Digestive system >...
CTATTGAAAATTTTATATATTCCAAGTCAGTTGCTAGTTGCTTGTTATATTGTGATATTGTACTCATTGTTTGTCTTACAAATAAGTATGCTGAACGTACTGAAAATATTGCAAGTCCCCATTTTAGCACACTTTTAACATTACTTTTTACTGATTTGCCAATACTTCCTACTTGTGTTTTTATATAATCTAATTTTACTTGACTTATTTTTGAATTTTGAGTATCTATGTCTTTTATTATTTCTGCATATATTTGTTTTTGCTCTTTAAGATTTACGTTTTGCTCTTTTAATTTACTTTTTATTTTTTCTTCTTGACTTTCTAAATCATACATTTTGGATAACAATTCACTTTCAGTTTTTCCAACACCTGCCATATCCAATGCCGCATAATCAAAAAATTCTGCATCTGTTAGTTGTTCGCCACTTTCCATTTTAGAACGCAACATTGCAAGTTTTTGTGCGTCTTCGGCTATATCATCTAGTTCACTTTTAACACCTTTTAGTTCTGCTTGTGTTTGTTGTAATTGTGAATTTGTTGCTTTTATATTACTTTCTTCTACACCTATTTTAAGTTTTTGTTTTTCTGCTTTTCTTTGTAGTTCACTTATTTTCTTTTCTATTTTGCTTATTGCTTCATCAAGACCACTTGAAAGTTTACTATTATCTAATAATGTTTTTATTTTTACTTCTGCCATTACTTTTCTCCTTTCAGCAATTTATTAAAAAATTCATCATCTTCTAATTGCTTTTTAGTTTTCTTTTGTTTAAGTGCGACACTGTTTTTTGCTTCTATCATCTTTTGCCTTTCTTTGTTGTCTTTGATCTCACTTAAATCATAATTACGGATATATCTTACTCTTGACAATATACTATTCTCTGTTAAACCTTGTATAAGGTTAATATATTGCCACCAATGTATATCTTCTTTTGATAAGTCTAATTTATAATCACTCATAAATGAAGCAGTTATATATTTCTCATCTTGAAAAAAGTCCAAGTCTTGTTCTTTTGATAATTGCTTTTGTATTGTTTCACCACATTGCAGAAATTTAATGGCTCTATCTAAAAATAAATCTATATCCTTATCTGGTATAAATCCAAATAGTTTATATATAATTGCTAGTGAGCGTTCTTCATCTTCAATATTATCATCTTCTATTATTTTAAAACACTCTAACGCAACTTTAAAATCAGTATTCATTTTATAGTCAACACCATTTATTCTTGCACTTTCTGGATACATTATTCAATTACCTTTTCACTTTTGTTAGAATATTTATTCTCAATACGTTTCTTAATATCTTCGTATGATACTTTCATTTTTTCTAAATGTGGTTTTAATTGTTCCATTAAATCATCAAACATTTCAATATAGTTTCTATCACCAAATATCTTTTGACAAGCACCTTCACCTAAAAATATATCCATAGCACTTCTCATATCTTTAAAACATTTATTCCATAATCTTAAAATATCTTCTTCATTTTTAGATATATATTTGCCCTTTACGTCTTGTCTTTTTTGTATAATAGTGATCTCATTTTTCATATATTCTTGTATTCTATCTATTTCTCTTAATGCTCTTAATAGTTTAAAGTTAAGCCCTATATCTTCTAAATCAAACTCAATAGTATCACCATTGTCATTAACCTCTATTGTATAAATATTCTTTTTTTCAACTCTTATTTTTTCCATTTGTTTCCCTCCAATTATTAAAAAAGGGGCAAATTAATGCCCCTAGTATATTTGTATTATAAAGATGGGTTTGTTGCTACGAATGTAGGGACACCGTCACTAAATGTCACAGTTCCGTTAGTTGCATCACCATTAACTCCTATTGTATAAGAAATTGTAGGTTTTGCACCACCATCTCCTCCATAACTTTCAATTTGTATAGTACAACTAAATACTTGTGCTTTGTAAGTTCTTCCAGCGCCAGAACCTTCATAATCGTATTTATCAACTAATAGTAAATTAGTGATAGCATCATCACCAACTGCCATATCGTATCTTAAACCATTTATGAAATCATAAACGTCATCACCATATAAGCAACTTTGTTCTCCATCTATTGATAAAGCATAACTATCTAATGTATTTCTAGCATTGTCTTCTACTATCCAAGTTTCACTTGTTGTATTAGGATTATATGAATAAGATGCTGTTGTGACACCATTACCAAATATTTTCCAGTTTACACCAGATATTGAAGTTGCTTTATCTATGTCAAGAAAGCCAACTATTTCACTTCTTTTTACTTGTTTCATTATATTCTCCCTTCTTAAAGACTAACTTGTCTTTTTTTCTTATATTCATTGTATAGTAATCTACATTGTATTACATATACGGCATTTTGCAAATCATTATCTGCTTGTAATAAGTATCCATCTGTTAATACTTCAACTTCTACTGGTTCTTGATTTTCTTCAAGTATAGGTAGATTTTCACTTTCATTTTGTTCTTCTACCCACTCTTTAAAGTTTTCAAATATTTCTAAATTGTTTTCATTTGTATCTGCATCACCATATAGTGTTCTAATATTAAATGAAAATAATTTCTGCATATATTTATTGCCATTTATGTCTTTACTAATTATTGGAGTATTGACTGGTAGTTTTAACGAATAGCCCAATGCGTCTTCGCCTATATAGTCAATTTCAATATCAGTATCTTCTATATATTGTTTTAACCAATCCATTATACTATCTACCATTTTACATCTCCTTTATTTTGTTTTCTGCAATTCTACACACGTCTTGTAAATGTACTTTCATTGCTTCTTCTACCCAGTGGCTTGTTGCTTTACTATGATAACTTGTATTATATACTAACTTTTTACCATTTTTGCTAACACCATTCCATACATAACTTGCGTATGTGTCTGGTGAATATACTAACATACCACTTCCTACTGAACTATTAACACTACCTTGTAATTCGCCTGTTTTAAAAGGTGTATATGGTGCAGAAAAATCAACTATTGCACTATCAACTGCGATTTGAACTTTGCCATAAGGTTCTAACCCATATTGTTTTATTAATTTATTTGCATCTGGTAGTTTTATTTCATAATCAAATACTAACATACAAGTTTTATATTTGCCATACTGCTATTGAAATCGTTTATGTGGATCTCTTTAACTGTATAGCATTCATATCCCTTCTCTAATATGTTTGTATAACTTGTAAAAGTATCATTAACATATCCTTTTATTACTCTTGCATTCTTTCTAAAAGCATAATCAACATAAGGCATTACAACTACTGTTCTATTTGAACTTGTTGAAGTACCATCGCTATTGCTTACTGCTTTTTCAACTCCTATATATGCTTTATAGTGTTTTACTTCATAAATCTTTGTATTATTAACTATTTGTTCTGTTATTAAAGTTATATCTTGATTAAACATTACATACCTCTATATAACAAACCAGTAGTTATTAAGTAATTGTAAACACTATCAGCATATTTTTGTTGTATTGAAGAACCGCTACCTTTAACATAAGTTCTATGCCAACTTTCTACACTTTCACTTGCTATTTCTTTTCCATTAGATAACTCTGTTTCTTGTATTTGTTCTGCTAACACACAAGTTGCCATTTGTATTTCTTGGTTATATAAAGATAAAGTATTTTCATTTATCTTACCCAAGCAGATTGCATTTAATTCATAACTTGCTTTTAATACATAATTTTCAAAGGTTTCTAAATCTAATTTATTGCCTTTGTAAGTATTTTCATAAAATTGATAAGTTGTATAAGGCATTTATATCGCCTCCTTATCTATTAAAGACTAACTGATCCAGAAGTTTTAACTCTAACTGCTGTTGATCTAGCAACATAATCTTTGAATATAATTCTTCCTTGTAAAGCACTTGCTCCAATGTGAGCTCCATCTTTTAAATCTACGATTGCTGGTGCAACTTTCCATTCATCGATAGCATATACATAATCTTGTGCAAATACTATAAATTCAAGATTGTCATATTCATCTAATACTGGTGACATTTTAACTTCACAACCATTAATTTTACCTATAACACCTTGTCTTACTAATTCTGCTCCAAGTTGTCCTGAAGTATTAGCGAATTTTGCATCACTTAATAATAATTTTTCCATTTCTGCTGATACAACAATTTTAATTCTATCTGGTTCAACACCATTTTTCTTTAATTGTGTAATTTCATTTACGATATTTGCATAAATTGTATCAGTAGTTGAAGCACTTGTACTAGATGCAGTTGTTCCACCATTTACTAATGCTGCTATTGCATCTTTTTCTAGTGTCATACCAAATACATAAGCGGCACTTTCCATTCTTTGTGCTGCTAGATTGTCTGGAACGGCTGCTGCTTCATATCCATCTATTAATTCATTACAAGCTTTGTGTCCGTCTATTAAAATTTGTTCGTAAGTTGTTGCACTTGTTCCTAATGAAATACCACTTACTACATCATAAGTAGATAATGATACATCTGTATCTCTTACTGGAACTTGAACTGCTCCTGCTGTTGGGTCTCCTTCATAATCTCTGTTAAACCAATCACGAATAAATGTTGGTTTTCTATATAATTTTTTAATTGCGTCTGCATATCTTTCTTGGCGATAATGCGTACCATTTAATGCTATTGGATTAGCCATTATAAATCACTCCTTCTTTCTTTATTGTAAATTTGGGTTTCTTGCCTTTAATATAGCAAGTACACCGTCTTCTTCTTCAACTTTCGTACCTTTGATTTGTACTCCGGTTGCTTTTTGTTCTTTTGCAACAAATTTATTATTCTCTTTTAAATAGTTTTCAAGATTTTCTTCGAAGTCACCTTCCATTTTTGATACTTTAAATTGTATATAATCAACGTCATCTATACTTACACCTTTTTTTAAGATTAAGTTTTCTTGTTCTAGTGATACGTTCTTACTTTCTAATGTATCAATCTTTTCTTGTGCTTCTTTATCTCTTTCTTCTACTGTCTTTTGACTTTCTTTCCAACTATTAAAAGCATCTAATTCTTCTTTGCTAGGAATATTTTTCTTTGCACGTGCTTTCTCCTTTGCAATAAGTTTATTTACCTCTTCTTGTGTAAATGTTTTCTCATTTGTTGCTTCTGTTTCTTCAACAGTGTTTGTTGTTTCTTCAACAACTTCTTGAGTAGTTTGTTCTACTTCGTTTTCCATTTTAAATTTCCTTTCTTTTTTGACATTAAGTTAGTCATTATTCCATAGATTTAAGGCATTATGTTAGCCCTGTAATATCATTTACAAAAATATTATACTATACATTATTTAATTTGTAAAATTAAAAGAGATTATATTTTTTCTCTTAAATAATCTCTCCTTAATTCTTTGTGATCTTTTGTAAAGTTTCTTAATTTGTGTTGCCAAAAGTCAACTTTATAATTTGCTTTCTTTTTATCTTCATCTGTTTGTGCTACTACTTGTCTTCTTTTCCAACGTCTTACATTTCTTTCTAATGCTCTTTGCTCTTGTGATAACTCATAAAGTCTAGCATTTTCTTCCTTACTTATCTCTTTCATTTGTGTATATACATTATAAGTACCACCATAATACCCTACTACTGTTTTATATTTACTTTTATCTATGTCCCCAAAATATGGATAATGAAAATGCTTACAATTAACCCCATATATACCATCAACTTCACCATAGCCTGTTAATGGTTCAAAATCTTCTTTTTTGACAATACAACCTTGCCACGGTTCGTGTGTTGGTCTTGCTTGATAGTGTTCGCTTATGTGAATATATTCTGGTTCAGTTTTTTCTATTACATTTCCTATAATATCACCACTTAATTGGTGTGTAGCAGTTAATATATCACGTCTTACTATTCCCTCTATGTTATATGTTCTTGTGCTACCATCTTCATACTTATATGTGGCTGCTGATATTCCTGCATCTGCAAATTTGTTTAATGCTTTTCTTATTGAAGTGCCATAATCATATACACCTGTACTTACTTCTAAATATGCTGTGTTAAGTATTTCAACATATTGCTTTCTAGCACTTTCTACTATATTTTTGTTTATGCCTAAAAAGGTTTTAAGGGTGTTATCATAAGAGTTGTTGATTAGATTAGTAATTGCTATATCTTTATAAAAAGTCTTTGGATTTATTGTTATTTCTCCTTTTCTGTATGGTTCTACAAGATTAAGAGCATCTATTGTATCTATTCCTATGGTTTTTAACATTGATTTTAGTTCTTTTTGTGTTATGCCTGTATATTTTGATATTATTTTTAGTGTTTCTTTGTTAAGACCACCTAAATCATTTAATCTTTTTAAATACCACTCAAGACTACCACCAATTTCTCCATCTGCAAGTTTTAATTTGTTTATAATAACTTCTATTAAGTCAAGTTCAACTTGTGAATATATATCTAGAACATTTTTTATCTTGTTTTGTAAATATATATCTTCACCCATTTACTTACTCCTCTTCTGGTTCTTCTTCTGGTTCTGCTTGCCCTTGCTCTTCTTCTAGTTTGTTTACAAGTTCTTCTGCTTGTTTATCATCAAGATTTCTTGTTATTCTAAAATATTCTTGTTTACTAATAAGACCTGTGTTATATTCTAACATTGCTTCTTTTCTTTTTGCCTCTTTATCTACTATGATACTATCATCCCACTCAATAGTAATGTTCTTGTTAGGTATTCCTGCCATTTCTAATACACTTTGGCATAAATCATATAGTACATCACCTAAAACTATTTGTAAGTGTTCTTTTGATCTATATGTATCACTATTCTCACTAACTACTTCTGTTGCTGTTCTTAATCCTGCACTATCAAATGAATAGAAGTTTTGTCCTAACCCTACACCTGCACTTAACCAATTTAATTCTGCATTGATAGATGCTATATGTTCGTTGTATCTTAAATTCATATCTATTTCTTTTACTGGTTGTTCTTCCATACCACGTATTGCTACATAAGTTGTGTCATTTTTATCTAAATACAAAGTTGTTGATACTGTACCATCATCATTAACTTCTGGCACACCTTTTAAAGCAGTTGCTGGTACTACTATTCTCTTTTTACCTAATATAAACTCATTTGTAAAACTATCATACTTAATATCTATTGCTTTAAACTTGTCTATTTGGTTTGCAAATATAGATATACCCATTGGTGTTTCTGCATCTAGGTTGTTTGCTATTGATGGTTTAAATATTTGAAATCTAGCATAATCTGTTTCTTCAATCACTGGGTTTTCAACATCTGGGTATCTTTCTTCAAATGGTATTTCTTTACCAAGTGTCATATCATCTTTTGATTTGTATAATTCATTTAACTTTGTGTATTTACCTTTTGTGTATTCGTGGTATACAACGTGCGTATAATATACTTGCTTTCCTCTTTCTTCTTCTACAAATCTATTTATTACACATAATCCTTCTATATGTGAATTGTCATACTTATATGGAATAATGCTATCGGCTAATAAGTATTCAAGCATTACTTCACCATCTTTATTCTTGTATTCAGTAAAGCCACTTGTTCCTAATGCCATACCCATTTCTATTTGTATTGGAAGCATTATAGAGAAATTATTTCTTTTACTGTCTAATATCTCCCATAGTTTCTTGTCATTTGCTTCGTTATCTGTGTGGATCTTAGCTTTTTCACTCCATAATAGTTTACTAAAATCTTCACACACTTTTTTAGGCATATTCATTGTTAGTCTTTCTGCCTGTGCCGTTGTTCCATCTGCTAGTTTTAAATTATAGTGGTGGAAGTCATTAACATCACCCCTATACCACTCTCCCCATAAGTCTATATAGTTGTAATAATCTGTGTTGATTAAATTAATCCCCTTTTTTGATAATTGTTTTCTTAAATCCTTTAAAAATTCCATTTTTCCTCCTAATATTTTATTCCTAATTTTGTTTTATTATCTAACACCCAATATATCCAAGCATCTACTGTGTGATCTGCATAGTAATAACTTGGTAGATTGCTATGTGTATTAAAATATACTTCATTGCCTATAAATTCTTTTTCAGTTTTATCTGGTATTGGCTTACCTTTTTCCACACTATCTTTTTGCCATTTGTAATTTTTTATTTCTTTTAAGAATATCTTGTTGTTGTTGTTGTCTAGCACTTTAAACTTCATCTTTGATAAGAAATCTTGTGCGAAATCTATTTGTTCTTGCTTATCAGTTCCTTTGTCAACCTTGTGTATCGTGACACCATAGTCTTTAAACATTTCCAATACCAAAGCAGTTTCAGCACTATCACAAGTTTCTTTATCTATTGGTGCTTTATATTGCTGTTGCATCTTAACTCTAAATTGGAATATGTCTTTTGACAATTCACTTGGTGATTTCTTTATATTTTCTTGTGGACTTGAATAATATGTATCTAGTAAATACCAATTACCATCACTCATATACCCCATTGCTATACAAGTTGTTGCACTCGTTGAATATCCAACGTCCATTGCCAAGTCTATGTATAAGCATTTCAAGTCTTTTATATCTTCTTCTTTTGCCATTTGTATTAAGTCATAGTTAAATATCAACCCCTCTATTCCTATTACTTCCCCCAAGTATATCCATTTGTATCTTTTTTCATCTACTGCTTTTAATCTTTCTGCTTCTTCTAAAAACATATTACCAAGCCATTCTCTTGGTACTGTTCTGTAATCACTATGAGATACTATAACATCATCACGCGTTGCCATTTTCTCACACCATTCATTAATAAATGAAAATTTGTTCTTTGGTGGGTTGTAACTAAATAGTGTTGTAAAGTAATCAGTATTTCCTCTTGAAAAAGTTGCTACTACTTGTAAGAAGTCATCTTCACTATCAAATTCACTTGCTTCTTCAAACCATACTACTTTTATTGGTCTACTTTTATCTACAAAACCTTTTAGTTTCTCCACATCATCCATCCCTGCAAAGTATATTGTATTTCCATTGTATAATCTTATTTCCATTGGTGAAACTATTTGTGTATAATCTACACCCTCTATTAATCCTAACCTACTAAATGCCTTGCCTATTTCTTTAAATACACTATTTCTTAATGTATTTTGATATTTCCTTAATATGATAGCACTACATTTTTCTTCTGCTATACATTGGTAACATATCTTTAAGGCACACATTGAAGTTTTTGTAGATCCTCTACCACCTGTTAGTATAATGTATGGCTTTCTTGAATTAAATATGTTCCAGAAGTGTGGTGCTATTATGTCTTTTAAATCAACTACCATCATTATCTCCCAAATTGTTTACTATTGTTATTCTATCTTTTGCTTGTTCTACTTGCAATAATTCTCCTAGTGTTTGTAGTATAACTTCATAGTTTTTAGCATTACCATTTATAGCACCTTTTAGTAAACCTAATGTCACAAGTTCTTTGTATGTTTTACCATTTTTACTTGTTTCATTTAATAACATTTGAAGTGTGGCTTTCATAGTGGCTTTTTCTCTTCTTGCCTTTCCAGATGCTATACCACCTTTTTTGCCTAACTCTCTTGCTTCTTCCTTGCTTTGAACGGGCTTTAGGTTTTGCTCGTTAGCCACTATATTCACCTCCTTAAATATCTTATTTTCATTAGATTAAATAATCCTTTTCTAAATCCTTCTATATCTCCTGCTAATATTTGCCCTTTAAATGTTTTTACTTGTTGTTTGCTTAATCCATATTTGTACTTGTATTCTATTAGCAGATTTATGTTTTCTTTAATCATTTAACTTTATTGCCTTTTCTCCTGTAAAATTTTCCCACCTGTCTATTATAACTTGACATAGTATTTCATCATATTCCATAATATAACAATTTCGATTTAATTGCTCACAGGCAATCAAAGTCGAACCACTACCACCAAAAGGTTCAACTATGTTATCATTTTCATTAGTGCATAACTTAATTGCCTTTGCTGGCAAATTGACAGGGAAGCACGCCTTGTTTTGTTTTATTTGACTATTATTTGTGTCTACTTTCCAATAATTTGTTATTCCTTTATTTGTTTTTTTATTAAAGTATGCTTTCTTTTCTGTTGTTCCTATGTAATATAATTCCATATCTTGGCTTATAGTATCTTCATCTCCAACCATTAAAATATCTTCATATCTTCTTGTTAACATTTCTTTTGAACTAATTGGCATACCGTGTCCTTTATCCCATACTATAAGTTCCATAAATTTCAATCCAGTTTCTTTTATTATTCTATACATTATTTCTATAAATTCCCATCTAGAATTTTTATTATAACTTATATTCCAAAACAAAAATCCTTTCAAGTGCTTCTTTATATTGTTTACTACTTTTAAATTAAAATTTATGTATTCTTCACTTGCTAAATTATCACTATAACCACTATACATATTAGCATTCATATTATATGGTGGACTTGTAAAACACATTTTAATATTTTCCCCATTTACTAATTTATCTATGTTTTCTTCATTTGTACTATCTCCACACATTAATCTATGATTTCCAAGTTTATATATATCTCCCTTTTTTATATCTGTTGTTTTTCTTTCTTCTGGTATCTCATCTTCTATTATTTTTTCATCCAATACTTTTTCAAAGCCAAATTCTTCCATATCAATATTTAAAATATCGTCTAGTTCATCAGTTAATAAATCTATATCCCATTCTGCATATTCACTTACTTTATTATCTGCTAATCTAAATGCTTTTACTTGTTCTTCTGTTAAATCATCTGCTATAATACAAGGAACTTCTTTTAAACCAAGTTTCTTTGATGCTTTCCATCTTGTATGTCCTGCTACTATCACATTGTTTTTATCAATAACAATAGGAACTTTAAATCCAAATTCTTTTATTGAGTTTGCTACATATTCAACCGCTTCTTTATTCTTTCTTGGGTTTTTTTCATAAGGTATTATTTCATTTACCTTTTTGTATATAATCTCCATATTTACCTCTAATTAAAATTATAATATAAATAACTTATTTTGTAAAATTAAAAGATACTATTGTATCTCTTTAATCTCTACTTCAACAAAGTCTTTTGTGTCTTTTTGGTATATGTGTGTTATTTTTTGAATATACTTAACATTATCATCTGGTATTTTTCTTGCCTTTACTAATCCATCACAGATTGATTTTTCAATGCAATTATCTAAATCACAGTTAGTATTCTTTATATGCCAAGTAAATATTAGCTCTATTGGTTTATCATACACTGGCACATTTCTAAACATTAACCTAGCATATTCTGTTTCTTGTTGTTTTATCTTATTTGCTTGAAACTTATTTGTTCTACAAGCATTTATATATGTGTTTAAATTTGTAAATTTGTAATCTAGTATAACTAACATTTTCTTTTTACCTTTCTTAATATACCATTTATTTCTTCATAATATTCAGGAGTAGGCGGTGCGTATGTTTTGTTTAGTTCTTTAAATGCCCAATTTAACTCTTTGTATATCTTGTAGTATTCTCTATCTAGGTAGTTTAAATATATATGTGATTTCCTGCTTAATAATGCACTATTAACCCAACAAGTTTTGCCACCATTTCTTAATTCTCTTATGTGATGCAGTGTTAATAAGTTTTTTCTTGAATATATCCATTCTTCATCCATCCAACAATTCATACCATATACCTCTATCATTTCAAGTCTTAATCTTTTAATATAGTCGCTCACATTTCCTCCTGTATAGATCATATTGTTCTTCTATTTCATCTTCATCATCATTTACTATATATTTCCACATTGCATCTTTTATAAGTCTATCTGCTTCATATTTATTATCTCCAAATGTGCTATATATATATAACTTAAATATTTCTTTTTCTTCAAGTGTCATTAAAGTAAATTGTCTTTTTAACAATTCTTTTTTATTATAAAAATCATCAAAGCCAATAAATAATTTAATTCTTTCTATCATTTCTTTTGTTCTCCTGTTTTATCCAACCCATTATAACAAAAAAAGTGCATATTAAACTAATAGCACTTATTATTATTATAGATAAAATTATTTTAATAGTATCACTCATATCTTATCACAAATATAGTTTATCATATTTTTTATTTTTATGCAATAAAAAAGCACTCTATTAGAGTGCAATATCCTATGACTAGTCTGCTATATAATTAGCAGTACAAAGCATATACAAGTCATTTTGGCGGTTTTCTATTCCTTTTACTCACCCACGCCTTTGGGTGAAACTTTTTATATGCTTTGCACCACCAATTATTTGATGATGCATTTATAGCTTCGTTAGTTTTTCAACTAACAATTTAATTATATATAATAACTTTATATTTTACAAGTATTTTTTAAAGAAAACACCAACAAATTGCCAAAAACTCGTGTTTTCATAAGGCCGGTAAAATGAGTTTGAGTTCAACTCAATTATATGAAAAAAATTTATGTCAGCAATTTTTTAAATTAATTAAAATGGTAGATCATCATCAGTTATTTGTATGTCATCTGTATATACTACATTCTTATCATTTACTGGTAGTTCTTCTTCTTTTTTTGTTGTTTTTGAGTTTAATAATTCTATTGCATTTACAACTACATCTGTTGTATATGTAGTTTTACCATCTTTTTCATACTTGCCAGTTCTAATTTCTCCTTCAACGAAAATTTTAGAACCTTTACTTGTATATTTTTCTAATAGTTCTGCTGTTTTACCAAATGCTGTAAAATTTACAAAGTCTGTATTGTCTTTGTCACGTCTTATTGCTAGTGAATTTTTTAATACTTGTTTTCCACTTTGTGTCATTCTTAATTCATTATCTTTTGTTAAATTACCTATTGCTATATACTTCTGCATTACTTATTTCCTCCAAAGTCTTTAAATACTCTTTTAAATCTTGTATTTCTTTTTCTTTTTCCCAATTAACACATATTGCTCTAAATCTTCCATCTTTAATTGGTATTAATATATCACTATACATTCTCAATAAATCACTCATTCTTGCTGTTGCTTCATAACCTATAAACCATTTACCACTTTGAAAATCTTTTGCATACCAATATTTCACTTGTGGGTTGTCTAATATAATTTTTAACATTTTATTGCATTGTGTATTCATTATTTCACCTTCTTCTTTAATACTTCAATAGCATCTTTTAATTGTTCTGTTGTCATTTTGCTTGTGTTATCCACATTATAATTCTTTTGTATTTTCTCTATTGGTGTTCCTGTTATTGCAACTAATTTATTAAATTCTGCTAATAAAGTTGTTTGTTCTTTTAACTCTTCCTCACTAGGTGCTTTTTCTCCAGTTAATAGTTCAATACATTTCTTTAAATATTCATCATTGCCATTTAGTAAATAATTTTTGTAATATTCATCTTGTATTACTTCACTTAATTTCTTACCATTATATTTACCAAATGATACTATAAATGCTTCTGCATCTTCTTTTGTTGGTTCTCCTGTATTTGTTGCATCGCTATCTTTTACATCATCAATTAGGAATAATCCATTTAAAGCATATTTTCTTGCATAACTTGAACTTGCTCCTGTTATCTGTGATCCATCCATTCCTTTTTTTGTTTCTTCTTCTCTTGCATAAGCGGTGTTCTCTATTGTTTCATTCCCATCAGTAAGTATTGCTGTTGCTTTTATGTAATATCTTTCACCTATGTTTACAAGTTTATCTGTAAGTCTTAAAGTTAAACCCTCTTTTTCTAGCAGTGGTTTTACTGCTTCAAATATGTCCTCACAACTTCTGTAATTATAACCCCCAAATGTATTCTTTTGATTTTTAGGTGCTTTTAATTCCATTTGCACCTTTAATAATTTTTCTTTCATTTTTTAAATCCCTTTCTTAATTAAATTATATAATTTTATTTTATGTTTTTCAAGTATTATTTAAACTCCTTTAATAAATCATTAAACTCATCTATTTCTTCTTTTGTCATTGTACCGTTCTTTATTTCTTTATTAAACCAATTCGGCGTAGTTTCTGGTTTTTTACTAAATAATACACTTTTAACATAATTAATAGTTCTAGCATTATTTATACTTGCTATTTCAAATGCTCTCTTTATTTCTTCTTCTGTATATGTTTTAGTCCACTCATCTATCAATATATACTCATAAGGAGATAAAGTCCTACCTAATTTTTCTTCTATAAATTCATACATAATTTTCTCCTTTTTAATTTTTTACGACGTACAATTTTACAAAAACTTTGTAAAAAAGTACGTAAATATAGAAAATCTTAATTTTTCTTAATTTTTGTTAAATCTTTTGTAAAAAAGTACGTGAATATATACAAGCGTTTTCTTTTGTAAAAAAGTACGTAAATAGTATATTACCATAGTATAGTCATTTTTTATTTCATTTTATTCCACCACCTATCACTAAATTTATAAGTAGTACCATAGCCAACTTGTCTGCTTATACTTACTATTTCTATAAAGCCTCTTTCTACTAATTGATTTATAGAATTATAAATTGTTTTATTATTCTTTATAAATTTATTTGCTAGTGAATAAGAAAACTTAAATTGTTCTCTACCATAAGCCCATAGTTTCATATAAATATATAATGTTTTGGAATTGCCCGGTAAAGATAACCAATTTTCATTATCCAACATACTTTTAGTTAAGCATAAATAATTATCTTCAAAGCAATCATATATATTACTACTTTCAAAAGATCTAAATTGTCTTTTCTTCTTTTTAGCCATAGCATACCTTTCTAGGTATTAAATAAAAAAGATAACTTATATTAAGGGGCGATTATCTTTTGGTATATAGTGAATAATCACACCCTAATATAAATTATCTTTCTCACTATATACCATTCATAATTCAATTATAAAACATTAATTTTTATTTGTAAACAAAAAGATTATCTTTTTTCAAAATAATCTTCTTTCTTTACATTTAAGTAGTCACAAATCTTTTTAACTAATCTTTCATTGCAACTACATACACCATTAAATATGTCATACATATAAGGTACACAATAATCTAATTGTTCTGCTATATAATTTATTTTTAAACCCTTTAATGCTTCTTTTTTCTTTTCTTTTTTAAAATAATATTTCATCTTAACTCCTTATATTTATTAATTATTTTTTCCCATTTCTTTAATAATTTAATCTGGTCTACTATAAAATTTATTTCTAGTTCTAACCACTCATATACTTTTTTATCTTGTGTGTTATTTTGTTTCTTGATTGTTTGTTCTAATAATATTTCATAGTCTTGTCTTCTTAATTTTATATTATCTATTACCATAATTTACTCCTGTATTTTCATTTTCATTAATAATTTTGGTATGTCATCTTTATATATCGTTAAATAATTATCTAATCCAGTCCACTTTAAAAACATATTTATTGAATGTAATAATTTTTCTTCATTAGAACAATAAGCACCGCCTGTATCTCCACCGTGAATTATTGCTTGTTCTATAATGTCATTAATTTTTTCAATAAAAATTTCTAACTCATATTCATCTAATTCTTCCTTATTTATCATATTTATTTCTCCTTTCATCTTAATATACCCATTTTTGCATATAAACATATAGCAAATTGCTTTAAAAATATCTTTCTAGTATAAATATACTATCCTATACTTTCGTTGCTTAAATCATACGTTATTTACTTTTAGCAAGTTGTTTATAAAATTGTGCTTATTTTTTAGTATCTTTATTTTTTCATCAATTTCAACACTTTTTTGTTTGTTTTTAGTGCATAATTCTTTTGCATTTTTTAATGCTTCTATTTCTTCCCATAATTTTGATCTTTGTTCTAATAAATCAATTCTTTTCATATTCATCTATCCTATCTTTTATCATACCTATTAATATTTGCTGATAAAACCTTTTTTTTGTGTGTACCAAGTCGTGATGATATTTACATAATGGTATTACATTACCCATATATGTCTTACGACCACAAGCCCCGTACCTTATATGATGGAGTTGCACTTGATTATTGCCACATATAGCACAACAATTATTAAACATTTCTAGTGTAGTTTTATATACTTCTTTTTCTTCTTTAGTCATTGTTCGCCCTGAGATTACAACAATCTTCTTTGTTAGGATTGTAATTGTCTCTCCAATATTCATAAGCATTGCTTTCATCTTCACACACACTAACACTTTTTATTTTTATTTTACTTAATATCCTTATTTTTTCTTCAAGTGGTAAGTGCATATACCCGCTTTGTTTTATAACATACTTACTATAATCTATATCAAACCATTGCTTTATCCAATGATTAACTCTCAAAAACTCTACCTGTGCTTTTTCTATTCCTAAACTATTAAGTTTATCAAAATCTATAAAGTCATCTATAAGTGGGCTTAATCTTATAGCAACGTCAAATCCTAACTTTTGCAATTTTAAAATAGCATTTATTCTTTTACTTGGTAAACTTGCTTTTTCATAATTGAGTTTTTTATACAATTCATCGTCTAAACAAGTTGTAGTTATCTGTATATGTGCTAACTTCTTGTCATATATTTTTACATACTCATCTTCTGCTACAAAATGACTTTTAGTAACAATCAAGTACCCAATATTATATTTATTCAACAATTTTATAGTTTCATAGGTGACTTTATACTTCAACTCTAAAGGTTGAAAGCAGTCTGTCATTCCACCTAGTCTAACAATAGTCCCCTGTGGTAATTTTTTTATAACATTCTCTATCTTTTTAATATCTGCAACTGATGGATCCTCTGCATTCCACAAGTTTCTAAAACTTAATAAACTTTTTGCATAACAATACTTACAATCGTGTTGACAACCACAACCATAAGTATCCAGCCTTGTTGTATATTTGCATTTTTCCCCCTCATTACCATTAACTTTTTTAAAAAAACTTTTAAACTCTCTCATCTAAACTCCTTTATTTTCACTAGTCCATTCCCTGTTTAACTGTGCCTCTAACAATCTCAATTTCAACTTTGTTATATTTATATGCTCTTGATTTGTATTATACATAGTTTCTGCTATATCTCGTTTTAATCTTTTTTCTGCAACTTCTGGCACTCCATAAATTATTTGATTAATTAAAGTGACAGGCATATCTTTTTCAGTTCTTAACTTTAATGCTTCTTGCCTTAAACATACTTTATAATCACGTTCTGCGATAGCCAAGTCATTACCATTTTTTCTTAATAATTTTATTGAAGTAGTAAGTTCTTGCATAAGTTGTTGAATATCGTTCATTAAGTCCATTAATCATCATCTCCTACTTTTATTATCGCCATAAGCATCATACCAACTAACCCACCTATTGTAAAACCTAATATAAACATATTTTTACTCCTTTTCAACTTCAGTTATCTCTTTCCCCTTTAAATACATTTTGCCACACCATACACAATATATTAAATAATCTGCTTTCTTTAGATGCTTATGTGCTGAATTGCAATCCCAACAACTTCTAAATACTGGCTCACCTTTTTTTAATCTTTCTTTATATTCTTTTAATGTTATTTTCACTATTTATCACCTATTTTTTAAATTTCTTTAATTCTTTTGCTTTTTCTTCAATTTTTATATCTATGATATATGGTTGTTTAAATATTTCTTGTATTTCTTCGTTTTCTATATCATCTACTTCTAAATGTATTGTATTGTATAAAGTTTTTATTATTAATTTGTATCTATATTCTTCCATTATATTTCTCCCATTTCTCTTAATAAATATTCTTCATAATTATCTTCTGTGTAGTCTTTATGTTTTAGTTCTTCTATAATGTCTTCTTTTTCTTCTATTATACCCATTAAGTCTTCTATAATACTCAATAATGTATCTGCTTCTATATATCCGTTGTATTCTTCTTTATCTCGCCAATATATTTCATTTGTATATAATATACATAATTTATCTTCTACTTGTTTTATTATTTTATATCTTTCTTTATTAATAATCATTTATAGCCACCTCCTATTTACTAATGTTTCACTTGATTTTAAATATTCAAAATACTTTTTATTTGCATCTCTTATTTCTTCTTTTGTTAATATTCTTATATCATCTATTAATGCGTATCTTTCTGTTAATACTAATGCTGTAAATAAATCCTCTAAATTTTCTTTCTTTAAAAATATTGCTAATTTTTTAATGTAGTTATAATTTGGTGTTGCTTTCATTATTTAACCACTCTATATATTTATTAAGATTTTCTATTTCAAGTCTTTTCTCCCTTATTTCTAATGTTTTAAATCTTATATCTTGTTTGTATTTTTCTTCTTTTATATACCAACTTGTCTGTCTATCTTTGTATATTTCATTTGCTCTTTTATTTACTTTCTTATCAAAATCTTTTTTTAGATTTTCATATTTCTTTTTATAAATGCTATCTAATATCTTCATCATTATCCTCCTCATATATTATTATGTCTTCACTATAACAAAAAGGACATATTACTTTCTCATCATTTTCACTAACAAATTGCTTTTCGCAGTTTTGACACTCACACTCTTTCATTTTTTCTCTCCTAATATTTCTAAAAGTTCATTTGCATTGAAATCATCATCATAATATTTTGTATTCCAACCATAACTATTCTTTTTTATATATTCTATTGCTTTGTCTATTCTGACTTCTAAATTAAATAAATAGTCTAATAAATCTTTAATATCTTTTCCATTATAAGCAACTTCTATTTCGTATTTATCACTATCTTCTACATCATTATACATAACTCTTGCATATTCTTTTATTCCATTAAAATTTATAAACTTAACTTCCATTTTCTTTATCTCCTAATATTTCTAAAAGTTTTTCTTCTGCTTTCCTTTGTGATAACCAAAAATCATCGCTTTTAATATATTCTATTGCTTTTTTGCATCTATCTTTATAGTTTGGTATTTTTTTTGTTTCTGGTCTTTCAAGATAACACCAAGTGTTTGTTCTATGATTTTTTATTCTTGTATCTCCTTTTAATTTGTATCTTTGAAAATAACTTTTTACTGCTTCCAATGTTAAATCAAAATCTTCTGCTACTTCTAACATTGTTCTATAACTTTTTAATTCTTCATTTGTTTCACAATTAAATGCTCTTATCATATTTTCCTCCTATCCTAGTTTATTTAATCTCATACAAGCAAGTATTGTTAGCGTTGCTATTATCACATAAAATGCAACTATTCCCCAATTAATCTTTTTCATATTTTTCATCTTAACTCCTCCTTTATACTTAAATTGTATAATATTTTTTTATGTTTTTCAAGTATTTTTTTCAAAAAAAGTGTAAAGAAAAAAAGCATCTGTCTAATAATGCTTTCTTTCAAATAAAATAGAACAGGGATTGAGGTATAACCTCAATATAATAATAACATTATTTTTTTAAATTTACAATATATTTTATTTTCCTCTATAAGTCCAACCTAATTTATGTGCTGTGTTCTTGCCTACTACTTTATCAATAGTAAGTTTATTATCTTTTTGAAAACAACCAACAGCATAGGCAACATTGTCGCCAAAGATTTTATCTTCTGCAAGTTTCTTTTTATTTTTGCCTTTATAGCCTAGTTCATTTAATCTCTTTTGCAACTCTAATACGTCAACACCTTTTGAACCTTTTTTTAAAGTCCTTAACAAATTATAAGTTGTTTCTTCTGGTGGTGTTATTCCGTGGTGCATCACAGATCCATCTATATTATATGTATATTGGTTATAAGGTAGTTTATTAACAAATTTTTTAAGTGTAGAATAACTAACACCTTTTACATAAAAATCTACTGCTCTACCTTCAACATGTTTTGAGTGTTCTACTCCTTGTACGTTTTTATTATGTTGTTTGCATCTAATAGCAGAAGTAATAATTACTGCTTTCCCAAAATGATCTCTTATTTGTTGTAATTGTTTCATTAATTCATAACTAAAACCAACTGGGTATCCATTACAATATTTGCCACCACATTTACATTTGATTTCACTATATTTAAAGTTCTTGAAGTCTTTTATATTTTCTTCGTTTACAACTTTAAATGCCATTATTCTTCACCTTCTTCATTTGTTTCATATTCCATTGAGTTTTCTTCTTCTTGGTCGTATTCGTCTATTAATTCTGTCTTATTGTATTTTATATTTGATATTTTAACTAATCCACCAAGAAAAGCATTTATTGAAGTCAAAGTTAATGTAATTTGTTCTGTATATGGTATGTTCCATATCTTTCCTATTGCTTCATAAAGTACAATAAACAAAGGCATTATTAATGCTATTGTTTTTAATATATCATAATTTTTATCTTTTAATATCATTTTATCACTCCTTAATCTTCCCCATAAACAAAATTATTTCCACCATTATTTCCATAGTAATATGTTCCACCTATTTCTTCATATAAACAAGCAACTCCATTATGTACTGCTGGTACAAAAGATTTTACTACTTGATTATTACTATTGTTAGTAAACTTTAATGAGTATAATTTATATTTCTTTGGAGTTGCTGATGGGCTATTGTTATAATATAATGCTTCTGCAAACACTAACATATAAGCACTAGGACTATTAGTTAATTGTTTAAATCCTGTCATAGTATTTACTAAATTTCCATCATAATACACATAATGATTGCTTGTTGAATTATAAAGTAAAGTGTGCTTTTTAGTATCAAACTGTCCTGTACCCATTATAGTTATATCAAGCCCACTTCTGCCCCAAGGTACATAATTGCCATCTGTATATGCTGTCTTTAATTCACCATCATATCTTATAGGGCAATAATATTTATAAGATGCTTGGTATATCCATAGACGCACGTCTGGTTCTTCTAAACTATTAAGTGCAAATTTTATCTCGCAACTATGATTTTGAGGTAGAAAATAAGTGTTTATATATTCTACTCCATCACTTAATAAATATGGTTCTTTTGGTTCTTCTTTTATATTCATTAATAAATTTCTAAATACACTCATATTAATATGCCTTCCATACTGCTATGTTATTTAATATTGCTATTATATATGATTTACTTGCTTCACAACTTCCTGTATTTACGCCACCACTTGCTGTAAATGTTGGTGCATCACCTAAATTAGTTATACTATCTGGTAATGATACACTTGTTGCTGTACTACCACTTGTAAAATATATAATACTTTCTCTATCAAATGTAGTAGTTGCAGTTATAGTTAAACTTGTTAGTTCTCCTAATTTATATGTTTGATTTCCAATTAAACTTGCTATTGTATAAGTAGTATTGTTATCAGTTGTTATTGTTGGATTTACATAATCTTCACAATATTTTGCTGTTGCTGGATTATATGAACCTGTTGTCGGTGTGTATTCTTTTGTGTTTCCTATCGCTAAAAACATTGATTTCTTCATATAGTTTGCCGCAAGTGAATTATAGAAACTATATTGAAAAGGTGTTCCAATATAACCTTTTCTATAATTAGCATTGCCACTTGTTTGATTTTTTGGTATTGTCACCGAACTAACTATATGTGTGTTGCTGTTTTCTGCTATTTGAAGTTTACCATCATAATAAAAATAAGGCATACCAACAGTGTCACCATCATCAAACGCTTCAATATAATAGATGCTAAATTCATAAGTTGAATTATAATATCTCCAATACATTGTATTATATTCTTTGCCATCATATATTACTTTTATTGTTGGGAAGTGATTATTCTGTATATAATAATTTACTATGTTTTGACCTGTTGCAATTAAATTTGCTTCTGTGTCACCATAAGTCACTACAAATACGTCATTGCCACCACTACTTCCGCTTGTTTGAACTTGTATATTTTCCCAACTATATACACTATCATCTTCTACACATTTATAAAAATATCCGTTTGTATAATTGTTAGTAGTTGTTCCTATGTATTGAACTATTTTATTTTGATAGTCAATGCCAGCGGTTGGCATTAATTCGTATTGCATTATATCTTGTTTAAATGACACATCAACATTTATTGAATTGTCACTTGGATCTATATATACATTGTTTCCGGCAATATAAGTTGTATCTGTTGCACTTATTACATTATTATCAATGCTTATATTACTTCCTGCTGTATATTGAACGTATCCATCTCTTCCGTTAGTTCCATTAGTACCATCACTTACACTTGCAGTTGTTGTACCATTTTTATCTATAATTGTTATTGTTGCAGTATTTCCACTTTTTGAAACACTAGCAGTTGGACTTGTTCCATCTACACCATCTTGTATTGTTGCAGTATGACTGCCATTTTTATCCGTTATTTCAATAGTAGTTGTTTTGCCTTCTTTTGAAGTTTGTACTGTTGGACTATAACCATCACTTCCACTAGCACCTGTACTTCCAGTTGCACCAGTATCGCCTTTTAAATCAACGTAAGTATATTCTGCTTCATCATCTCTTTTAATACCTAATGAAGTACCTTCCCAATCATATTCAAGACTTGCTCCATCGTCGCCAACTACTTTACCTAAATTATAACTAGCCATTATTCTTCACCTCCATAACTAACAATTAAATCTCCATTTTGTATTTGAAACGTTAATTCAATTATGTTTGTTAATGCTTGGTCTACTTCATTTAATTTTGCATCTGCTTCTTGTATCCAAGTTTCGTATTCTTCCGGTTGTTCTATCTCTGCATTAATAGAACTCTTTACAATTAAGTAAAACATACTTGACTTAAATATTGGTGTACTTTCATCTACACTTGGCTCATCAATTACTAATTGAAGTGTCACCTTTCCTTGTTTTGTTAGAAATGATTTAATAGGTAAAGTATATGTTTCATTAACTTTTGTTAGCATTGCATAACTCTTTACTCCATTAATTTCAATTTCTAACCTTCCTATTCCATTGATAAATTCATTATCAAATTGGAATACTAAATCCCCTTGTAAGTTTTCACCATCAATGCCTAAAACCCCACTGTCAAAAAAGACCTCACTTGTTTTAGGATTAACTGTAATCACTTTGTCTTTCATATCAATCAACTCCTTTTTTAAGATACTAGCAAGAGGCGTATGGGGGGACACGTATGCTAGTATCTCAATTAAAATTATACAATTAAAACTACATTTTGTAAAATTAAAAAAACAAGCTATTTCTTACTTGTTTTTCTAGTTTGTTTTTTCTTTTCTTCAACATATTCAATAAACTCTACGGCATTATTCTGCTTCAAATAATCTGCTCTTGTTTCTTTGACTATGTATTCTTCACCAAAGTTTATATGTCTGCCAAGTTCAATATCATCATATCCATTTTTCATTATACACCTTACTTTAACTAGCATTTCTTTTTCCTCCTTATTCAAAATATTTTCTACTTCTTTTTTTAAATCTTCTTTGCTTATTTTATAATCAAAGAATTTTAACCATTTTTCTAATGCGTGATTATCATATTCTTTGCACTTTGGTATCTTCTTTATTTTATTAATATCAAAATTCATATCTAATGGCACTACATATCCATTAACGCCATCTTTTATTAATTCAGTACAACCACCAACGTCCGTGACTATACAAGGCACTTGATATTGTAAACTTTCTTGCACTGTATATGGTAACCCTTCACTATCACTTAATAAAACAGTGTAGTCTGCATCTGCTAAAAAGTCCCATATATCATAACGTTGTTTCCAAAAATGTATCTCTTCGAATTTATTTTCTTTTATGTAATTTGTTGAGTTAGTAAATATATCCCAAGTAAATTTTATTCCTGCATCTCTCATCATTTGTGCCATTTTAAGCATTCTATCCCAACCTTTAGCTGGGTCTATTCTAGTACAGGATATTAAATGTAATACTTTACTTGTTTTCTTTCTAGGAAGTAATATATTTTTAATAGTAGTTGGTTTATCGTGTAATACTAAATCACTCATTTTTGATACATATTCACCACAACCAACTATTTCGTTTGTCCTGCTCCATTCGTGATATTGTTTGTATAAAAGTCCTTCATCTAGTAAGTATTTATAATTTGCGTGTCGCATCTCAATATATCTGTTTTCTTTTGAATATATTTTGTCACATATTTCTCCCCACACAGAATTTCTTATCACTATATCAAATTCAAATTTTTCTTTGTCTTTATAATTCACTGTTTTTACAATTTTTTGTAAACGATACAATTGTGAAACATTAGCATTAATATATACTATTGTTATGTCAAAAAAATTTCTTAACCAAAAACAAAAATTATATAAAAAACTTTCAACCCCGCCCACTTCACAAATGGTGCTCTGGTATATTCCTAATGTCTTTTTTTTCATATTACTCTCCTACCCAACTGCCATACATTTTGTGTTCGGCATAAGTTTCATCATCTATTATGTTATCATCATTTTTTGTAAAATATTTTCTAGGATATATTGTTATACTATTAGTGTTTTGATATTCATATTTATTTCTATCAATATATTTTCCTAAAATATCACTTAATATCATAGTATTAGTTCTATATTCCCACCAATTTGTATGAGTTTCAAATTTTTCTATTTCATATTGTTCTAACATTTCTTTTATTGTTTTATTACCTTTTGTTGCTCCCATAACAGCACATACAGGATAGTTAGGTTGCTCCCAGCCTGTAAAGAACTCGTGGTTCAAAAATTTATTTAATGGTTTATAACATACAACATCTGTATCCATATAAATACCACCATATTCATAAAGTGCTTTTAATCTTAAATAATCACTAACATAAGCCCAATGTTTACTATTATAAGCATCTTGGCAATATTTATTTTCACCAATATCAAATGTATTATCATTTATTTCAATATAATTCCAATCTGGCATATACTTCTTCCAAGTTTCTATGCAATCTAACACTTTTTGAGGTTTTGGTTTTCCACCTACCCATATATATATAATATTTTTAGGTATCATCTTATCACCTAGTTTTATTATAACAAGTTATGTAGAAAATGTAAAATAAAAGAGTAGACTTAACTATCTACTCTCCACGCACATCGCATTATTCTATCACTCGGATTAAAGGTGTCTATTATCTTACCATCAATTAAAGCGGTTATATGACCGTTCATAGTTATAGCATATTTACCAACGGGAAATTCTTTTGCAAATTCTCCTACTGTTTTTGAGTAGTGGCATTCTCTTAAATATCTATCATCTAAATAGTCTTCAACAAATTCCACTCTATCAAACATTAAGCCTATATCTCCTGCTAGATCTGTAAGTTCATCATACACTTCATTCCAAGTTCTATTTGTTAGTACGCTTAGTGCTCTAATAACACAATCGGCTATATCTCTATTATATGGATTGGCATTATAATATTCAAACATTATTTCATACTTCTTTGTAGTGTTTCATTTAACATTTGGTGTTGTTGTGGTGTTTGTGCTTCTTCGTGTAATACATTAATAAAATCTTCTAATGCTTTTACCATATAGTGGAATGATTTATCAGTTTCTTCACTAGCACCATATCTATTTCTGCTTTCCACATATCTTCCATACTCGCCAGCCATTCTGTCTAGTTCTTCATCACCACGATACTTCATATCATAACCACGTCTTCCATAGTTCCCATAGCCACCACGTCCATAGTTCCCATACTCTCCATAGTTTCCATAACTATCATAACCCGGTCTTCTACCATAATAATTTCCATAATTCATACTTTCTACCTCCTTTGTATCTTTGTATATATCTATAAGTTTATACAAGTGTTCTAAATTATTTATGTTTATATCTTCATCAATTATATTTTGTATTTTTTCTTTTACTTTTTCAACAAGTTTTTCTTCCAAGTTAATCACTTCCTTTCTTTAAATAACTTAATATTTCATTATTCTGCTTTATTATCTTTTCTAAATACTCACTATCTTGTCTTTGTAATTCTTGCATCAAATCACTATTGTTATAATCTTTAAAAAGTATTTCAAGACTTAATGCTTGAAGTATCAAAGAGGTTATATCTATTTTGTTATTCATTATGCGTATCTCTTAATAATTATATTTGCATTTTTAACAATTGGTATTTCAGTATCAGTAGTTGTTGTATCATAAGTTATAGTTGGTAAACTATTTATTGTAATAGTGACACTACCTCTACCACATACTCTAACATATTTTGACATTGACACATTTGTATATTCGCCAGCAGTTGCTACTATTGTGTCTGCTTCACCTCCATTTAATTTAACACCATCAGCAAAAATTCCTAATGCAACCATTCCTACTGTTGCACTTGTCACATTTGCATTAAAGTCTATTTCATAAAGACCCCCTGCAACTAAATTAAATGTTGCACTTCCTTCATTGTGATTTAACCAACCATTAAAACAATTAGCACTTGCAGTTCTTACGTCTGTATCTGCAAATGTTATTGGTGCTGTGTTTGAAGTTAATGCAAGTTCTTGTTCTTGTACGCTTTGTATCATATTATCTCTCCTTCCTTTTAATAAAAAACGAGAATAGAACTATGCCTATTCTCTTAAATAGCAAGTTCTCTATTGAGTTTGTCTTATTGACTATTTGCTATACAATTGTGTTTCCATAAAATCCATTACCATAAAATCCACCAAATCCATAAGGATTATAAATTGATTGATATGGTGAACTTACGATATAACTTGGTACTGGATATGGACGGACACTAGAAATTATTGAACTTTCAATATTTCTATTTGATATTTCTGTTTGTGCTTCATTTAACTTTTCTCTTAAATCAGCAATTGTGTTTTGGTTCATAGCATCAAGTATTCTTTGTGTATTTTCAAGCCCTTGTGCTTTTAGTTCACAACAACAACTATCAATATGTGCTTGATTGCTTAATGCAACATTAGACAATTGATTTTCTAATTGTGTAGTTTGTAATAATATATCTCTTTGAGTATTACTATCACCTATTGCAGAAGCATATTTACTATCCAATATGGCGTTTTGTAATCCCATATTTCCTGTTAATATATCACTTCTTACATTACACAAATTTGTTGAAGCATCACTAAATCCATTTGATAATGCAGTTAATATAGATTGAGTACCACTAGTCACATCTCTTTGTGTAAATTCACTAGAAATATAATCAGTAGTTGCTACTTGATTTCCATTTCCACCAAATCCCCAATTACCATTACCAAATAGTAAAGCAAGAAGAACTAAAGCCCAAATGCCATCTCCACCAAAAAAGCCACTACCAAATCCACCACCATACATATAAGGTGTGTTAGTTGCTAAATCAACAGTTGGCACTATTCCATTACTTCCATTCATATTCTTTCCTCCTTCCTATAAATTTATATCAATGCTATTTTGCATTAATACCTTGTTTAACTTGTTCTATATATTCACTTGGTATTCCCATTTGTGTTGCTTTTTCAAATAAATTATTCATTTGTTCTGGCGTGTATTTATTTGTCACTTGTTTAAAAAAGTCTATTGGGTTTCCATCATTTTGTCTTAACTGTTGTATTGTTTGAAACATTTGTGGATTTCGTGCTTTCAATTGGTTTACTAACATTGTCATTAATTGATTTTGCATTTTTTATTTCCTTTCTTAATTCTTCTATTTGATATTGCAAATTATCTATTAATATATCTTTTTCGTCTTTTTGTACTATTTCTTTTAATTCATAAGGCTTTACTTCACCTTTTGTATTTTTTAACCACATTATAGATAAATCTTTACTAAAAAATGGAGTATCACCGATAACTATGTCTTTTTGTACTTCTTCTATGTTGTTTGCATATCTAATTGTACTTTGATTACTAGGTGCTAATTGAAACGTTTGATTTATGGCTGGTTGATTAATTGGTATTTGTGTTTTCATTTTTTCTAGTTCTGCTATTTGCATATTAATTCTATCTATACTTGCTTGTGGGTTGTATGCGTTATACATATTCACTCCTTTCAATTAAAAAGAAAGAGTGAATTTCCATACTTGTTTTAAAAGCATTTTTAATTCACTCCTTCCTTGTGCTAATTAGCAAAATGTCGTTCCCTACATTTCACTATCATTGTAAAATAAAAAAAGACTTGCAATTTATACAAATCTTATATATTAAATATTTTAATTTTCAATTTTTCTAGTTCTTCATATTGATTATAATACTTCTTTAATCTTTTTATTATTACCGATACTTTTGGTTCACTTATAAATAGATCCATTGCTATCTTCGGTATTGTATATTTCTTTATAAGTAGATTTAGCACCTTTATTTCTTCATCAGTTAATGTAAATTTGTAAACAAAATCATTATAAATTTCTTTTATTTTTAACTTTTCAAACATAATATCCCCCATTTATGCAAGTATAATAATACATTTTTTTTAAATTGTCTTGTATAAATATTATATTTGTTATGCAAGATTATGCAAAAATATGCAATTATATGCAAAATAGAATAAAAATAAAAAAATATTACATTAAATGTTTTGTCTTATCAAATATTTCTTTTCTTCTATTACACATTGTTCTATAAGAGCATTTTTTTTCATCTGCAAGTTCTTTAACTGTTTTTTCGTTTCTAACAAGTTCTTTTAGGATCTCTTTATCCCTATTTCTTAATATTCTGCTTGCCATTATGTAGTTATATGCTTCTGGTGTATAATCATAGTAATAATTAAATGTTTTCATAAAAAATATGCACCCCCCTTTTTGTATGAGTGCATATTATAACATAATTAGATTTATAAATCAAATTTTATTATATTTATCTTTAACATAGTTTACTTCATTTTCAACATAACCATTTTTTATCTTTAATTTCTTTATAAGTTCTTCATATCTATCAACTGCTCTAAAAAATTCTTTGTATTCATCTTCTGTATTAACTATGTTTTTTCTTTCTCTACTAGCGAATGATAATATATACTTTCTCAATTCACTTGCTTCATAAAGTTGTTGTTCTTTACTTAATCTAGTTAAGTCTATTTTTATATTATTTACTTCTGTTTCTAATGGTTTAATCTCATCTTTTATTGCCTTTCTAAATAGCCCTGTTAATGGATTAACTTTTAACTTACTAGATTTTTCTATTATTGCTAATATTCCCCCTAATATTGCAACTATTAATACTATATAATCATTTATATTACTTAATACTTGCTTCATTCTTTTCTCCTTATGTTGTTGTACTCATTGTTATTGTAGTACCATTTGATACATTTAATACTGCATCTTGCCAGTTGCCCGTTGTTATGCTTGTGACTAATTGTATTCTTACTATATTTGTATTTGGTATATAAGTTATTGTTGGTGATAAATTTGAAATATCAGTCCAAGTTGATATTGGCATTGCATTACCAGTAAATAATCTTATATTTCCTGACATTGATAAAGTTTTGCCATCTGGTATTCTTTTTTGTAAATATAAAGTTGCACTTACATTTGGTGGTTGAAAGACTGCACTTAAATATAAATATTCTGTGCCTGTGCTAAATATAGTACCATTTGTATCATATTCTATTGGATTTGTACCTTTAACTGTTATTTTAGCAAAATCTACTTTATCTTTGTATTCACTCCATACTGGTTGCCCTAATGGTATTGTTTTTAATGTACTATCATTTAAAAATACATCTTCAAACCATATTCTAACATTATATGCTTTTTGAAAATCAAAATAGTTAGATGCACTTGGATTATCACTACCTATTTCATAGTTAGATACAGAAATATTGTTATCATTAATTGTTATACCACTATTTATTGTTATCCAACTACTAGGTTCTGTTGTATCTTTTTCCCAAAATCTATACTTAATTGTTGGTACATTATTTGTACTTCCTACTGTTCCATTATAGTATGTAGCATTGAAGTTTAATAATGCTTTTCCAGATAGTTGTCCGTTTCTTTTTACTGTTGTCGTTGTTGCTATTATTGTTGGCTTAATATATGGTATATAGTTTGAATAGTTTACTGTCGTTTCACCAGTTGAATTATAGTTGTCACTAATCGTTGCTTTAATAGGTATAACATTTGCTGTCATATATAAAGTCTTATTAGTAAAATCTAATGTTAATGGACTTGCTGTACCAGTCACACTTGTACTACCATTTGATATAGTCACCCCTGTCACTGTTGCACTATCATATAATGTTGGAGTAAATACAAATCTTTTTTTAGATAAGTAAGGTACAAAAGTTGAATTAGGCACATTATATTGTGTTAATGCACTATTTATTTCTGTTATACTATCTATTGCTATTGTTGGACTTTTATGAAGTGCTGGTACATTTAATATTTCACTTTCTTGTTCTGTTGCTCTTGGTATATATTTATAAGAACTTGCGTTTGTTGTATTTATATATGTTTTAGCATAAAAACTACAAGTTCCATTGCTTCTATGTTGTATATCACCAGTCCAACTTCCACAATTCACCCAATTATTAGCATTATTAGTAGGTAAACTTGGAATATCTGTTGCATTTCTTCTTGTATATCCTGCTTCATCATTAACTTTAGTATATCGCTCCATATATATATTATTACTAAATCCAGACCAACCCCACGATGCTCCCGTTGTTCTCATATATGAAGTAATTGTGATATTTGAAGTAAAATTAGAAAGATTTTGTGAATTTAATTTTACTGTCATTTTCATTTGATAATGGGCGCTACTATATCCATAAGGTATTATGTTTACTGGTGTAGTTTCATAAGTATCTCCCACATTTAAACTAGCAAATAATTGTATATTTAATTTCATATTATCACCTAACTTCCATTGTAAAAATGCCCGAAGCATTCTTCACTATTTTCATCTGTATATAGTTGTGCGACAAACATAGCGTCATCTGTTGTAAAATCTTGTATTCTTATATCTTCACTTATACCATAATAATATTTACCATATAAATACATATCTTTGAATGTACTACCATCTTTTGTTGTTTGTCCTACTATTGTATCTCCGTCTTTATAATAAGTTCCTTCATTTGTTATCGTTGTATTATATGTGTTTTGGTTAGTTGTTATGTTAAGACCATTACTATCAAAAGTGAAACCATTTACTGTCTTAACACTTTGTATATCACCAGTACCACCATCAACGTCAATATTAGTAGATATTATTTGAATAACTGCACTTTGGTCGTTTATGTTTAATTCTGCTTGATTTATTCTACCTTCTAGTTCATTTTGTGTTGATACTACCGCATTTATTTGATTGTTTACTTTATCTACTATTAAACTTGTTGTTCTATCTTCTGGTGTAGCAATTGAATAATCTGTTTCACTTTCTTTTGGTGTATCAACATATAATCTTTCTTCTAACCCTTGAGTTATTTTTATTTCACTATTTAAAAGTAAAGTTGAATAAGTATCATTACCTATTGAGATTGTATATCTATCTCCAACTTCTAAAAAACATACGCCATAAGTATCAAAATCATAAGTATAGTATTGTAAACCATTTATAGCATCATATAAATCTGCAAAAAAGATGTTTCTATTATTATCTATTAAGAATTGATTGTCTTTTATTTTTATTTCAATAGGTGTTTGTGGTAGTGGATCTGGATAATAAATAGTATCACTTTCGGCACTTCTGGTAAAAACTAGTGTATTGATAGCACCATATTGTTCTTTCATAGTGACATTAGTATCTTTTAAGTATTCTTCGTCAAGAGTAAAGTTTGTTGCTGTTGGATAAAGTACATTCAATTCATTTTGCCTAAAACAAATTATACTACCTGTTATTTCTGCTATATCATCTAATATATCTCTATATGTATAACCTATTCCTGCAAATCTTTCTTCTGCTATTAATGTATCATCATTAGCAAATTCATTTGTTGCCAACGTCCACCCTAGTTTAGTACAAATTGCACTTAAATAATTCTTAACACTTATTGGATAACTTATATCTAGTGGGTCATCATCATACTTTACCATACTATATAACATATAATCGTATGCAACTACTTTATAAGATAACGTATCAGCATTATATTCGCTTGTTTTAACAATGAAATTATAGTAGTCAATATATTCGTATTCATCATCAACAAACACGCCAAATTGTATATTAAAATCAGTTCCTACGGGTATATTAACATTGCTATCTATTTCTACTTGTGTCATTACAGACTTTAGTATATCTCCGTTTGTTGAAATTGTTAGTGAGTTTATATCATCTTTACCTAGTGTTGTATTTCCAAAAGTTATTATAGCATCAATTTGTCTACCATTTTTTGTTATTTCAGTTTTAAAATCATTGCTTACTACTTTCATATCTACCTCTTTTGATTAGCTATTGCACTACAACTAAAACTTTCATAATAACCTTTTCTTTTTACTGGTAATTCTAGATCACCAAAATATACACTTATAGTCTTTCTTTCTTGACTATCATCATCCCAGTAAGTAAGTGAAGCACTACTATCATTTAATATATCTATAATTGGTTGTGCTGTTGCTATCTTCATCTTGCCAAATGTCATATTAAGTTTTGGGAATATTCCTATTAATGTTCCAACATTTTTACCTGCCATATTTCTTCCAGAATTACTAGCCCAAAGTTTATAATAACCTTTTGTAAAACTTGTTAAGTATTGTCCTATCTCCATACCATTTAATTGTACGTCATATTTATTATACATTACATACCTCCATTTGTGGCAAAATTAAGTTCTTCTTCACGTTGACTAATTGTTCTTTGTATTAATCTTCCGTCAAGATATACATTAACTACTCCACCACTTGCATTAATCTTTTTAGCAAGCTCGTCCATCCATTGTGTATTTCTATCTAAAGGCATTACTGCTTCACGTCCTGCTTCTCCTATCATTGCATAAGTTGGTCTATTAACAACGCCACCAACTGCTAATTTTGGTATTTCTGGCAATTTGATATTATCCATTGTATAACTCTTACCTAACACCTTGCCTATTGCAACAATCATACCTCTTATTGGTGTAGTAATTTTATTAATACCTTTGATTAAACTATTTATTGTTGAAATTAATAAATTTGCTATACCTTTAACTACTGTTGTTAAGCCACCTTTTAAATCACCTTTAAATATTTTTACAATGCCTTCTACTATTTGTTTTATACTATCATAAAATGGTTTAAAATAATTTATTATTGGTAAAATAACATTTTTATATATCCAAGTTGCCACAGTGCCTAATAAAGTAAATGCTTTATTAATTATTGTTCTTATCCATTTTTCTATTTCTATTGGTAAAGTTGCGACAAAGGTTTCAATGTTATCCCAAGAAAAAGTTGTTTTTATCCATTCTTTTGCTTTCTCCCACTTTTCTTTGACCCACTCTTTTACTTTATCCCACTTTTCTTTAGCCCACTCTTTAATCTTTTCCCAAAATGCTTGTAGTTCTTCTAAAAATATTTTTACATATTTAATAAGCATTGGTATATTAAGACCCAAAAATGCTATTAAATCTATTATTACGCCAACCCAATTACCTGTTAATAAATCTATTACTAGTTTTGTTAATAATAATGTATTTACTACTTCTAACCAGTGTGTTAATACCCATTCGCCTATCACTCTTACTTTCTCAAGCCACTCTGGTGCTTCACCTTTCAAATTAAAGTCTTTTAAATTGCCACCTGCATCTCCACCACCACTTGTTGAAGTATCTGCCATTACGTTCATTTCATCAAATCCTGCAAGCGAATTTTTAATCTCTTTTGCACTTTTTGACATTGATTTAAACTTTTTAGCGCCATCATTTAAGTCTATATTAAACCACGCCTTTGTTAGATAGTTTACATAAGTTAATAATTTATAAACTAAATCAACTATTTTTACAATTAGTGGTTCAAGTGCATTTGCTATTGAAAATTTTATATATTCCAAGTCAGTTGCTAGTTGCTTGTTATATTGTGATATTGTACTCATTGTTTGTCTTACAAATAAGTATGCTGAACGTACTGAAAATATTGCAAGTCCCCATTTTAGTACACTTTTAACATTACTTTTTACTGATTTGCCAATACTTCCTACTTGTGTT
>Ga0310690_10002064_pt1 | contig 33842 bp, 26 predicted proteins | sample AusTroGonzalo_MG_2_FD_207661 | JGI IMG/M metagenome (GOLD analysis project Ga0310690, IMG submission 207661) | Bovine rumen microbial communities from tropical cattle in Woodstock, Queensland, Australia - Gonzalo_04 (v2) (version 2) | ecosystem: Host-associated > Mammals > Digestive system >...
GACGGCCCCGTAGAATGGATGGACGCGTAGATGTTCAGCCAGCCTATGAGCACAAGCAGCAGGTAGACCACCACCAGGTGCCAGTCCACCGATTGCCCGAGTCCCCTCTGATGTGAATTGCCGTCTATCATCTTGTCCTTACCCTGTATAGCGTATTGGACGTTCTCATGCGAACCTCCAGATCCTTTCTTTCAACCGTGCCCTTCAGATACTTCTCCACCATAAGCGAGGCGATGGGCGCAGCATACGTCGCACCGAAACCGCCGTTTTCCACATAAGCCGCTATCGCAATCTGCGGATTCTCCCGCGGCGCGAAGCATATGAACACCGAATGGTCCGGGCCGCGCGGATTCTGAGCCGTGCCGGTTTTGCCGCATATGTCAAGCGAGTCCACGTGCGCAATCGAAGCGGTTCCGCCCGAACCGGGACCGGAATTCACCGCCCTCCACATACCTGGGATAATCTTGTAGAAGTTGGTGGTGTCAACCATCGTATAGTGCCTCACGTGATATTTGGGGTCGATTTCAACTCCGGGCGAGGCCTTCACGATATGGGGCGTATAATAATATCCGCGGTTGGCGATGGTGGCGCACAGATTAGCAAGATGCAGGGGCGTTGCCAGGATTTCTCCCTGGCCGATGGACAGGGAAATGACCGTGGTGGCGTTCCAGCGGCCCTTTCCGTACGCCCTGTTGTAGGTCTTGGATGTGGGGATGCTTCCGCTTAGCTCCGCCGGGAAGTCACTGCCCAGTTTCTGGCCGAAGCCGAAACTCACCACATAGTCGTGCCAGGCGTCTATGGCCTCCGATACATTCTCGTACTTGGGATTCTCCAGGATGTTCTTGAGCACGTAGCAGTAGTACGCGTTGCAGGACATCATAATCGACTCGTCCATGTTGATGGGCGACTTGTGCGAGTGGCATCCCAGCTTTTTACCATCGGCAAAATGGTAGCCCTGGGTGCAGGGATAAGTGTAATTGGGCTTGAGGACCCCTTCCTGAAGGCCGATGAGCCCGTTCACCAGCTTGAACACCGAGCCGGGAGGATACGACGCCTGAACCGCGCGGTTGTACATCGGCTTGTATGGATTCTTGGACAGGGCATCATAATATTTGCCGATATCGGCCAGCTGGTTTACGTCGATGCCGGGGCTGGACACCAGAGCCAGGATTTCACCGGTGGACGGTTCGATGGCCACGACGGACCCTACCTTGTTGCGCATCAGCCTTTGGCCATACTGCTGCAGATCCGCGTCGATGGTAGTGACTACATCCGTCCCGGGAATGGCCTCCACATCATCTTCCCCGTTCTTGTACGGCTCCTGGATAAGGCCCTTGGCGTTGCGCAGGTAAATGTGATATCCGCGCTGGCCGCGGAGCTCCTTCTCGCGCGCCGCCTCGATGCCCGTCATACCCGCATAGTCGCCCACGCGATATTCCCCTTCGTGCTTTGCGATATACGAACTGCTTACCTCGGACACGTAGCCCAGGAGATTGCCGCCGGCGTTGATGGGATAATCACGCACGCTGCGCATCTGTCCCTTGATTCCGGGAAACTTGTACGCGACTTCCGCAAAACGGTTGTAAACCTCGGAAGGAATCTGCTTCAGCATCACCACGCTGGAATAGCCTATCGACCTGCGGTTGTGATAGAACTCTTCCATCTTCGCCTTGATTTCCTCCACGGGGGTTTCCAGCACATTGGCAAGGGCCAGGGTATCGAACTCCTCCACCTCCTTTGGCGTCACAAGGATGTCGTAAGCCACCTTGTTGCCCACAAGGATTTTCCCGTTTCGGTCGTAGATTGTACCGCGGATGGGATAGATGAGCTCATAGTATGTGGAATTGGAGTCCGCCGCCGTCTTGTACTTTTTGTCAAGCACCTGGATGGTGAATATCTTCCCAAGGAGGATGGCCGTCACCACCCCCAGACCGACTAGAAGACGTATATGACGGTTTTCTGTCATTTGCGCGAATCCGGAGCCAGGGTGTCAACCACAAGCAACGACACCAGCACACCGGCGGGCAGCGAGCAGATGAAACGCACGAAATTGAACCAGAAGGGACGAGTGCCCGCACTGTCAGCCCAGATGTAGATGAACAGGAACAGGGCCTGCGCCAGCGCCATTGCCAGAACAACCTGCCCCAAACCGCTGCGCCGAACGGAGAAATCCTCTCCCCTGGCCAGCAGTTCCTCGCCGAAGATCAGCCTTACCATCTCCTTCCGGGCGAAGGCCACCGGCACCAGCGCCAGCGCGTTGAGGCCAAGAAGGCCTTCCGACAGAAGGTCGACGGTGAGCCCGGTTACGAAGGCGATGAGCATAGTGAGGCTGGTGTTAATCTTAAGCGGTATGCACAGCACCATCACCGGCAGAATGGTGAGCAGGATATACTGCGTGATATGGAAATAATTCGAAAGCAGCAGCTGGGCCACCACCAGTATCACGTATACTGCAAAGAATCCCGTCTTTCTCATTTGGCAAGGCCCTCCACTTCCTTCTTTGCATTATTAAAGGCCACCGTAACGTAACGGAGGGCCGTGAAATCCTGGAAAAGCGTGACTTTTATCTCGTTCACCTGGCCGTTCACCACACGGGAATCCCCGGCTACGCCAAGGGGGATGTCCGGAGGGAATACCAGGGAGTGGCCGCTCGTGTACACCGTATCTCCTTTCTCGAACTTATACTGGAGAGGTATCTCCCGCAGCGAGGCTCCGTTGGACGAATAACCGTCCCAGCTGAGAAGCCCGGTTGCGCCTTCCTCCCCGATCCTGGCACTTACGGAAATGTCCGTATTCTGCAGGGACAGGGCATAGCAGTAATGCTCGCTCACGGATTCCACTATTCCCACCACGCCGTTACGCGTGATGACGCCGGAATTCTCCTGGATGCCGTCTTCCCGGCCCTTGTCCAGGATCATATAGTTGTGCTGTTTGTTACGGCTGATCTTGCGGATTTCGCAGGGCACATAGGTGAAGCCCTTCACGCGGGAGATGCCATAGCGCATGGTGTCCACCTTTGCCTGGTGGATGATATCCTGCAGCTGGGCGTTTTCCCTGCGCAGTTCCGCGTTCTCTTCCGCAAGGCCCGCATTGATGCGTTTGAGGGCAAAGTAGTCTCCAATGCGCTGTGAGCTGCCCCATATGGACCCCATGAAGCCGTGGGCGGCACGTGCCACCCACATCCGCTGCAACGGAGCGTTCCTGCGGAGCATATTCAACGACGCTATCTCCAAAAGAATGAAGATAGCGATCGCCACAAGCCGTTGAATCCAACTGTTGCCGTTTCTCATCAGCGCATAAGGAAGGAGTAATTGTCCGTATTCTTAAGGGCGATGCAGGTGCCGCGTGCAACGGCGCGGAGCGGGTCTTCCGCAACGTGGAAGGGGATGTTCACCTTCTCCGCCAGCCTCTTGTCCAGGCCGCGGAGCAGTGCGCCGCCGCCGGACAGGAAGATGCCGTTCTCCACAATGTCCGAGTACAGCTCCGGAGGAGTCTGTTCCAGGACCTGCTGGATGGAGGCCTCGATCCTGGCCACGGATTTGTCCAGGCAGTGGGCAATCTCCTGATAGGGGATGAGAACTTCCACGGGGTGGCCGGTCATGAGGTTGGGGCCCCTCACCAGGAAGGGTTCCGGTTCCACGTCCAGCTCCGGAAGTACGCTGCCCACGGCAATCTTGATGCGTTCCGCCGTGGTTTCACCCACTTTGATCACATGCTGCTGACGCAGATAGTTCTGGATGTCCGACGTGAACACGTCGCCGGCAACGCGGATGGAATCCTGCTGGACTATACCGCCCAGGGAAATGACCGCAATCTCTGTTGTTCCGCCGCCGATATCCACGACCATATTGCCCTTGGGGGCTTCCACGTCGAGGCCGATACCGAGTGCGGCCGCCATAGGTTCGTAAATGAGGTATACGTCACGGCCTCCGGCGTGCTCCGAAGAGTCGCGGACAGCCCTGATCTCCACTTCCGTGGAACCGGAAGGGATGCCCACCACGATCTTGAGGTTGGGGGCGAAGAGGCTGCGGTGACGTGAATTGACCTGGCGTATGAAACCGCGGATCATCATCTCCGCGGCGTTGAAGTCTGCGATAACGCCATCCCTGAGAGGACGGACCGTCTTGATTCCCGGATTTGTCTTTTCGTGCATCAGCTTGGCCTTCTGGCCCAGTGCGATGCATTTGTTGGTGTTATTGTCGATGGCCACGATGCTGGGCTCGTCCAGCGCAATGACGTCATTCTGGAAGATGACGGTATTGGCGGTTCCCAGGTCGATTGCCAGTTCTTGATTTAGGAATCGGAAAGCCATTTTGCTTCAGTTTTTGATTAAGTGTGTAAAAGTACGAAAAATTTCTTACATTCGCATAGAAAAACATCCGGTATGGGCGCAAAAAATTATTTGATAGTCACCGCAGGCGGCACCGGAACCCGCATGGGAGGCCCCCTGCCCAAGCAATTCCTCACTCTTGGCGGGGAAGCGATTTTGCAGCGCACAATAAGCCTTTTCACCCGGGCCGTCCCCGATATCCGCGTAATCACAGTGCTTCCCCAGGAGCACATTTCCTGGTGGGAAAAGTACTGCCAGACTCATCCCTACCACCAGTCGCAGCGGATAGTGAAAGGCGGTTTCACCCGCTTCCACTCGGTTCAGAACGCCCTCCAGGTCCTTCCGGACGGAGCAATCGTGGCGGTTCACGACGCCGTCCGTCCGCTTTTGTCCGTCGACCTTATCCGGCATCTTTTCGAACTGATGGAAACGGAGCGCGCCGTAATTCCCGTGATGCCCTCCATCGACACGCTCAAACTCCTGGACAGGGTCGATGGGAAACTGACCGAAGCCCCCGAGGCCCTGGACCGCAGCCGCGTATGGGGCGCACAGACGCCTCAACTGTTCCGGAGCGAAGACCTGAAAGCGGCCTACACGCAAGCCTACAGCACACTTTTCACGGACGATGCATCCGTGGCGTCACAATACGGAATACCGCTCACCTTCGTGGAAGGAGAGCGGCTTAACCTTAAAATCACCACGCCGGAAGACCTGCGTATCGCGGAGGCTATTCTGAATCTTTCTTCTTAGCCCCTTCCGAAAAACTGGTGCTCTTGTAATCCTTCACCCAGACCTGGCGCTCGATGGGCTCGTCCAGGGAGATCATCGTATTCGAAGACTGGATGTAAGGAATCTTCTGGATAGTATTCAGAATCACTTCCATCAGATGGTCGTTGTCAAAGCAATACACCTTCGCGAGAATGGTGTATCGACCCGTCACAAAGTGACATTCCACAATCTCGGGAATCTTCTTCAGGGCGGCGATAACGTCCGGATATCGCGTGGACTCCGACAGGGTGATGCTCACGAATGCGCATACGTTAAGGCCGATTGCCTGGGGCTTGACCAGAATGCGGGAGCCGGTGATGATGCCGTTGCTCTCCAGCCTCTTCACCCTCTGGTGGATGGCCGCACCGGAGATTCCGCATTCGCGGGCGATCTCCAGGAACGGCATCCTGGCGTTCTTTACCAGGAATGCAAGGATTTTCTGGTCGATGGCGTCGAGATGATAACTGATTGCCATATATTATTTCCTTTTGAATGATCTTCTTGAGCGGACCGGCGCACTGAAGCGGCCTTCGATGATGGCCTTTGCATCGGCCTCCGTCATCATTTCCGCCTTGACTCCGCGGGGTATCTTGTAGTTCTTTCCGCCGGCCTTGATGTAAGGGCCGTAATTGCCCCTGAGTACCTGGATACCGTTCCACTCCTGAATAACCGCCTTTCCGGCATTATCCACCGTGCTGAGTATGGCGATACAGTCTTCCAGGCTGATTTTCAGCGGATTGGCTCCGCGGGGAAGAGTGATGTTCTTATCCCCGTATTTGATGTACGGGCCGAAGCGTCCTTTGGTGACGATGATGTCCATCCCCCGGTAACTGCCCACGTTGCGGGGAAGTTCAAACAGGCGCAGGGCCTCCTCAAGGGTGATGTTCTCGATAAGCTGGTCCTTCTGTAGGGATGCGAACTGGCGGTTTTCCCCCTCGCCTTTCTGGACATAGGGGCCGAAGCGGCCGAACGCGGCGGTAAGCACGTCGCCGTCCGGTGCCACGCCTATCTGGCGGGACACCCTGCTGTAGCTCCCGTCCTGCATCACGGCTGCAACCTGTGAGTGGAAGGGCCGATAAAACTTGCCCACGGCGTCTTCCCAGGCCATTTCCCCTTCCGCGATGCTGTCGAAATCCTTCTCCACGTTGGCGGTGAAGTCATAGTCCACCACATCGGCAAAATTCTGAACCAGATAGTCCGATACGATAAGGCCGATCTCCTGCGGCAGGAGCTTTCCCTTTTCCGCCCCCACGACCACTTCCTTGACGGCCGATGTTATCTTTCCGCCCTTGAGGGTGAGATTCTCCACCTCGTGCTTAACACCTTCCCTGTCGCCCTTGACGATGTATCCGCGGCCGGTGGTGAGGGTGGTGATAGTGGGCCCGTAGGTGGACGGGCGGCCGATTCCGAGCTCCTCCAGCTTCTTCACCAGCGATGCCTCGCTGTAGCGCGGAGGCGCGGCGGTGTAGTTGCACAGGGCCGATATCGACAGGTCTTCCATCCCCAGCCCTTCGCGGAGCTCGGGCAGGATTACGCCTCCCTCTTCCTGGGATTCGTCGTCGCGCCCTTCCATATATACTTTCATGAAGCCGTCGAAGAGAATCTCCGTGGCCAGGACCGAGAACATCTCCGGGCGGGCCGATGACGCCACCTTGATGCTGGTGGACATCACCACGGCGTCGCTCATCTGAGATGCCATCGTGCGCTTCCATATAAGCTGATACAGCTTCTGCTCCTGGGGCGTTCCATCGACGGCGGTATTGGCCAGATATGTGGGGCGGATGGCCTCATGGGCTTCCTGTGCGCCCTTGGAGTGGGTGCGATACTGGCGCGGATTGGAATAGTTGGCGCCGTAGTTTTCAACGATAAACTGTTTTGCGGCACCCAAGGCCAGGGATGACAGGTTGGTGGAGTCCGTTCTCATATAGGTGATGAGACCCCTTTCGTACAGTGACTGCGCAACCCTCATGGTCGTGGCCACGGGGAAACGAAGCTTGCGGGACGCCTCCTGCTGGAGCGTGGAAGTGGTGAAAGGAGCAGCGGGGAAACGCCGGGCTTCTTTCTTCTCTATGGAATGGATATGGTATTTTGCGCCGATGCTGTCCTCAAGGAACTTCCGCGCCTCATCCTCCGTATTGAAACGGGCGTCCAGAAACGCCTTTACCTTTGTGCCGATGCCTTCCGGACGGAATACGGCCTCCACCCTGTAATAAGGTTCCGGGCGGAACGCCATTATCTCCTTTTCCCTGTCCACCACTATCCTCAAGGCAACGCTCTGAACGCGGCCTGCCGACAGTTTGGGCTGTATCTTCTTCCAAAGGATGGGGGAAAGCTCGAATCCCACGAGGCGGTCCATCACGCGGCGCGCCTGCTGGGCGTTCACCAGGTTCATGTCGATGCTCCTGGGGGCCTTGATCGCATCCAGAATCGCAGTTTTGGTGATCTCGTGGAACACTATCCTGCGGGTCTTGGCGGGGTCCAGCTTCAGGGTTTCGCTAAGGTGCCAGGATATGGCCTCTCCCTCGCGGTCCTCATCGGAGGCCAGCCACACGGTGCCGGCGGCATCGGCCATTTTCTTAAGTTCGCCGACCAGTTTCTTTTTCTCCGGCGGAATGACGTATTCCGGCTTGAAACCGTGGTCGATATCCACGCTCAGCTTGCGCTCCTGCAAATCCCTTATGTGGCCCAGACTGGCCCTCACGGTGAATTCGCTGCCCAAATATTTCTGGATGGTCCCCACCTTGCCGGGGGACTCGACGATTACTAGATTTTTACCCTCCATTCCCAAATATTTTTGCAAAGTAAACCACATTTCGGGGATATTTCCAAATTTTGTTGCTAAATTTGTAACTTGATGTATTTCGCAAGAACTTTGTTCTTGTCGCAAGCAAAAAAATTTGAGATGACAGACTCGCAAAAAAAGAAGATAATCCGCTGGTTCTGGATACTGCTGCTGGCGCCCATCGTGCTCCTCACGGTGCTCATACTCGTCGTGTGGGGGTTCTCCAACATCCCCACGATGGAGGAACTCGCCAAGCCGGAGACAAAGCTGGCGACCCAGGTCATTGCCGAAGAAGGCGAAATCCTCACCACCTACCATATAGAAAACCGTTCGTTCGTTGCCTATGACGAGCTTGCCCCCAATCTGGTGCAGGCAACCGTCGCAACGGAGGACATCCGTTTCTACAACCATTCCGGCATCGACTTCAAGAGTCTGGGCCGCGTGCTCGTGAAGACCCTCCTTTCCCGCGACTCGTCGCAGGGCGGCGGCTCCACAATCACCCAGCAGCTTGCCAAGACGCTGTATCCCCGTGGGGAAGGCCGCGGAAAGCTGCGTATGGTATGGATCAAGCTACGCGAATGGATCACGGCCGTGAAGCTGGAACGCAACTACACCAAGGAAGAGATTGTGGACATGTATCTGAACGCGGTGTTCTTCGGTGCCAATTCCTACGGTATCCATTCGGCGGCGGCCTATTTCTTCAACAAGAAGCCCATCGACCTTAAGCCGGAGGAAAGCGCGGTGCTGGTTGGTATGGTGAACAAGCCCACGCGCTACAACCCCGTCCTTAATCCGGACAAGGCGCTGGAACGCCGCAACCTGGTCCTGGACAGGATGTGCTCCAAGGGATATCTCACCCGTCACGAGTGCGACTCCATCCAGCAGCTTCCCATCAAACTGTACGCCCGTACGGCGGACCGCACAACCGGCGTGGGCCCTTACTTCAGGGACATGCTCCGCAGGACGATGAACGCGGAAAAGCCCCGCCGCAGGGACTATGATTATATAGAGGAATTCCAGGCAGACTCCCTGCTATGGGCCGATGATCCCCTGTACGGTTGGCTCAACAAGAATTTCAAATCGGACGGTACTCCGTACGACCTGGACAAGGACGGCCTTCGTATTTATACTACGATCAACTACAAGATGCAGGTATATGCGGAGGAAGCCGTTGCCGAACATCTTGGAAAGGACCTGCAGATTGCCTTCAACAAGGAACTGCGCTACAGGCGCAACGCCCCGTATACCAACGGCACGCCCCAGAGGTTCATCAACACGGCCATGGACCAGGCCCGGCACTGGAGCGACCGCTACCGCATGATGAAGGCTTCGGGTGCATCGGAATCGGAGATTGCCAACAGCTTCACCAAGCCCACCCACATGAGGGTGTTTACATGGGAGAAACCGGGTTACAAGGACACCTTGCTCACTCCGGACGATTCCATCCGTTACTACAAGTCCTTCCTCAGAGCGGCATTCATGGCCATCGAACCGCGCACGGGTCATATCCGCGCATATGTCGGAGGCCCGGACTACCGCTATTTCAAGTACGACAACATCAGCCAGGGACGCCGCCAGATCGGCTCCACTGTGAAACCCTTCCTGTATACGCTGGCCATGGAATCCGGCATGACCCCCTGCGACCAGGTGTACAATACCCCGCCTGTCATTATGATCGGCAAGGACAAGACCTGGTCGCCCACGGACGCCCACGCCGACGGTTCCGTCAAGAACCTCAAGTGGGGTCTTGCGGCCAGCTCCAACTCCCTGTCGGCCTTCCTTATGCAGCAGCTGGGCCCGGAGGCCGTAGTTAAGCAGATGCACAAGATGGGCATCACCACCCACATCGACCCTGTGGCCGCTCTGTGCGTGGGATCGTCGGACCTGTCGGTGTATGAAATGGTATCGGCCTACAACACCTTCCCTTCGCTGGGTATTTACACATATCCCATTTTCGTTACGAAGATCGAGGACAGCGAGGGCAATGTGCTGGGCCGGTTCGCATCGCGCAGGAGAGAGTCCATTGCCGAAACGGCTGCGTATAAGATGATCGGAATGATGAAGGGCGTCGTGGACGGCGGAACCGGCGGCAGGCTGCGCTACAAGTACGGCCTCAAGAACGACATCGCCGGCAAGACGGGCACCACCAACGACAACTCGGACGGCTGGTTCGTGGCGTATACTCCCACCATTACGGCTGGCGCCTGGGTGGGAGGTGAAGACCGCTACGTACACTTCATGAACGGCGCATTGGGCCAGGGTGCCAATATGGCGCTGCCCATATGGGGCCTCTGGATGAAGAAAGTGCTGGCGGACGGCACCTTGGGCATATCGGCCGACGACCGCTTCCCGGATGCGGTGAACAATTCGTACTGCGAAGGTGCCATGCTACTGGGCAATCACCCCTCCAACGGGGAAAGCGGAGATATGGAATCCCTTGAAGACTATTACTTTGAATAATGGCAGAATATAAGAGCATAGCCGTAATATACGGCAGCGATTCTTCGGAATGGGAGGTTGCGTGCAGGAGCGGGGAATTCACCGCATCCCGCATCGACGATACCCGGTTTGACGTTTACGAAATCTTCGCCCGCTTCGGAAAATGGAAGCTGGTGGCAATGCGCAAGGCTTTTTCCATGCGCCAGACCTTCCCGGAAGGCGCACAGCCGGAGGTGGACAAGACCGACTTCTCGGTGATGGTGCTGGGCGAAAAGATAAGGTTCGATTTCGCATACATCATGCAGCACGGGGCTCCCGGTGAAACCGGCCTGCTCCAGGGCTATCTGGAAATGCTGGGCGTTCCCCATTCCAGCTGCAGCGCATTCGTGACCACCGTCGCATTCGACAAATATTCCTGCAAGAGCTATCTCAGGGGGGCCGATATCGTAAAACTGGCCCCGGACGCATTGATCCGCAAAGGCGGGGAAGACGTTGACGAGTTCAGCAAGAGGGCGGTGGCGGAACTTGGGCTGCCCCTGTTCGTGAAGCCCACCGACGGCGGCTCTTCCTTCGGCATAAGCAAAGTGGAGGATGCCGGCAAGCTGGCGGAAGCCATCCGCTACGCCTTCACTGAGGGAGAAACCGTGATAGTGGAAAAGGGCATCAAGTGCGAGCACGAGCTCACCTGCGCCGTTTATTTCAACGGAGAAGAGGTGAAGCCGCTGCCTGTGATCGAGATTATTTCCGAAACCGGCTGGTTCGACTATGACGCCAAGTACAACGGCCTCAGCCGCGAGGTCTGCCCGGCGGAGATTCCGGACAGCCTGGCAAAGGAGGTTCAGGCCATATCGGCCCGCATCTATAAGCATCTCGGCTGCAAGGGCCTGGTGCGTATGGACTACATTGCGGCCCCGGACGGCATTTACTTCCTGGAGGTGAACGTCATCCCCGGTATGACATCGGCCTCGCTGGTGCCCAAGATGGTGCGCGCCGCGGGGATGGACATAACCGGTTTCCTCAACCAGATCATCGACAATTCCTAGGATGCTTCTCACAGAGTTCCTGAAGGAGGGCATTGCCGCCCTTGAACCGTTGTATCCGACGGCCGAGGCGCGGAATATCGTGCTTATGCTATGCGGGCACGTGATAGGGACAAAGAGCTATACACACATCGTCGAGCCTCAGTTCCAGATTCCCGCTAAGGGCGTCGAACCTCTGCGTGCAGGGCTGGAAAGGCTTAAGACCGGAGAACCCATACAATATATAATAGGTAAGGTGGAGTTCTGCGGGCGCGAGTTCAATCTTACGCCGGCTGTCCTTATCCCCCGCCCGGAAACCGAGCTCCTGGCCAGAGAGGCCGTGAATATTGCTTCGCGGATCCAGCGAATGCGCGTTCCGTTCGGCAAGAAGGCGGAACCGGTGCGCGTTCTGGACCTCTGCACCGGCTCCGGCAACATAGCATGGACTGTGGCGCTTTCCGTTCCAGGCGCAGTCGTGGTGGGCGTGGACAAGTCTGAAGACGCGCTGGATGTGGCCCGTTCTCAGGATTTCGCGGCCGAGATGAAAACATCCGGCGCCCTGGCCCCTTCTTTTGTGAAGGCCGATGTGCTGGAAGCCTCTGCTGCTTCGGGATTCGGACATTTCGACCTTGTCCTGAGCAATCCTCCCTATATTATGGAAAAGGAAAAGCCCCAGATGAGGAAGAATGTCCTGGACTACGAGCCATCGGAGGCGCTGTTCGTGCCGGACGATGATCCGCTGCTTTTCTACCGCGCCGTGGCGGAGTGGTCCGCACGTCTTTTGACGGCCGAAGGCAAGGGCCTCACCGAGATAAACGAGGTGCTGGGAAAGGAAACTCTGGCGCTTTTTTCCGCCGAACCCTTCCAAAAAGCGGAACTCGTGAAAGATTTTTACGACAAAAACCGCTTCGTTTTCTACTCCAGGTAGGCCACTGGCGCATCTCAGTTAACGATTTTTATCCTTATCCGTGTGCACACTTTTGAACACGGATAAGTATTCGGTACTTTGTAGCAAGGAAACCGGAACCATTAATCCGGGTTTAAGAAGATGAAAAAAAGTACCATTTTAGCACTTGCGGCCACGGTTTTGGCCGCCTGCACAGTAATCGCTCCGGAACAGCAGCAGGAAGTTCCGGACGCAACCGTCTCCTCGGTCCCCATGGAGGATCTTGCCCGCATTATGTCCACCCTGCCCATCGGCCCGTCCCAGATGAGGGAAGTGGCCGATGCGGTAACGTCATCGTCGCAAAACGGCTATGACGAGGAATACACTATGAAACAGCTGTTTGCCAGCCCCGGCGCGGGTGTCGGGGATGCGAGTACGAAATCTGCCTCGTACGACACTCCCCTGCGGGACCTGATTGCATCGGCAGTCCGGTCCGGCGTCACCCGCGCTTCCGGGGAAGGCTTCTACGGCGATCCGGAGGATTATCTACGGGATTTGTCTTCATCGGACCTTCAGATCTACTGGCCATATGCCGATAGTTGGGACGGCGTTTCGGCTCCGGTCGTAACCTTCGACCCCTGCTATGACTCGGATTCCAATATGGGCTACGAGATTGGCGGAGGCGAGATCCTGGTTACGGAGGAAGTCGCCCGGAACCGGCCCGTCTGGGTGATAAACCGCAATTCGGATGCGGGGTATACGTCGCTGGAGATGCTGCGGCGCGAAGACCCTTCCTGGGGCTCGGGCGGGGGCGAGGTCATCGTGCGCCCCAGGGCATCGACCTCCTCCGATATCCGCTCCCTGGTGATAAAGTCCCTGAGGGTGGAGAGGCAATACGACTCCTGGTTCGCCGGAGGCGCGGAGTTCTTCTTCAAATGCGGCTCGGTGGAGAACTTCACGGCCAGCACGGAGGCGGAACTGCGGCTGTACCAGCCCACGATTACGGATTTCATGATAGTGGTCCAGCGCAGCCAGGTGGGACAGGACATCCCCCTCAACGCCCTTCTAGTATCGGAATGGACCAAAAACCTGAAATCCTGCGCCTTTATGATAGTGGAGGACGACGGCGGCAGCCTTACCACCTGGAAATGCTCGGCCGTGGTGAAATACAACTCCAAAAGCTATGGCTTCGAACTGGAACTCCCCGTCCGCTCCCGCGACGACATAGTCTGGCGCGGACAACTTACCCGCTCATACATCGAAAAGTACTCCGGCCACCCCACCGCCTTCGGCGAGATAGCCCTTGTGCTGGAACTGATCTGAATCTTATTGCTGTTCCTGTTCGAACTGCTTCCAGGCGGACTTGAACCAGTTGCGGAGGACCTGCTTGCGGGCGGGGATGAGGAAGGAGTTCTCGATTGAGATGCGGCAGAGCTGACGTATCTGGGGAAGGGTAAGGTCCCAGCCGACGGCTACGGCAAGATAGTCGCCGGTGAGGACGCTGCGGGCCTGGTAGGCGGCATCGTCGGAGCAGATTATGATGGGAATGCCGGACTCCATATACTTCTTGGCGGGGTGCTGGGCAAAGTCCCTGCAATAGCCAAGGGCGGCGTTGGAAACGGGGCAGATTTCCATCGGGATACCCTTTTCCAGGACGGCCTTCTCGAGCTCGGGATAACGATAGAGATTGAAACCGTGACCAAGGCGGTCGATGCCGCAGCGGAGGGCGATGGCTATCTCCCCGTTCTCTCCGCGGAGGCTTTCGCCGGCGTGGAGCGTGAGACGCAGGCCGGGATTGTCCACGATTATCTTGCGGATGCGGTCCTCGTAGCGGGCAAGGGAGTAGGAACGGTCTTCATCGTTCACGATGTCGATTGCCTTCACCAGGTCATACTGGCCGTCCTTGACGTTTTTCCAAACCCACACCGCATTGTCCATCAGAAGGTCGAAGAGGGGGTCCCAGGCGTCGTTCTTGCCGGCGCAGGCAACTATCGACAGGGTGAACACCGGGTCTACCTTGCGAACCTCCGCAAGTGCCCGGATATATGCCTCCGCACGGGCCTGGGCGTCCTGACGCGTGCCGAAGAAAGGCGACCTCAACTCCAGATGCTCCACGCCGATACTGTGGTAATACAGCATCACCCTGGTGTAATAATCCTGTACCAGGGCCGGGGTTGTGCATATTGCACCGCACTTGGTGAAGATGCCCTCGAACCAGTCCCACATGTAGCCGTTGCGGGGCGCTCCGGCAACCGTCCAGTTGCGGCGGAAATCGTCCACCGTGAGTCCGTCTTCAAGGCATTCCTTCATAGTGCGGCTGCCGTAAGGCGCACCGGGGCCGATGAAACGGATCTGCCAGTCCGGCGTAATCACGAGTTCGGGATGGTCCTTCAGGAAATCCACCTGCATATCCATAGGCAGGATGGCGTCCGCATGTGCATGCAGATCCGCACCCTTGGGCATGCGTTCCAGAAATTTGTAAAGGGGCGTTTCGTATATAGCGGTGTCCCGCAAGAAGTCGAAGGATGTGCCGAACTGCGCCCTGAAATCGGCCTTCAACTGTTCAAATTTCTGGTTCATCATATTGTCGATATTCTATTGCGACCAGCCGGCCAGAAACTCAATCGCCGCAGGGACATTGTCCGGCAGGGAATTCCCGGCCTTGAACCAGGCATCGATGTCGGATTTGCGTTCCGGGAACAGACGCTTGAGCTGGCGTTTGGTAAATGGATGTACGGAGTTGCCGCGGTATAGGAAAATGGTTTCCGAAACCGTGTATGGTGACACTTTATCCGTGCCGATGCTGTATGCCACGCCATCGGCATAGAAGGTATTGTATTCCCTGATTGAGCTGGTCTGAGAAGTGGTGCCATAAGCGCCGGTCTTCACATCCCGGAGGATGGTTACCGTCCGTTCCAGGGCAATCCCATAATCGGGCGTAACCGGATATAGGCGGTAAAACACGCCGTCCGAATGAAGGTACGTCTCCCCTTCGATAATCACCTTGGAGATATCGTTGCCGTTGGAGGCCTCCAGCTCCACCCCATTATTGTCGATAAAGCGCAGGGTGTTGTCCAGCGCGCATATATTCAGCTTTCCCTGCGCGGGCGACTGCCCGTAAAAGTATACCATCCCCTGGCCGAAAGCGGGCCGCAGATAGTAAACCGAATCCGGGATGCTGCTCTGTGCCGATGCCTGTACGCAAAGTGCAATGAAAGCCGATATGACAATACCGTGTCTCAAAATCAGAACCTGTATCCCAGGCCGGCCATGAAGGGACCGCCAACCACGTATGCGACATCAAGGGTGGCGCCGAACAGCTTTACTCCGGCGCCGACGGTGAACATCGACGGAACGGGAGCCACGACGAAATCCTCCTTTGCGCCGGCATAACGGTAGCCGGTGCGCAGGAAAGCCATATTCTTGTAATTGGCCTGGACGCCAGCGGCTATGCCCACGTTCCCGCTGAAGTAATAATCGGCGTCGGCCATGACATCGGCCCCGAAATCTCCGAATTCCAGCTTGTAGGCAGCGGCAAGTTTTGCCGATGTGGGAAGAGGATAGGACCGGTTGCTCACGGACGCCACCTTAGGTCCCAGGGCAACGACGCCCGCCGTCACGCTCAAGCCGTTCAGACGGTATAGGGCCAGGATATCGGCACTGATGGAAGAAAGGGTTGTCTTTGCATCCAGGGCCTCCGTGGCATAGCGGCCGACGGCTCCGAACGAGAGATTGTCCCCTATCGCGAATGAAAGGCCAAGGCCCACCATCATGTCTTTGGGCGCAAAGTGGCCGGAGGATCCGCCGCCTTCGCTGGACAGGGCGATGTCGGGATACTTGCTTCCAAGATATGCGGCCGACACGCCGAATGAGCCGAAACGGGCCGATGCGCCGCCGCCATAGACGGTGGCGTTGGATTCTCCGGAAGGAGTAAGCCCGAAGGCTCCGGCGACATCATAACTGTGCTCCGAGAGAGGCACAAGGGCAGGATTGCCGAAAGCGGAGAATGCCGTTCCGGAGGAAAGCGAGGCATAACCCGCACCGGCGAGCCCCAGCGTGGCGGGATTCCTGTCGGCACGGATAAAATCCAGGGCCGTTCCCTGCGCTGACGCCGACACACATACTGCGGCGAAAACTATAATGGCTGCGATTCGTTTCATACCCTACTTCTTTATAAGATTGCTCCTGTAAACCTTGCCGCCGTATTCCACCACCAGGGTGTAAAGGCCCGGACCGGCGTTCCTCATATTGATTATTGCGGGTTCGAAGGCGCTGCAGTATGCCGTAGTAGAATAAACCTTGGCTCCCACGGCATTGTAGATGCTTATGCTGGCGCTGTCGGCGTTTTGTCCGGTTCCCACGTAGAGTGTTTCTACGACGGGATTCGGATAGGCCTGCATCTCCTGGGATGCGGCCCTCACCAGCACCTTGAACGAGGTGGAAACAGTCTTTCCGCCGGCATCCGTAGCTGAAAGTGTCACCGTAGCCAGGCCGGCGTCGGCAAGAGCCGTAACCGTAAGCACGGCGCTTCCGGTGTTCTGGCTCAAATGGACCACGGAGTTGTCGGAAATGTCTATCTTGTAGTTCAGGACTTCCCCGTCGGGATCGATTACGAAGTCTTCCATATTAAGCTTCACCATATCGCCGGCATAGTTCAGGATAACGTTGTCGATTTCCTTCTTGACGACAGGAGCCTGGTTGGGCAGAACCTCGTAATTGATGACAACCTTTGCGGAGAGTCCGTAATTGTCCGATGCGCTCAGAGTCGCAACGTATTTCCCTTCCGGGGAGGCCACGCCAAGTACCTGGAGCACATATTCGCCGGGTTTCGTGCTCTCCAGCAGGGAAAGCACGCCCTTGTCGTTCTCGTCCTTGTCGAACTCGACGGTGAGAACGTGATTGTCCTCATCCACGATGTTGAACGGAATCTGGAAACGGTCGTGGACATGGAATTTGTAGTCGCCGGCATACTCCGTGGTAATCACGGGCGCGTGATTGCTGCCGGTCGTAATAGTCTTGATCCCTGTAATCTCCGAGAAATTGCGGCCATAGTCGAAGGCCGACACGGAAATGTAGTAGGACTTGTTGAATCCCAGGTCGCCCACCGTTCCGGTAACGGTTTCGCCCACTGCGGCATCACCGCTCAGGAAATCGCCGTAAAGGACGCCGGAGCCGGGGCTGCGGGGGTTACAGCCCTGAAGGGCGGCCTGGCTCTCAGCGGCCAGCACGCGGAAACCGTACGCCGGTTTTCCGTCGCGGTCCGACGGGACCTTAAGGGATATTGTAACGTTGTTGGACAGGACTTTGTCCACGGTGAAATCGGTCACCTTCTCCGGCGGTTCGCCGGTTCCGTAAGTGATTGCGCCAAGTGCGTCCACAAGCGGGCCGATGCGGTAGGACGCGGGATAATCGGCACTGTTGGCGCCGCCGATCATCTTTTCAATCAGCTGCTCGCGGGTGAAACCCTCGCCGCCGCAATAAGACACAACAAGGGCTGAGACACCAGTCACGTGCGGGCACGCCATCGAGGTTCCGCTCATTTCGGAATACGTGCTGCCCGGGGTGGTGCTGATAACGCCCACGCCGGGGGCGCAGATATCCACCCACTCTCCGTAGTTGGAGAAGTTGGAGCGCGCTCCCAGGTTAGTGATGGCGCCCACGGCTACCACACCGGGATAACCGGCGGGCGAGCCGTACGGGCGGCCGTCATTACCGGCCGCGAAAAACACCACGCCGCCGGCCATGGGACCTGTCTGCTGGCCGCTCTTGTTCATTCCGCCATACTTGTTGAAGTAGTCGATGGCGTCTTTCAGGCCGTCCTTATAGGCGCCCGTGTTGGGCTGCAGATAGAAATTGTGGCTGGCTTCAGCCCTGGCTTTGTCGTAATTGCCGTTGTTGTCCTCGAAGTCGTGCCCCCAGCTGTTGTTGCTGAGGACGGCGCCACGGTCTGCACCCCACACTATCGCGGCCTCGAAATTGGCACCGCCGCCCATGGGCGTGCCGTCCGGATTGGTCTGGAATACCTGGCAGGACATCAGGCGCACACCGGCAATGCCGGCCTGCGCATCACCGCCGGCAAGTCCGGCTACGCCCTTGCCGTTATTGTTCACGGCTCCGATGGTGCCGGCCACGTGGGTTCCGTGGGCATGCCCCACGATACGGTAGCCGGTATTGTTGTTCATGAAGTTTTTGCTGCCGTTGTCTCCCGGAGGGACTACTGCGGCGGCGAGGTCCTCATGAGTCTGGTCGATACCGCCGTCAATGACGGAAACAATCACATTGGAAGAGCCCTTGGTGTAGCTCTTCCATACGGGCACAACATTTACGTCCGAGCGTTTGGACGCACCGGTGTTGTGGTAGTGCCACTGGCGGCTCTCCAGAGGATCGTTGAAATAGGATTCCACCGTCATCTTCACCTTGTTCACCGGACGGGCGTTGTATACCCCGTCCAGCAGCATAAAGCGTTCTGCAGCCTCTTCCGAAGGCGTGCCGCCCTCGAACCGCACCCTGTACCAACGGTGCAGGCCGAACTCGCGGTGCCTGTCCTCGAACTCCTCGTCCACGGGGAAAAGGCGCTCGAACGACACCACGCCCAGCTCCTCCATCGCCTCTTCCAGGCCCGGAGCCTTGGTACGCACCATAGGGGCGTCGGCACCGGTTTCCAGAAGGGAGACCAGGGTGTCATCGAAATACACGTTGATCTGGCCCGGCAGATACACGGACTGTGCAGCTTCCTCCGGGACGGTATTCTGGGTCTTGGTTGCAGGTGATTCGGCCTCTTTGCCGCATGAGTACACAAAGAGAGCCGCAACAGCAGCCAACAGCGGAATTCTTCTCATTTCGATATCCTAAAGATTATTGTCGGTAAGATACTTGAGCACTTTGGCCAGGGATTCCGGCTTGCTCCATTTTATCTTCTCCTGTTTAAAGTAAGCCTTTGCATCGGCCTTGTCGATTCCCGGCAGGGCCAGCACGGCCGACTTGGTGGCATCGATCTGCCTCGCTCCGAGCAAGAAATAATAACTCACTCTCAGCGGCAGCACCCTTCCCACCTTTGCTCCGGCGATGGCGGTTTCCAGCTCCATATTCTGGGAAATGCCGGAAATCTCCATGCCGCTCAGGTTCTGGGTCGATGCGGTGGCGGAGGACACTCCGTAGCCGATATCGGCCTTTGCCAGCTCGTCAAGGTCGACAATGGCCGATTTAAGCAGCGCGTTGGGGCCTTCTTCCGCCAGGACTTCTTCCATTTTGCCGAAACGGTTCACATACAACGCGCGGCCGATCCTTGCATACTGAATAAGGCGCATATCGGCCTCCATTATCCTGCCGTCCTTGATGTAGTGGAGCTTTCCGTCGATGACGGACACGTTGTACCACCCATCATTGAGGTCTTCACCTCCGGAGGTGTGAACTCCTCCGGAAGTGAACTCCTCAAGCAGATAAGGCCATGTCTCGCGTGGCTTATAGTCGTAGTTCTGGGCCGCCGCCTGCAAACACAGGACAAGCACGGACAGAAGCAGTGAAATACGTTTCATTTATTTAAGGGTGCTAAGTCCTTCTGCGGCATCCGCGGCTCTGGCGCGGAGACGGGGACGGACAAATTTTCCTGAAACGGCCTTTCTGGATGCTGCCTTGCGAAGAGCCGCTGAACTCACCTGAGGCTCCTCAACATAAGGCTTCACGATGTCAAACATCAATTTGGCATAAGAACCGCCATTGCCATAATACTGGTGTGCAGTATTGAGAATAACCCAGCTATAGGAGAATCCGATATATTCACCATACTTGCATTCTCCGGGCAAAAGCGTGATATTACCGCTTTCGTGCAGCTGTGCGGTGAAAATCTTGCTGATCTCCGTTTCGACAGCACTGTTGTTAAACATGTAGTAAGTATACTGTCTACCGCTGTATGCGAAAATGCCACCGATAAAATCAGCGCAGGTACCATAGCCGGCTTCTGTCTCCTCATAGGTGCTCAGAATCTGATCGTAAAGGACAAGGGCGCCGTCCTCATATTTGGCTACCGCCTCAAGTTCCGGGTCGATGGAGAAAACATAGGTATTCTCAGTCTCGCCGGCCTTGATTTCGATAGGATAACCGTTGAACACCCATGTGCCGATAAAGTCATTGAAGGAAGCACTGACCACAGGTGTGGTTTCCTTCTCAATATTATCGGGGTTGATAAGCACATTGGGCAGGTTGCATGCGCTATTAGTGAGCGACCACGCACCTTGACCATTCTTGGCCTCTGCGATGAAAATCATGGTTTTCAGGCCGAATGATCCGCTGCTGCCGCTAACCTTACCGCCAGTAAGCTGGATATTGCCGTCCTCGTCAATCGCGCCGTAGGCAATCGTGTATGTGCCGGTCCAGTAAAAACCTTCCCCGTCGTCAATGCCATAAAGGCCCACGGTGCAGTCGAATGTGCCGCTGTCGGTTGATACCGAATAGCTGTCGGCCACCTCCTGGGCGTGGATTTCGAGTTTGAGATCCTCGTTAAGCAACGCCTCCACAGGCCAGTCGAGACCTTCAAGACCTTCGATGGTATAGGATGAGCCGAAGACCTTCTCTTTAATTGTCCAGGTTAAAGTAGGACTGTCGAGAATCCATTCGCCAAGGAACTTGTTATATGCGTCCTTCATCTCCTGAGTGGGCTCGATGGCAAAGGTGGATGTGGTGTAATCACCGGTGAGATGACCGTCTTCACGGCATCCTGCCAGCCAGATTTCGTATTCACCCACGCTGAACTTGTTGTAAAGCCAGCCTTCTTCACCCTTCTTGATCTGGTAGGCGTTTTCAGTGCCGAGGTTCGGGCCGACAGCATTCTCTTCCATATACTGCAAGTACTCGGAAATGTCCTCAAACTCTGAAGCCACAAGGCCCTTTTCATAGATAAAGATATAGTATGTGCCGTTTTCACCCATACCGGCGGCATCAATCTCGTGATATATATTGCCATTGGTTGCGGTGTACTCGCCGGCGAATGTTACTGACCAGTCGCTGCGCAGGTTGGCCTGAAGAGCGCTGAAAGCCTCGATGTAAGTCTGGATCTTTCGGGAAGCCACCTTTGCATTCTCGCTTACGGAAGCGATGGCGATAGCTGCATAAGAGCTTACGCCCTTTGCGATTGCAGTAGGATCCAGCGTCACCTCCACCTCAAACTCGGTGGTACCTGCGGCGATGGTAATGGGATTGCTGAAAGAGAGAGCCTCCGCAGGGACAGCCTCGTATTCGCCCAGATCGGTTTTCACCTCGAAATTCACGACGACATCGGAATCGATTGCCTTGTCAAGCGCAACCTTGAAGCTCGCCTTATTGTCGGTAAAGGCCTCGCTGTAAGAAGGAATCGACACCTCGGGGATGATAACAGGAGCCTCAACGGTGAGTTTCACCGTGACGGACTGCTTGGCGACGTTGATGTCGGCACCGGTAACGGATGAGATGGAGAATGTGGCTTCGTAGTCACCGGGCTCGAGAGTACTTTCATCCACAGTCACGGAAACGGTCTTGGACGTTGTGCCTGCGGGGATGTTGGGATTCTTCTCAAAAGTGAGGGAAGATGCCGGAATGGAACCGGAGGCAGTGAGCGTTACACCCACATTCGTTGCGGACTGGCCGGAGAGGGCGACGATGAGGTCCACCTTTCCGTTCGCGAACGAAGGAGACGTTGCATCAAGGCCGACGCGGACGCTTTCCTGTTTGGGGCCGCAGGACGCAAACAGAACCACTGTTGCAGCAGCCACGAGCAAGGATTTGAATAATGATACTTTCATAATAATATGGTTTGAGAATTATTTCTTGACAAGTGTAATGGGTGCGGTTACCAAGGCATTCGAGGCCGCAAGATACATGTCGTCATCCAGGGCTGCAAAACCTTTGGTCCCGCCAAGGGTATAACCTTCGTCTGTCTTTTCGAATGTCACGTTGCCCGAATTATATACATACTGGCCGTCGTAACCCCAGATTGTAATATTGCTGCCGTCGTATTCATCGGCAAGCTGATAACCCAGGGGAACGCTGATGTTGCTGAGATCATTGGATACCGAACCCGGCACATAGTGGCGAAGGCCTTTGGCGACATAACTACCTTCGAAAGTGGGGACAATACCGTCGATGAAGGTGGTGTACCAATCGTCCGGATCGTCCGTAAATGTCATAGTCCAGCGGGTACCGGAGGCATCCGTTGCGGTATACTCTCCGAAGATATCCTTCAAAGGATGGTCATTGTCGATAATCGTCACCTTGCAATACGAATAGCCGCCTTTGGCCACCTCGTTGCCGGAACCGGTCATCTTGATGGAGAAACTCTTGTTCCCGGTGAGCGTTCCCGTAAAATCGGTAATGCTCACCTTGATCGTTTTCTCGGTTTCCCCGGCGGCGAAACGCACGATGCCGGCATCGTTGTCAACGATGTCGTAATCCTCGCCCTTCTTTCCGTTGGGTACCTGAAGACCTGTGACGGCATCTTTCTTTTCTCCGTCCTCTGTTTCGAAAGTAAGGGTAAATGCCACGTCGGCAATAGCCTTCACGGGGATTTCCACCTCACCTACATCTTCATATACCGACAAACTGGGTGAAGGAAAATACACAAATGGTATCTCGGTATAATCCGCAAGGCGGTTGCAGGAGATGCACGCCATTGCAATGAGCACAAATGTAATCAGATATATCTTTTTCATACTAGTCTCATTTTTTAGTTCGTTCCGTAACCGGGATTCTGGACGAGATTGGGATTAAGCTTCATCTCGTCGGCGGGAATAGGCCATAGGAAAGCCCTGTCCGTAGGTTTCATATTACGCTGATCGTATGGCGCGCCAAGCATGACGGCATTCTTGGACAAAGTGCCGCTTTGGGCCTCGCGGTTGTCAAAGCCGATACCCCATCGCTTGAGGCAGGTCCAGCGCATGCCTTCACCAACCGTTTCGCGGAACCATTCGTTCTGGATGTCTTCCAACTGGCCACCGGTCTTGGTTGCGCTGCGGGCGGACTGAAGGGCGTTGATGGTGGTCTTGGCGGCAGGAATCTTGTCCTGCATGGATTCCGCCTCGGCCTTGATCAGATACATCTCGCTGATCATAAACGGCTTGCACATATGCGTTGCATTGGGAACCTTTCCGGAATAAAGGCCGGAATTGCCAATATACTTTACGAAGGTGTAGAAATCTCCACGGAAATAAGAGCCGTTCACCTCGGAATAATAGTCGGTGGAGGAGAACCATAGACCCTTGCGGAGATCCGTACCGCTGTAACTATCAACAAGTTTCTTTGTTGGAAGGAACATAGAGCGGAAGCAAACCCCGTTGTCTTTGGAGGAAAACATATTCGTGTAGACGCTTGTGGAGTTGGGCAGTTCCTGTTTTGAACCATACAGCTGCAGAATCGCCTCCGTGCCGGAGTCTTCCCTGAATTCCGCCTTGATTTTGTCCGCGGTGTTGGACAGAGTGTATTTGCCGGACGAAATAACCTTCTGGGCATAAGTCGCCGCATTCTCATAATCCTTGGTATCCAGGTAATAACGGGCGTACAAGGCGTTCACGCAGTCGATGGTGGGATACTCGGCCTGGAGTTCTCCGGGAACGTTGGCCAGATAGCGCGCTGCGGAATCAAGATCTTCTTTAATCTGGGTATAAACCTCCTTAACCGTATTTCTCGCCGGACGCGCATACAGGTCAAACTCAAGGACGATGGGAACGCCGAGCGACGTTGCGTCATCCTTATCGTAGTTCTTACCGAAATGCCGCACAAGGTTCATATAGGCCTCCGCCCTGAACATAAACGCCTCGCCTTTGACAATGGTTGCGAGGGATTCCGCGCCGGAAGGAATGTTGACCTTGTCCTTGAGGGCGTTAATCAGCACGTTATAGTCCTTTATGACAGTATAATGGTTTGCCCAATATGCATCGATGTAGGTATCGCTGGACGTGAAACTGTCGTCGGTGCGGTGGACGCCGCCGTAGTTGTTGCCAAAACCGGCCGAGGCGTTGAAACCATCGGTCATCACATCCTCCAGAATATTATACATGCCTCCGTGGACGGCACGGTAGTCAGACATGATCCTGGCCCGGAACTGAGTCAGGTCTTCACGGGTGGCAATAACCTGCCCGTCCTGCTCATATACTATGGCTCCGGTGGGCTCAAGGTCCAGGTTGCAAGCGGAAACGGCTGCCATTGCGGCTGCGACAAATATATATTTAATTGTATTTTTCATGGCTTGCATCATTTAGAAAGTGAGTTCCAGGCCCAAAAGCATCTGCTTTGTATTGGCAGGGAGGCCCAGGGTGACGTTAGTGTCGTCTTCGGGGTCGATACCGGAGTACTTGGTGAGAGTAAACAGGTTGCGGCCGGTGAAGGTGATCTTTATGTCCTGCATGAACGGCACGGTGGAAAGGGCGCGCTTCGGCAGGGAATAACCAATCTGGAGATTCTTGAGCCTTAGGAATGACGCGTTTTCCAGCAAATGGGTGTCGAATTGCATTATCGTGCCCTGCCGCCAGTCGGGCCATTTCGCATCGGGGTTGGTTTCTGTCCAGAAGTCGGAGATTTCCTTGTGCTGGTTGTTGTCGGCGAAGTTGTTGGGGTTCGCATAGAAGTATGCGTCGTTGTTTGTCATATACTTGCCAAGCACGTAGGAAAAGTCCATAAGGAATGAAAGGCTCTTCCAGGCACCGGAGAAACTGAAACCTCCGTTGACGGGAGCATTGCGCACAAGTCCGGTATTCTGGGTAAGGGTCTCCTCGGAGAACTCGTCGGTGACCGTATCCATCGTTGTGGTGTCGATGTCGTCAGGATTGGGAACATACCAAGTGGGCTTACCCGTATTCCGGTCCACACCGGCATAGATGGGATAATAATACATAACGGGATGGCCTACCACGAAGGCGACGCCGGTATTGGCGATTTCCCAACGGTCGCGGCCGTCGAACAGTTCCAAAACCTTTTCCGAATTGTAGTTGAATGTGGTCTGGAAATGCAGGAAGTAGTCACGTGAACGCAGGATATCGTAACCAAGGGTGATGTCCACGCCTCTGTTCAGCAATGCACCGACGTTACGCATCTGGGAGCCGAAGCCCACGGTTGCCGGGATGGGCACGCTCATAAGCATGTCCGTCGTTTTGCGGTTATACCATTCAATGTCGAAATCCAGTTTGTCAAGGACTTTACCGGTAACGGCCAAAGTAAGAAGGGCCTGTTTCTCCCAGGAAAGATCCGGATTCTCCGGCTGGGCGAAATACAGGCCGCCCTTGCCGTTATAGATTCCGCCCTCGCCCAACAGGTTCATCCAAGTGTAGTTGCCGATATTCGCATTACCGGATGTACCGTAACTGGCCTTAACGTTAAGGTCGTTGAGCCAGACGATGTTCTTGAAGAACTCTTCCCTCTTTGCCTTCCACAGGAGACCTCCGCTCCAGAACACACCCCAACGGTTCGAAGGGCCGAAACGGGATGACGCATCGGCACGGACCGAAGCGTCAAAAATGTATTTGCCCTTCAGGGTGAAGTCAGCGTGGCCGATGAAAGAACGGAATGCGCTCTGGCTCTGGGATTCGTCCAGTTCCCTGGTTTCCGGGTCTCCGGAGCCGATCAGGGTGATTCGGGGGTTGATGATGTCATCCACCGATCCCGACCAGGCGTCATAGTCATTGAACAGTTCTTCGTGACCCACAAGGACGCTGAACTGATAATCGTCAGACTTGTCGAAGTTGTATTCCAGCGTATTTGTCAGGGATGAAGAATAACTGTATGCCGAGGAACGGCTTCTCCAGCCGCTGCCGCCCATCAAATAATAATCAGGCTTCATCAATCCGGTATAACGGGAAATGTAACCATCCACACCGGCCCTGGAGGAGAACTTGAGGCTGGGAGTGAAGTCGATGGTGACGAACGCAGTACCCATAAGGCCTAGACGCTCGGTGGGGGTGACGCGGTTCGCCATATAGGTATGGTGGTTGATCATACCGCCCGGATACTCGTTCTCATACTCCTCTCCGGTTTCCGGGTCGATGGCCGGATAGAAGGGCAGGGTGAGGTATGAAAGGGCGCCGGAAGTGTAGTTCCTGTTGTTCGAAGAGTTGGACCAGTTGGGATTCTGGATGGTCTTGTCGTAAGTGACATTCATATTCATTCCCACCTTGAGCCAATCCTTCGGACGGCCCTGGACATTGGAACGCAGGGTAAATCTGTCATAAACGTTGCCAATTGCGGAGCCCCTCTGGTGGAACTGAGAAGCGCCGATAAGGTATGCGACCCTCTGTCCGCCGCCCTCGATGGAGATATCGTTCTGGTACTGGGGGTTGTTGAACTGCTGCACGTAATTGTACCACTTAGTGTCGGCATTGTAGCCGTTGTCATAGAACGTTTCCTTGACATACTGTTCCGGGTGGATACCCGCAATATTCCAGAAACGGGCCAGTTCTGCGCTGCTCATCATATTCTGGTACAGGCTCTTGTCCGTGATGGTGGAGATACCGTACTGTGAACGGACAGTGATGGTGGCGCTGTTATTATAGGCGCCGGCCTTCGTGATGATGTGCACGACTCCGTTTGCCGCACGGGAACCGTAAATGGATGTTGCCGAGGCGTCCTTGAGGATGGATATGGACTCGATGTCGTTCGGGTTCAACGCCATAATCGAACGGGAGCTCGAAGGCACGCCGTCGATGATGTACAGAGGCTCCGAAGAAGTGGTGAGCGAGCCCACGCCGTGAAGTTTCATCGACACCGAGTTGTCACCCGCCACACCGCCGGAGGTGAGGACCGACAGACCGGCCACCTGGCCCTGCAGTGCATCGAGGGCCGATGACGATGGCGCGGTGCGGATACTCTCCGAATTCACGGTTGTGACGCTGCCCACCAGCGATTCTATTTTCTTGGGGGAACCATAGCCCACCGCCACGGCGCCCTCCAGGAAGGTTGTGGCTTCCTTGAGGACTATAAGCAGGTCCTTGTGACCGGAGGCTTTCAAGTCCAGATTGACATCGTCGTAGCCCACGCAGGAAATCTTGATTTCCTTTGTCGAGGAAGGGACAGCAAAGCTGAAATGGCCTTTATCGTCGGTGATTACGCCCTTGGTGGTGCCGGGAATGAACACCGAGGCACCGGGCACCGGGAGGCCCTCCTCATCTTCAACCACGCCTGTCACGGTGATGTTCTGGGCCCAGGCCGAAACGGCTGCGAAAAGGGCCAGGATCACCATAATCAGTTTCAGTTTTTTCATACTACTAAGTAACTTATATATAAAACAATTCACTTTTAGGTGTGAATTGCAAATGTAAGCCTTTTTTATTTTAATTGCAAGTAACAGGGTCTTGCACCCGTTTTTTGTTATTTTTCGACCCAAAAAGACGATAAATTGAAAACAAATTCCTATATTCGTAGACTGAAATTGATAACAACAACACAAAAATCATATAACACTAACCTTTTCAAATCATTAGGAGGAAACCTATGGATAAAATCAGGAATCTCGCGGATCTCCGCAAGATGAAAGAAGGTATGCAGAGCAGGATGTCGCTGCGCGAAAACAGCAATTCCGACGAAGCTATCATTCAAATCAAGGTCGGAATGGCCACCAGCGGTATCGCCTCGGGTGCAAAGGAAACCATGAACTACCTCATCACCGAACTGGACAAGCGCCAGATCAAAGCGCTGGTCATGCAGGTAGGAGACATGGGTTACAGCTATGCAGAGCCCACAGTAGAGGTAACCATTCCCGGCAAGGATCCCGTCGTGTTCGGCGATGTCAAAATCCCGCGCGCACAAGAAATCATCGAAAAGTACATCGTCGGAGGTGAACTTATCGAAGGCATTCTGCCGGCAAATTACAGATCAATCTAAACCTTAACCACCCTTAAGAGCGATTATGGCAGTTAAAATGCATATTTTGGTTTGCGGTGGAACCGGTTGTTCCGCATCCGCAAGCCACGAGATCATCGATGAGCTCAACAAGGAGCTCGTGGCCCACGATCTCACCGATTTCGCAAAAGTGGTCGTCACCGGCTGCTTCGGTTTCTGCGAAAGGGGTCCCATCGTGAAAATCATCCCTGACAACACTTTCTACACCAGGGTGAAACCGTCAGACGCCAAGGAAATCATCGAGGAGCACATCATCAAGGGACGTAAGGTCCAGCGCCTCCTCTATGTCGCACCTGACACCAACAAGAGCGTTACGGACTCCAAACATATGGAGTTCTACAAGAAGCAGCTGAGGATTGCCCTCCGAAACTGCGGTTTCATCGATCCTGAGAATATCGAGGAATCCATCGCCCGCGACGGCTATGCCGCACTGGGCAAGTGCCTCACGGAAATGACTCCGGTACAGGTTATCGAGGAAATCAAGAAGTCAGGCCTCCGCGGACGCGGCGGCGCAGGCTTCCCCACCGGCCTCAAATGGGAAATCGCTTCCAAGAGCCGCGTAGGTGAGCAGAAATACGTGGTGTGCAACGCCGACGAAGGAGACCCCGGCGCATTCATGGACCGTTCCCTCCTTGAAGGCGACCCTCACTCCATCCTCGAGGCAATGGCCATCTGCGGCTACTGCATCGGCGCAAGCAAGGGCCTCATCTACATCCGTGCCGAGTATCCTCTGGCAATCCACCGTCTGCAGGTTGCAATCAAGCAGGCCGAAGAATACGGCCTCCTGGGCAAGGACATCATGGGCACCGGCTTCGATTTCGACATCGAACTCCGTTACGGCGCAGGCGCATTCGTCTGCGGTGAGGAAACCGCCCTCATCCACTCGATGGAAGGAAAGCGCGGCGAGCCCACCTTCAAACCCCCGTTCCCCGCTCAGTCCGGTTATCTGGAGAAACCCACCAATGTAAATAACGTAGAAACCTACGCCAACATCCCCGTAATCATCAACAAGGGTGCTGACTGGTTCGCAAGCATCGGCACTGAAAAGTCCAAGGGCACCAAGGTGTTCGCGCTTGCCGGCAAGATCAACAACGTGGGCCTCATCGAGGTTCCCATGGGCATCACCCTCCGCGAGATCATCTACGAGATCGGCGGCGGTATCAAGGGAGGCAAGAAGTTCAAGGCCGTCCAGACGGGCGGACCTTCCGGCGGCTGCCTCACCGAGAAACACCTGGACACCCCCATCGACTACGACAGCCTCGTGGCGGCCGGTTCGATGATGGGCTCCGGCGGCATGATCGTCATGGACGAGGACGACTGCATGGTGGCCATCGCCAAGTTCTACCTTGGCTTCACCGTGGACGAGTCCTGCGGCAAGTGCACCCCGTGCCGTGTTGGCAACAGGCGCCTGCTGGAAATCCTCACCAAGATCACCGATGGCAAGGGCACCATGGAAGACCTTGAGGAACTCAAGAACCTCTCCCAGGTTATCAAGGACACCGCTCTCTGCGGCCTTGGCCAGACTTCCCCGAACCCCGTTCTTTCCACCATCAACAACTTCTGGGACGAGTATGTGGAGCACGTCACCGAAAAGAAGTGCCGTGCCGGACAGTGCAAGGCCCTCAAGAAGTATGTGATAGATCCTGCAAAGTGTAAAGGCTGTACCGCCTGCGCCAGGGCCTGCCCTGTGAGCGCCATCAGCGGCACCCTCAAGAACCCTCATGTAATCAACCAGCTGGACTGCATCAAGTGCGGCACCTGTATCGAGAAGTGTAAATTCGGTGCTATCAGTCTTAACTAACGGAGGAAAAGAATATGGATACTATCAAATTGACTATAGACAACAGAGAAGTGGAAGTGCCCAGGGGTACTACCATTCTTAAAGCTGCCGAGCAGATGGGTATCAAGATTCCTACCCTCTGTCATTTCGAGCTTGACGGCCTGGCCCTCAAAAACCGCCCCGGCGGATGCCGCATCTGCGTGGTAGAGGTTGTAGGCCGCAGGAATCTTGCACCCGCCTGCATTACCGAGTGCATGCCGGACATGGTTGTGAAGACCAACTCCTTCCGTGCCCTCAACGCCCGCAGGACCGTCCTTGAGCTCATGCTCTCCGACCACCCCAACGACTGCCTCCAGTGCCCCAAGAGCGGCAAGTGCGAGCTCCAGGCCCTGGCTGCCGACATGGGAATCCGCGAAATCCCCTTCAAGGGCCAGCAGTCCCAGTACCCCATCGAACTCTCACCCTCTATCGTACGTGACGCCAACAAGTGCATCATGTGCCGCCGCTGCGAAAGCGTGTGCCACGAGTATCAGAGCGTGGGCGCAATCGGCGCAGTGGACAGAGGCTTCCCGGCCGTGGTGAACACCGCATTCGGCAAGGAGCTTGTGGACACCAACTGCGTATTCTGCGGACAGTGCGTGGCGGTTTGCCCCGTGGGCGCCCTCTCCGAGGTCGACCACACCGGCAGGATCCTGCGCGACATCGCCAATCCGGATGTCAAGACCTGCGTCCAGGTTGCTCCCGCAGTGCGCGTGGCCCTCGGCGAAGAGTTCGGCATGCCCGCCGGCAGCATCGTCACCGGCAAGATTGCAGCCGCCCTCAAGGCCATCGGCTTCGACTATGTGTTCGACACCGACTGGTCGGCCGACCTCACCATCATGGAGGAAGGCACGGAGGCCATCGGCCGCTTCAAGGCATTCCTTTCCGGCGACAAGAACGTCAAGATTCCTATCATGACCTCCTGCTGCCCCGCATGGGTGAATTTCTACGAGAAGTTCTATCCGGAGCTCCGCGAATATCCTTCAACCGCCAAGTCCCCCCAGGGCATGTTCGGCGCAACCGTGAAGACATACTTCGCAGACAAGATCGGCATCCCTCGCGAGAAACTCATCTCCGTATCCGTGATGCCTTGCGTGGCCAAGAAGTACGAGTGCGAGCGTGAAGAGCTGGGCGCAAACGGCGATCCCGATGTGAACTACTCCATCACCACCCGCGAGCTGGCCCGCCTCATCAAGATCTGCAACATCGACTTTGCAAATCTCCCCGAGGCTGAGTTCGACTCCCCTCTGGGCGCATCCACCGGCGCGGCCGTCATCTTCGGCGCAACCGGCGGCGTTATGGAGGCCGCTCTCCGTACCGCTTACGAAATCCTCACAGGCAAGACCCTGCCGAAGATCGACTTCGAAGAGGTGCGCGGTCTGGACGGCATCCGCGAGGCCACAATTCCTATCCCCGGCGTTATCGACCTTAAGGTTGCCGTGGTATATGGCCTCAAGAACGCCCGCACCATCATGGAGCAGATAAAGGCCGGCAACTGCCCTTATCACTTCGTAGAGGTTATGGCCTGCCCCGGCGGCTGCATCGACGGCGCCGGCCAGCCTTTCCACCACGGAGACGCTTCCATCGTGAAGGCGCGCCATAAGGCAATCTACGAAGCCGACAGGAATATGCCTCTGCGCAAGTCCCACGAGAATCCCGAGGTTCAGGCAATCTACAAGGAATTCTACGGCCAGCCTTGCGGTGAGAAGTCGCATCACCTGCTTCACACTCATTACTTCGACAAGAAAATCAAGTTTGACCTCAAATAATCCAGCCATATGTGTGGACCTCAGATAAAAATCAATGAAGCCAGCTACCGCTACATCAAGGATATCTGCGCTTCCTTCAACAACAATCCGGGCGAACTGATCAATGTCCTGCACAAGACGCAGGAGCACTTCGGCTATCTTCCCGAGGAAGTCCAGCAGGTGGTTGCAGACTGCCTTGGAATCCCCGTGGGCAGGGTATACGGAGTCGTATCCTTCTACAGCTTCTTCACCATGACGCCCAAGGGCAAGTATGCCATCTCGGTATGCCTGGGAACGGCCTGCTACGTCAAGGGCGCAGAGAAGGTCCTGGACGCACTCAAAAGCGAGCTCAAGATCACCGAAGGCGGCGTCACTGAGGACGGAAAGTTCTCCCTGGACGTTCTCCGCTGCGTTGGCGCCTGCGGTCTTGCCCCGGTTATGACCATCAACGGCAAGACCTACGGCCGTCTGGTTCCGGAGCGCGTGAAGGAAATCCTTGCCGAATACAAAGACTGATATGAAAATCAGTGAAATCGCAAATCTTGTCGACGGGGTGCTTGTCGGAGCCCCCGTCGACGAGTTTTATGAGGTGGAGAAAGCTTTCGCCTCCGATCTGATGAGCGACGTTCTGCGCTTCAATATGGATCAGACGGTGCTCATTACCGGCCTTTGCAACAACCAGACTCTCCGCACCTGCGAAATGGCGGACCTCCGCGTTGTGCTCATGGGCAGGGACAAGCAGCCTGACGAGGATATGATCGAACTGGCCATCGACAACGACATCACCATCATCAAATCCAAGTACAGCATCTTCAAACTCAGCGGCATCCTTTACGGAGCCGGAATCAAACCCCTCTATTGATGCATTACACCTTCAAGATAGAACGCGGCAACTTCACCGATGCCGGCCAGGCCTCCAGCAGCGTCAAGCGCACGCTCAAGCAGCTGGGAGTGGACCCCGCCAACATCAAGCGGACAGTGGTGGCGCTCTTCGAAGCCGAGATCAACGCGGTGGCGCACGCCTATGGCGGCACCATCGACGTGGATATCGACGGAGAGAAGATCGTGATGGTGGTGGCCGATGAAGGCCCGGGCATTCCCAATCTGGAACTGGCGATGCAGGAAGGATGGTCGACGGCATCTCCGCAGGTGCGCGAAATGGGCTACGGCGCCGGCATGGGCCTGCCCAACATCAAGAAAAACACCGACGACCTGAAAATCGACACGAAAGTGGGCGTCGGAACCACTGTGACGATGACAGTTTTCCTAACCTGATTCTATGCCTACAGGAGAGATATATTTCAGACATTCCCTCAAGGTAAACGGATACCTCTGCAAGGGGTGCACCACCTGCATGCGAACCTGCCCCACGGCCGCCATCCGCATACGCGGCGGCAAGGCCGTCATTAATGACAACAAGTGCGTGGACTGCGGAGAGTGCATCAAGGCGTGCCCCCACAAAGCCATATACATCAAGCAGGACGACTTCGGGCTCATCGAGAATTACCGCTACAGGGTGTGCCTGGTTCCCACGGCCTTCATCGGCCAGTTCGACACCAAGTACAAGACAAAGGCTATTTATTCCTGCCTCCTGAAGCTGGGATTCACCCATATATATGAGGTAGAGCACGAGGTGGCGCGAATGATGGAGCTCTATAATATGTATATGGACGATCACCCGGAAATAAGGACGTTCATCTCCCCTTACTGCCCCGCCGTCACCCGCCTCATCCAGGTCCGTTTTCCCTCGCTGGTAGACAACATAATCCATGTGAGGGCGCCACTGGAGCTTGCCTCCCGCGTTATTACACAGAAGCTGGTCGATGAGGGCGCCCGGCGTGAGTCCATCGGCGTTTTCTACGTGACTCCCTGCGCCGCCAAGATTGCGGCCGTGAAGTATCCGGTGAGTGGAAAAGACACCTGCGTCACAGGGGTGATCAATATGGATTTCCTCTACAACAAGGTGATGCTGATGCTCCACGACTCGGACAAGAACGCCCAGCCCATCAACCATACGCTGAATTCCCGCGATGTACAGTGGTCACTTGCCGGCGGGGAAGCCCCCCACTTCAGGGGTTATCACTATGCCGTGGATGGCCTGCAGAACGTCCTCAACTTCCTGGAGAAACTCGAAGACGAGACCGTGGATGCCCCGGGGCTTGTGGAAATGCGCATATGCGACCAGGGCTGCGTGGGCGG
>Ga0310690_10002066_pt1 | contig 33819 bp, 39 predicted proteins | sample AusTroGonzalo_MG_2_FD_207661 | JGI IMG/M metagenome (GOLD analysis project Ga0310690, IMG submission 207661) | Bovine rumen microbial communities from tropical cattle in Woodstock, Queensland, Australia - Gonzalo_04 (v2) (version 2) | ecosystem: Host-associated > Mammals > Digestive system >...
CCGGGGACCGGTTGATCGAAATGTCTGATGATCCGGACCGGATGGCGGTTTACATCCGCGTCAAGTTCGCCAAATCCGAATACGCCGATTTCGTGCCGGTGCATACTGACGGACAGGCGGCCGCAAGACCCGGCGGCGTGTACTGCAAGAGGATGGAAGAAATACGGGCCATACAGGTCAAGCGCACCAACGAAAAGGAACTGAAACAGTTTGTCGGAAACGGCGTGTTGGTCATTGAACGTAAATTGGGCGGAAAGGCGTGGTTTGAATTCGTGAGTGGTGGCGCGATTTCCCGTGCAATTGAAAATTCATACATCGTTTACCGTGGGCCGAAATGTTTTGAAATCATCCATCAAGCACAATTCGAAGCGGAATACGAATCGAAATGAAAAGCGGGATCAAAGCCGGAAGAAACATAAAGACCGGCCGTTATCTTCCCGGGCATAAACCGCACAATGCCGGCAAAAGTTGGGATGAATGGATGCCGGAAAAAAGCCGGGCGTTGGTGTTGGAGATCGGGCGCAAGAATTTAAGGCCGAATCCGAACGGCGGCGGACGCAACAAACGACCAATCGTTGCCATTAACGAAAAAGGCGTACACAAGTATTGCGAAAGCGCGACAAAGGCGGCTGAAATATTGCATCTTCTTCGACGGAGCATAACGGCGTGTTGTCAAGGGCGGCGGAAGAAATACGGCGGTTTATACTGGTTCTATTTCGATTCGCCCGAATGGCCAAAGTTCGCCAAACAGAAACAAGAAGAAGCCGCGAAAGCGGAAATGTTTAACCAATAAATTCAAATCATTATGGAAATTATCAAAGGCATCTTTTCGGAAGATTTTTGGTACATCGCCCCGTTACTGATGGCGGCAACCGTATCATTGGCCGGCGTCATCAACGGCGCATTCAAGATCGTGAAAGGTATGTGGCCGCAACTGGTCGCGTGGGCCGTCGGCGCAATCCTTTCCGTCATCGCGTGGGCCTTGCAACTGATCCAGTTCGGCGAACCGGTTTGGTTGGGCGTCGTGATGCTTGCAATCGTGGTTGGATTATCCAGTAACGGCGTGTATGATATTCCGACCATCAAGGCGTTTGTAGATCAATGGTTCCATCGTGGAATCAGAAAAGATGCAACGAAATGACGGTCTTTGTTGACAAAACGCAATTCATTCTGTTCCCGGCGTTGGGCCTTGTCCGCGATGCCGGGAACATCTGTATAACAATTGCTTTCCTTTGGTACGGAATATCTTTCAAATTGTTCCGAATCCAACAAAATGATTAACTTTGCAAAAAATACATTGAGTTATGGCAAAAGATAAAGGGACAATCAAGGCCGAACCCAAGAAAAAAGGCCGGAAACCCCAATGGACTGATGCAAAGGTCGAAATAATGTGCGCGGCCATTGCAGACGGAAAAAGTTACAAAGACGCATTTACCGCCGCAAGGGTTGGAAAAACCGCCTTTTATGCGCATTTGAAAGACGACGCGGATTTTTCGGAGCGTGTTAAAAAGGCCGAACAGGAATACCAAGATTGGTACGATTCCCAATTGGTCGTTGACTGCAAGCGTTCGTTGATTGATTTGGTGCGCGGGTTTGAATACGACGAAACAACGACGGAAAAAGTGCCGGGCCGGGACGGCAAGGGAACAATAACGAAAACCAAGGTTGTACACAAACGCGTTATGCCGAATCCAACGGCCATTATCTTTGCGTTGTGCAACCGTGACCCGGAACATTGGCAAAACCGCGTGAACAACGAATTGTCGGGCAAGGTTGAAACCGAAAGCAAAACAATCGTTTCGTTAAAGAACGTACCGGACGATTTGTTGGCGCAAGTTCTTGAAGCCATTAAAGCCAAATAAAATGTTGGATGGTCTTGCAATGTTGGCGTGGGCAATCCGCCATTTGTTTGACAGGAAAGACAAATAACGATGGCGGGATTTGGGAAAACGGACGGGCCGCAAGACCCAAACGAAGATGTTATAATTATACATCTTGGCCACTTGACGGACGCGCAATTTGAAGCGGTGCAAAAATCCGTTATTGCATTTATGAACGCAAGATGGCCGAATTTGTCAAAAATCGGGATTGACAGTTAGAAATGGATTTGGACGCGATGCAAATAACCCGGATGTTGACCGAACACCCGGAATTGTTTTTACAGGAGGGCGCACGACGTAACCTTTTGTGGTTTGCCGAATATATGGACCCTAAATTTGACCCGTCGCCGTTCCACGTCGCATATTATCGGGTTTTGGACCTGTTCGCCAAACGGAAGATCAAGAAATTGATCATACAGGCCCCGCCGCAACACGGAAAGGCATTGCGCGTTGATACGCCAGTGCTGACAACGCAAGGTTGGAAAAGGCACAAAGATTTGCGGCCGGGGGATTTCGTATTTGGCGAGGACGGAAAACCGAAGCGCGTGATATGGAATAGCGGCGCGTATGATTGCGAATCGCAGAATGTGAATTTTGCCGATGATTTCAGCATAATTGCGGCTCGGCAACACGAATGGGTAATATACGCAGACCACGATGACCGTAAGGGGAGAATCCGCGAAATCGTGGAGACGCAGAACATATTCGCCCGTCGGAACAGGCGCGCCCCGTTTATCCCCGCCGATGCGGTTATAGAAATGCCCGAAAGGGAATTGCCTATTGACCCGTATTTGTTGGGGGTTTGGCTCGGCGATGGGAATTCTTATGACAAGTGGATTACTTGCGGCGCGGAAGATATTGAGCATTTGCGGCCGATTGCAAAGGCGATAAAGGGAGATAGAAAGGCATATCGCGTACATTTGCGCGGGTTGGAAACATCGGAATTGCGCAAGTTGGGCGTTTTGTTCAATAAGCACATACCGATTTTGTATTTGCTTGCATCGGTTGAGCAACGGCGCGAATTGTTGCGCGGGCTGATGGACACGGACGGATGCGCAAACACGCGCGGGACGTGCGAATTCTCCCAAAAGGCGGGGCAATTGGCCAACGATGTATTTGTCCTGTTGCGTACATTGGGATATAAGCCGACGCGGCACACATACGCCGCAAAGTTTTATGGAAAAGATTGTGGCGAGAAAGTAAGAATTTGTTTCAACCCGGACAAGGGGAATTCAGTATTCAAGATTGAGCGCAAGCAAACGCGCATTGACAACAAGCCGAGAGCGGACAGGGCCGAAAAAAAACGATTCTTCATTGATTCCGTTTCTGATGCCGGGACGCAAAAGGTAAATTGCATTGAAGTTGAGGGTGGAATATATCTTGTCGGGGTCGAACTTGTGCCGACGCATAATTCGCAAGGTTCAAGCCGGTTTCTTCCGGCCGATATGTTGGGGTTGTATCCCGATTTGAAGATGTGCATCTGTTCGTATGCGGCCACGATTGCAAAGGATTTCAACCGGGACGTACAACGGCTGATTGATTCAGACGAATATCGGGCCGTGTTCCCGGACACGCAATTGAACGGGTCGAATGTAGTGACCGTTGCAAGCAATTATCTTCGAAATTCTGACGTGTTCGAAATCGTCAATCACAAAGGATCGTTGCGCGTCGTGGGCCGTGGCGGTTCGCTTACATCCAAGACGGTTGACGTGATGATTTACGATGACTTGTACAAGGATTCGAAAGAAGCGAATAGCCCCGTTGTTCGTGCCGTTGCGTGGGACTGGTTCACAAAGGTTGCAAAGACCCGTTTGCATAACGATTCACAGGAACTAATCGTTTTCACGCGTTGGCATCCCGACGATATTATTGGAAAGATCATCGAAACAGAAAAGGTTATTTTCGTCGAAAAGTGGAGTGACTTTGACAACATCCCGGCCGGCGCGTGGGTATTGGTCAATTTCGAAGCCATAAAGACCGGAAACGCCACGGAAATAGACCCGCGCGAAGCCGGTTCCCCGTTATGGGGCAAGCGGCATTCTTTGGCCCGCTTACTGGAACAAAAGCAATTGGACCCGTTGGGTTTTCAATGCCTATACCAAGGCAATCCGGGGGACGCGACGGCGTATTTGTACCAACCGTTCAAAACGTGGGTTGAGAAATCCGAATTCGGAACGTATATCCGTTCGGGTTGTTACGTTGATGTTGCGGATCAAGGCGATGATTTTTTGTTCGGGGCAACGTATGACGTGTACAAATCGGACAATCAGATTTGGAACGAAAACAAACATCGGTACGAACCGTTGTTGTTCGCGCTGATCACAGACATAGAATATACTGACGAATCCACTGACGTAACCACCGTGACCGTTCCCCGGATGATCAACACAAATGGAACGCAAAAGGCGTGGATCGAATCGAACAATGGCGGTTCGCAGTTCGAAAAAGTCATCAAGAAGAAAGTACGGGCGTTGACCGTCCCGTTCTATCAGAGTGACAATAAAGAATCGCGCATCGTAACGAATGCCCCGTTCGTCAATCAGCATATTATTATGCCGTTCGGGTGGGAAACGCGCTTTCCAAAGTTCCACGAACACATTACGTCGTTCTTGCGCAACTTTGACGCGAACGCGCACGATGACGATGCCGATGGATTGACCGGCATATACGAAAAGGAAATTGCAGACGGCAACACACGTCCGTACAACGCCGCAAGCCGTGGCGTAAAAGTCCATTGACGCAAAGAAATGGGGCTATTTTGGGCGCGAAAGCGAAAGACGATAAATGATACCAATTTTGTTTTCGCGCTCATTTTACGCGATTTATCGAAAAAATAAATATATTTGCAGACGAAAGCGGCAAAGGGTCAGCCGTTCAAAGCATAACAACAATTAAAACATTCTGCACTATGTCACTTATTTGTCAATGCCCGGCCGCAACCGCAATTTCGACGATCCCGAACGTCACTTGCCCGGAAAATTTCGGCCAAATTCAGAAAGTTGCGTTCCAACGTTTGCGTCAAGCCGACGGAACGCGTAACGCGATGGCAGGAAGCGGAACCCCGCTTGCCCCGACTATTACCAAACTTGCAACGTGGACCGCACTGTTGGCCGCCGCCAACGGCACGAAGATCGTGGTTTCTCCTTACATCAACGCCCCGGCCGATTCCGGCGGCGATGCCCGTATGACGTCCGGCGGCAACGATGATCTTGGCGGAATTGCGCAAGTTCTTGGCGGCAATCCCGTCCAGTTCGACGGTTCGTTGCGCGGCGTTCCTCAATCCGTCATCAAGACGATGAAAGAATTGATGTGCGAAGCCGCCGCCGGCAATCTTGGTGTTTACCTGTTCGACGAGAACGGCAAAATCGAAGCAATCCAAGACCCGACCACGCCGACCACCTACTATCCGATTCCCATTCGTTCCCTGTTCATCGGGTCGAAGATTCACGGGAATTTCGACGCCAAAGATTCCAACGCGATTCAATGGCAGTATCCCGACAACTATTCGGACAACCTTGCGATCGTCACGCCCGACGATTTCAACCCGTTGACCGATTTAATCTCCGCCTAATATGAACGCCAAAACGACCACGGTAACGTTGGTTGCAAACGGCGTTACCCAACAATTTGAGTTGGCCCACGCAGAACGCATTTTGCGTATGCGAAACAACGGCGGATGGGCTTTGCCGAAAGATTCTAAATTCGAATTCGTTGACAATGGGATACGACGTCGGACAGATACGAAAGAAGATCGCGGAAAATAAGATGTCCGCGGTTTTGGGCCGTGCGAAACTGCATCAGATGCGCATAAAGTTCCACACGGTCAAACGCGTTACGTCTTTCAATGCACCGTATATTTCTTTGCCATTGACCCAATTTTTGGCAATGGTCGAAAATATCTTGCCGCACGACAAATTCGTTTTGTTCAAAGCATTGTTCCGTTACCCCATTAAAACCAATGAGGTAACGGACGTTTGCTTTGATAAGTTAAGCCGCATATTCGATGGCCGAAATCCGGCGTTCAACTACCAATTTGTCACGTCCCAACAACGCGACGATTGGGAGCAATACCGGCTGAACAAGTTGCACGAACCCGACGTTTGGTCAACGAAAGGATGGGAATTTTTCAAATCCGAAATCAATTCCGTTCTGATCGTTGATGTTGCACGGGAACAGACAACCCCGCTTCCGGAACCGTATTTTTATTGGCTTCCGATTGATGACGTGATCACATATAAGGCCGACCCGACCACGGGCCAAATGGACTTTATTGTGTTCCGCCGCCGCGACGAAATCGTTGTACTGGATGATGAAACGTACCGTGTATGGGATGACACGAAGCACACCGGCAACATTGACGGCGTGCCGAAAGTGGAAGCCCGGCACGATTTGGGCTATTGCCCGGCGCGATTCTTTTGGAACGAACCGATTTCGTTGGATGAACCGGACGTAAAGGCGTCCCCGTTGTCCGGGGAACTGGAATCGTTGGACTGGTTCGCATTCTTCCACATTTCCAAACGTCAGTTGGATTTGATGGGCGCATACCCGATTCTTTCCGGGTACGAACAAAGTTGCGATTTCACGAACGCGGAAAATGGCGATTACTGCGATGGCGGTTTCTTGCGTGACAAGCAAGGCCGTTACCGGTTGGATATGGCCGGGTTGTTGTTGCGTTGCCCCAAATGTGGCAACAAACGCATCGTCGGCGCGGGATCATTCGTTGAAATCCCCGTGCCGAATGCTGACGAAAACCAACCCGACTTGCGCAATCCGGTCCAAATTCTCAAAGTGGACCGGGATTCTTTGGATTACAACGTTGATGAACAAAAGCGGTTGCGCGAAGAAATCATCACGGCCGTTGTTGGTCAAGATGAAATCGTAACAGATCGTGATGCGTTCAACGAACAACAGGTCCGCGCCAACTTTGAATCCGTTACCACGGTTCTTAACCGCGTCAAAAAGGGATTCGAAGCGGCCCAACAATGGGTTGACGAAACGGTATGCCGGTTGCGTTACGGCCGGTATTTCATTTCGGCCAACATCAGTTATGGAACTGAATTCTTCCTGTATTCCGCCGATGAATTGCGCAAACAATATCAAGCGGCCAAAGAATCCGGCGCGCCGGAATCCGAATTGGATATGATGTTGAACAGGATTATCGAAACCCAATATCGGAACGATCCGATGATGTTGCGTCGAATGATGCTTTTGTCGGAACTGGAGCCGTACCGGCATTTGTCCCGTGTTGAGGTTACGGAAATGTTTGATAAAAATATCGTATCCGAACAAGATTTGCGGATAAAACTGAATTTTCCTAATTTTGTGCGACGATTCGAACGCGAAAACACCAACATTTTGGACTTTGGCGAAGCGATACCGTACCAACGAAAGATTGAAACCATTATGGCCGAATTCCGGCGTTATGCCGATGAACAGAAACCGGAACCGGCCCAAGTTTAACCAAATATCAAAGGGCTTATGATTACAAAAGACGGGCGCGACACGCCCATTGACAAGATTACGCCGGACAACTACATTGTCCCGAAAGGCGAAGAAATGAGTTATCACGCCGTGATTGAGGTTGTCCAATACGACGCCAAGACCGGCAAGAAACTTTCCAAGCCGCGCATCCAAAAGTTCGGCAAAAAGATGTTTGAATCCAGTGTACAGGCCAGTTTGCGGAAACAAGGTTACACCGTGACCATTTTGCACGACCCGAACCAATGGATCGCCGAACAAAAGAAACTGGCGGCCGAAAAGGCGAAAGCCGACGCGGAAGCCAAAGCAAAGGCGGAACAGGAGAGGTTTGACGCCGCCGTGGACGCCGCCGTTGAAAGACGGCTTGCGGCCCGCGAAAAAGGCGAAAAGACCGATTCCGAATCCAAGCCCGGCCGTCGCGCCAAAAAGGATGAATAATACCAGTGGGGTAATACAGAAAAAGACAACAACCAAAAATTCAAAGGGAAAGAATTATGGCACTTACTACCGAATTACTGAACGCCAACGCCGCGACTACCGGCTTGACGGACGATCAAAAGGCCGCGATCGTCGAAATGTCCAAGAACGATGAACAATCGGTCATCGGACAAAAGACCGGCGAAATTTATGGCGGGTTGGACGCGGACATCTTGGCCGCATCCTGCATCGCCAAGAACGGAACCGAAAAGACGTATGATTACGCCAAACGGGTTATTGGCGAAATCAAAGGCCAAGCGGGCAACGCCGCCGAACTGCAAACAAAATTGACCGAATCGGAAAAGGAGGTTTCCCGGCTCAACGGGATTATCGCAAAGGGCGGCGCGGACGCGGAGACCAAAAAGCAACTTGAACAAACAAGGGCGGATTTGGCCAACGTGACCAAAGATTATACCGCGTTGAAAGCCGATTTCGACAAGGCGAATGCCGAACACGAAAAGGCGATGTTTGACGCGAAGATTTCCGGCGAATTTGCGAAAGCGACCGCCGGCATCAAGTTCAAGGCAGATTTGCCCGCATCTGTCACGTCCGTTCTGTTGGAACAGGCCGTCGCAAAGGTCAAGGGGATGAACCCCGAATACATTGACGATGGCAAGGGCGGCAAGGTCTTGGCGTTTATGGTAAACGGTGCGCCGATGCGCAACGCCGAAAACAACTTGAATCCGTTTACTGCATCCGAACTGGTTGCCCGTGAACTCCAAACGATGGGTGTTTTGGAAACGGGCCGCACGCAGACGGGCGCGGGGACGCAAGACGGCAAGACAACCACCGGCGGCGGGTCCGGAACCGTGGACGTTTCCGGAGCAAAGACCCAAGACGAAGCCCACGAAATCATTGCGAAAGCATTGATGGCGCAAGGCAAGGTCAACGGATCGAAAGAGTTTGCGGATGCGATGGCTGCCGCGTGGAAAGAAAACGCCGACGTCATCAAGACATTGCCTATCCGATAAGCCAATAAGCCCGCAAGGCGATCGGCAACGAAGCATACTTTGCGGGCGTTTTTTTCAAAGATTCTAAACCGGGTAAAGGGTCAATCCGGCCAAGTTTAACAATTAAAATTTCAACAACTATGTCACTTATTGCTACCCGTTTGCAAAACTGGCGTGTCGAAAACCCGGAATTTGACCGTAATATGGCCCGCCCCTTGGAGTATGGCGCACTTGATTTCTTCATTGAGCAAACCAACGCCGCCAACTCTATCATCAACCCGAATCTTTTGAATCGGGCGTTCGAATCCATTGGCAACACCGTACAGGTTCCCGTCATCAACTACGACGGCGATGTGATCGTTGCCAACGTTCGTTCCTGTGTGATCGCCGACGATGAAAACACGTCCGCGTTGTACACCGTCAATTGGGTTACGTTGGCCGTCGGCTTCACGATGGTTCCGCAACTCTACCGGAACAACGAAATTTCCTACGAACACGACTTTGCCCGCAAGATGGAAAAGGTCTGCCGCGCGCTTGCGACCGCGATGGATATTCAAGCCATCGCCGCGTTGGAAGCCAACAAAACGCAAGTGTTCAAAGATCAACTGTACTACACCGTCACGTCGAACTCCGTTCAGATTCCGTGGAACGCCCGTTTGGAATTCCTTTCGGATATGAACGCGATGCAACGCGCGAACGCGTATCCCGAAATGCTCCACGTCATCGGCGGCGCGGGCTTCGATTCTTTGGTCCGCAAGATGGCCGAACACGACATCTACAACGACGTCAACAAGCGGTTGGAGTATGACAACAAGGTGTTCCACTACACCAACAACATTGTCAACGAAGCCGGAAAGTTCGCCACCGGTTACATCGTCGCTGACGGCAACGTGGGCGTTCTGACGCGCGTTGACCGCGAAGCACTGGCCCGCACCCGCGCGAATTTCCACGAATGGGATGTCGTGCGTCTGCCGTACATTGATCTGCCCGTCGGTTCTCACTACTACACCGCCGTTGGCGATCAATCTTCCATCGCCGGCGATGCGTCCGCCGATATGGTGTGCAACGTCAAGGAATATTTCAGTTTCTCCGTTGACGTCGCGTTCCTTGTGGCCTACAATTCCGATCCGGAAACCGTGGCCAACCCGATCATCAAGGTTGAGATCGCAAGCCCGGGCAACGCCAACCCGTTCGCAACGCCGGTTGAGGTCGTGAATTCCGCCGACAACCCCGTGAACACCCACGCCGTTGCCTAATCGGCACATCCGAAACTAAACCTATCTTTGCGGGGACGGGCCAACAACCCCGTCCCCGTTTTTCTTTAAAAACAAAGATTTATTCTTTTTTCTGCCACTATTTGAAAGAAAGAAAATGGTACGATTGCAAGACATACAAACGGCGTTGATGCCCGTTGTCGGATGGCAACAGGATTACAACCCGCAAAACCAAATTGATCCGGCGTTGTGCCAAAGTGAAAGCGGATTGACGTTTCAAGGCGCGCACCCGCTTTGCACGTTGGCAAACGTCCGTGCGATTATGCCCGATGATTACCTGTACAAATATCCGAATTGGGCGAACAACGTTGCGTATGCCGCCGGGGACAAAGTGAAACACGGCGGAACCGTGTGGATTGCAACGACGGCCAATTCCGGTTCGACGCCGGCCGACAACAACCCGGACTGGAAGCCGTACAATTTCGTTTCTGATTTTGTGCGGAATCTGATGGTTCAAGGCATCAACACGGCCGTTCAGACGTTCATACAGGAAAAGCAACTGCAACAAGAAACGCGCGATCTGTTGGAACGGCGCACGTTCTTCGATGGCGCGGCCCGCTTGGCGGCAACGATTGATCCGTCCGGCAAGATTGTCGGCTTTGAAATCGTGCCGGTTCGTTCGATGGGCGTTACCACGAAGATCGAACGGATTGGATTGCAGATGATCGGCGCGACCGGAAAAGTTACGTTGTATCTGTTCCATTCGTCGCAAGTGGCCCCGATGCGCACGATCGAATTGAATTTCACGAACGAAAAAGGCGGGTTCCAGTGGTTTACGCCGGAACAACCGATTTACTTGCCGTATATCCCCGGCACTGACGGGGACGGCAACGATTCCGGCGGCGCGTGGTTCCTTTGCTACAACCAAAACGATCTTCCAGCCGGGATGCAAGCATTGAACGTGTCGAAAGACTGGTCCGTTGAGCCGTGCCAAACGTGTCTTGGCGGTTCGATCGAATCTTGGCGCGAAATGACAAAGTATCTGCAAGTGTCCCCGTTCGGCATCCACGCCCCGGCCGACTTTGCCGAATACCCGGAAATGTTCGATATTGGCCAAATCGGTTACACGAACACGATGAATTACGGGATGAACGTGGAAATTTCCGTTGGTTGTGATCTGACGGACTTTATCATTTCCCAACGTCAGATGTTCGCAACCGTCATTCAAAAACAGGTTGCGGCAAACGTCATCCGGACGTTGGCGATGAACCCGGACGTGCGCGTGAACAGGAACCAATCGAACGCAACGCGCGATGAACTGTTGTACGAACTGGACGGCGCGCCGCAAGGCCGGCCGACCGGTTTGGGATATGAGTTGAAACAGGCATACAAGGCACTTTCCATTGATACCCGTGGACTGGATCGTATATGTCTGCAATGCAACAACCACGGCGTGAAATATCGCACGGTCTAAAATAAACGGCAAATGGCGGGCGTTCCCGTCGCGGACGGCAAATTATACGTCTTTTAGCGGAAACGCCCGGATTTGGCCGGAAAAATGGCAAATAGAAACAAAATGGGTGCAATAACGAACTTACGGACGCGCGTTCAAAGAGTGTACGACGGGTTGAAATCCGGCGAATTGATCCGTAATGTCGTAATCCGGCATCCGGACGATATACTGGAACTGCAAAAAATCCAACTGTTTCAAGGTTTGGCGTCTGACGGCGAAGATATACGGCCGTACTATTCGGAAGATTTGAAGCCGTATGGCCGTTTCTATACGGTTGAATCGGCCGGCCGGTACGCCGCGTGGAAGATGGACGGGATCAATTACCCGTATTCCGTCAAGCGCAACCCCGACGCGCCAAACCTGTACATTAGCGGACGTTTTCACGATGAATTGGGCGTCCAGTTCAACGCGGATTCCGTGGGAATCGTGGCAACGACCGGTTATTCCAAAGGCATCGTCGAAAAATATGGCCCGGAAACGTTCGGACTGATGGCCGAAAACTGGTTGGCCGTCTTTGTCGAACGTGGCGCATACGACGAATTGATGAACGAATTACGAATCATACTAAATGGGACAAACTAACGCACCGGTAATACCGAACGCGATTATGTTGGATGCACACATCGCGGAAATACAGAACGGATTGATTGAGAACGTGACGTGGTTGGACGCCGCGTTTGGGCGTTCTCAACGCCTTTCGAAGATGATGAACGGCAAACGTATCATCACGCCCAACGTGTATTGCGGCGGATGGAACGGACACGGCCCGAACGATTACATTGAGGTTTCTCCGGATTCCAAGATTGGGAATTTCTCATTCTTCGAAATAGACGATCCGCAAACGATCAACGCCGGCCCGTGGGCGCGTGAAATAACGGCCCCGTTCGGGCTGATCGTGTGGTTCGATCTGACGCGCATTTACAACGTGGCCGACAACCGGAATACGGAAAAGTTGAAAGCCGACATCTTGCGCGTCTTGAACGGCCGGGCCGGTTGGCATCTGTCAGAGGGACGGATCACGATAAACCGGATATATGAACGGGCCGAAAACATCTACAAGGGTTATTCCCTTTCTGAAATTGACAACCAATTTCTGATGCACCCGTTCGGCGGGTTCCGCTTTGACGGGGTGTTGGAATTCGAAGAATACTGCAATGGAACTGTTTAATTTCATCTGTTGGGCCGTGGTCATCGCACTTGCGGCCGCTTTTGCTTTGGGCCTTGCCGTGAAATGGGGAATACTGGAATGGTTACAGGTCCACGCGCCAAACGATTTTTTCGGCAAGATGTTCAATTGTAAGTTCTGTTGTTCATTTTGGGTTGGCGTCATTATTTCGCTAACTTTGTGCGTGATAACGGGCCAGTGGATGATAATGTTGGCCCCGGTTTGTACAACGGTAATAACACGCGAATTATGGTAACGGCCAAGATTGGGAAACACACCGTCGAATACTTTGACACGATCGAAGAATTGCCGATCGTGCGTTTCCATAAATACCAAAAGTTGTTGTTAGTTGATGCCGGCATCGGGTCTGACATCGCCGCGTTCGATCAGCACGTCGAACGCGTCCGCCGCTATATTGCGGCCGAAAAACCGGAAAGCGCACAAAAGGAACTGGAAAACTTGCGCCAATGCGTTTATATGGTTCAGAACGGCATCAGCCCGCAACACCGGGCGTTTGCCGTGCTGGTCACGAAGATTGACGGCCAAGAATGTAACGATCTTTCCGATGACGCGTTGAACGCGATAACGGAGAGGTTGAAAGACGCACCCGCGAAAGATGTGGCCGCCCAATTGGAAGCGGCCAAAAAAAAAATTGACGCGGAACTGATGATGTATTTCCCGTCCCTGTTCAATGATTCGAATGTGAAAGAGTATTACGATTTGTTGCGCAAACGGACTTTGGAAATCTTGCGGGGTATTATCGCCGGGAAAGAGAAGCCGGCCGATACGGATATAGTGGAGAAATTGACAACGGCATTGGTGACGTATTCCAATCCGAAAGTGTTTACCGGGCCGAACGGTTTGGAAATCCAGTTCGACCGCCAATTTGAAAACCTGTGTTTGGTTCTGTCCGAACAGTTGCACGTCGAACCCAAGAAATATTCCGTACTGGAATTCTACAATGCGTTCGATTTCGTCAAGGAACGGCAAAGACAGATGGAAAAGGCCACCAAACGGGGCAAGAATTGACGCGAACGGGCCGGGACGTATAATTTACCGGCCCGACAATATAAGACGAAAATACGGGACTTTTTAACAAAATAAGATATGGACAACCCAATCAAATATTCCGATCTAATCATTGACGATGGCGCAATACAATCGTTAATGGATTCGTTGGACGCACTGTTGGCCAAGTATCTTGACACGAAACAAAAGATGCAAGCGGCCGCCGGCGATTTGGCGTCCAAGATGCAAAATTTGTCCGGTGCAACAGACGAACAACGGCAATCCATTACGTTGTTGACCGCCGAATCCGACAAACTGGCAAAGGCATACGAACAAACCAACGTGGCGGAACGCGAAACTTTCCGCCGCCGTCAAGAAGTTATCCAAGCCGTCAAGGAAGAACAGACCGTTGATAAACTTTTGGTCCAAATCAATAATTCCGTTGAGGGGTCCTACAATCGTTTGTCTGCGCAATACCGGTTGAACAAAATTCGGTTGAACGAAATGTCGGCAGAACAACGGCGCACGGCCGGTGTTGGCAAGGAGTTGGAACAGGAAACCCGCGCGATCTACGAAGAAATGTCCCGGTTGCAAAAGGCAACGGGCAAATACACTTTGGAGGTTGGCCACTATCAGAACGCGTTGATGGGATTGCCCGGTCCGCTTAATCAAGTTGTGCGCGGTTTCTCCAATATGCGCACGGGTCTTGGCGCGATTTCGAATTCCAGTTTGCCGCTTGCGCAAAAGGCGATGCAGGGTTTCGGCGTCGTGATGACTGGAACAATCGGAATTCTGATGACGTTTGTCCGCTATCTGACAGGATCGGCAAAGGCTATCCGGGAATTCGAACAGGCGAACGTGAATTTGTCAACCATTCTTGGCGTCAACGTCAAGGAAATGTCCGCGTTGACTGATTCGGCCTTGCAGTTAGGGCGCACGACCGAATACACGGCCCGTCAAGTTACAGACTTGCAAACATCGTTGGCGAAACTTGGATTTGGTCAAGGTTCAATTATTGCGATGCAGAAATCCGTGTTGCAATTCGCAACGGCCGTTGGTGCAAATCTTGGCGATGCCGCACAAGTTGCCGGATCAACATTGCGGGCATTCAATCTGACAAGTAAGGACACGGAAGATGTGTTGGCAACGTTGGCGGTTGCAACGAACAAATCCGCATTGAATTTTGAGAAAATCCAAAATTCGATTGGTACGGTATTCCCGGTTGCGAACGCATTTGGCCTGTCTGTTAAAGATACGATCGCGTTGTTGGGCGCGTTGGCTGATGCCGGCTTCGACGCATCTTCCGCCGCCACGGCGACCCGTAATATCATTCTGAAATTGGCCGACGCCAACGGCAAGTTGGCAAAGGCGATGGGCGGCCCGGCCCGGACGTTCGATGAAATCATCAATGGGTTGATTTCTTTGCGCAAGGCCGGAACAGATTTGAACGAAGCATTGGAATTGACAGACCGCCGGTCAGTTGCGGCATTTTCCGCATTTATCTCCGGCGCGGAATCCGCACGGGAGTTGCGGGGAGAACTGGAAGATGTTTCCGGGGAACTTGACCGCATCCAAAGTGAACGTTTGAATACTGTTGAGGGATCAACCAAATTGCTGAAATCCGCGTGGGAGGGTTTGACACTTGCATTCCGCGAATCGAATGGCGCGATCAAGACAACTATTGATTGGTTGACAAAGTTGGTTGCGGCAACGCAACGCGCGTTTTTCCCGACCGACACGTTCATTTCTGAATCCGCCGATAAATATACAAAGCAATTCCAAGATTATTACGCCAAAAATGGCGCGGAAGCAGCAACGGCGTTCATCAATAATTTTGCCGATTCTTATGAAAAGCAATCCGAAAAAGCATCGAAAGACGCCAAGTTTGACGGAGTGTTAAATAGGTGGTTCGGATTTGGCAAGAAACAGGAAATGGCCAAAGTGACCGCCAATTCATTGACGGCCATTCGGCAAGCCGCCAATATTGTAAATCAGCAAATCAAAAACGATGCTGATGAAGCGGCCGCACAAGCCGCGCGCGCGGCGGAAGAAGCGGCCGAAAAGGCCGAGGAACTAACAAAGGAAGAAAAGAAGCGCATTGAGGCCGCCAAGAAACAACGATTGGCCGATTTGCGCGCCGTGGTCGAATCCATCAATTTGGAAATATCCACGACGGAAGCCGGAACGGAAAAGATGTTGCAATTGCGGTTGGATAAGATTGATGCCGAACGCCGCGTTGAATTAGAACAAAACAAACAAAAGGTTGCGTCCGAACGTCAGACGGAAGCGGCCATCAATGCCAAATATGACAAACAAAAGTTGGACGCCGAAAAGCAATTCAACAATGAGGTTTCCAAACTGACTGTTCAACGTCTGCAATCCGAACAACAGGCCATACAACTGGAAATCGCCATCACGGAAGATGGTACGGACCGGATGTTGGAATTGCGCTTGCAGAACATCGAAAAACAACGCGAAATTGAAATTGAGCAAAACAAACAGAAAGACGAAAAGTTGCGCCAAGACGAACAGGCGATCAACGCCAAGTACGATGCGTTGAGGTTGCGCGAAACGGCCGATTTCAATAACAAGATAGCACAACGGGATTTGGCCGCGTTGCAAGACTTACAACAGGCCGAATTCGATCAGTTGGACCGCAACGAACGTCAGAAAACCATCTTCCGTTTGGAACAGGAAAAGGCCCGTTTGTTGGCCGTTCTTGAACTGAACAAGACGGCATCCAAGAAGATGACGCAACAGGAAATTGACGCCATCAATGAAACGATCAAGGCCATCAAAAAGGAGCAAAGCCGTATCGGATACAACAACATTTACGAATTACTTGGAATCGGGTTGGATTCGGACCAACAGGACGCATTGAACACGGCCATTGATTCGGTAAAGGACGCCATCGGTTCGATCGCCGATTCTTGGAAAGATGCCGCCGATGCGGCCGTCAATGCGGCCAGCGCACAAGTGGATGCGGCGCAACGCGCTTTGGATGCTGAAATCGAAGCCCGGAACGCCGGATATGCCAACAGTGTATCAATGGCACAAAAAGAACTGGACCTGGCCCGCAAGAATCAAGATTCCGCGTTGAAAGAAAAGCAAAAGGCCGAACGGGCGCAATTGCTTATTGATTCCGTAACGCAAGCCAGTTCGTTGGTCACGGCATCCGCAAACATTTGGTCCGCGTTCAGTAAGGCCGGCGTGTTTGGCCCGGCACTGGCCATCGCGGCCATTGCAACGATGTGGGGATCGTTTGCGGGCGCAAAGATCAAGGCGTTGCAAGTTGCCGGACAGACCGAAAAATACGGCGATGGAACTGTCGAACTGTTGCAAGGCGGAAGCCACGCAAGCGGTCACGACATTGATCTTGGAACGAAGCCGGACGGGACGCGCCGTCGCGCGGAGGGCGGCGAATACTTTGCCGTTATCAACAAACGGAATTCGCGCCGTTATCGCAACGTGATCCCCGACGTCATCCAATCGTTCAACAACGGCACGTTTGCAGACCGTTATCAGCGCGCGAACGCGGCGATGGCGGGATATGCCGTCGGGATGATTGGCGGCGGAAATACGGACATTTCCGGGCTTGAAAAGGATGTTTCCGCCATCCGCAAACAAGGCGATGAAACGCGGTTCGTTGACGGCAACGGAAACACGATAATTAAATACAAGAATTTAACCCGCAAAATCAAATCGTAATGAACCCGATATACAAATTCATATTCGATGACGATGGAACTGATCTTGCCGTGTTCCCGACGTATGGGAGCAACAACGCAATGTCTTTCGAAAAGGAGGGCGGGCAAGAATTCTTCCGGCGCAAGTTATCCGGCCAACTGAAATTCACGGGGCCGGATTACGCCTATATTGTCGCGCAAGCATTCGACCACGAATTCAAAATGCAGATGCAAATTTCGTATGATCGTGGCCAAACGTGGACCCCGTATTGGAACGGAAAGTTCTACAAAACAGATTGCGAATTCAACGATGATGACAAGGTTGTGACCGTTACGCCGACAACGGATGACGATTACAACGCCGTCATCGCTGGATTGGAAAAAGAATTTGATCTAATCAGTCTTGCTCCGGAAATCGTTCCTGTCAAGATGGACAAACGGCCAATGATTCAAGTTTACATTCCGGGTGAATCTTCGATTGGTTGCTTCCTTTCCGGTATGTGGTGGGAACAGGAATGCACGCCGGAATCTAATGAAAGCGCATTGGTAAATGATTTCTTTTTTGCATTGGCCGATTCTGAACGCGTTATTGATATATCGCAGACTGGACTGCCGACGATCCCCGTATCTTTTTCCGGGGCAAAGCCGGAAACAGAATCAGACACGCAAGATTTCGTGACCGGCGCGTATAAATTCCATTTTGAGCATATTGTGGCGAGCGGAGGAAGCGCAAACTATTGGCAGATCATTCGTGTTTCTGACAATCAAGTGATGTGGCAGTATGCCCAAACGAATGTCCCGCCCCCGTCCGCGCCGCCTTTGTCTATTACACTGCAACCCGTTAGCGGTTCCGGCGCAACTGGAACCGTTGATCTGTATATTCACGACATCAACGTTTATTCGCGTTATGTGTGCGACGTTGATAGCATTGCCGGCGTTCAAACAAACGAATTGCCGGATAATGACATTGTAGAAAACAACCGCAATTATTCGCGCGTCATCGGATATGCGTTCCCGGACACGATTTTCTTTTCTTCGCGCACGACATCAACGCCGACCGAATGGGGGTTGTATCAGCCCGGCGAATATTACGAAAAACCGTACATACCGGGGATTAGTGATTTCTTTCCAATTGCCCGTAATTCTTGGGGCGCGGTTTCTGTGTGGTTCTCATTTTATGCGTTTGATTGGTTGATCGAACGGGAAGCCAGTGGAGAATTCACGTTGCGCCACGCATACCCAATTGCGTCCGTTATTTCGGTCCTGTTGGGCCAAATCGCGCCCGACATCACGCACGAAGATTCAACGGATTATTCCCGGTTCCTATATGCGGAAAACGACCCGTTGACGGGCGTTTCGCATCACTTGTTCATCACGCCGAAATCCAATTTGGTCAACGCCGGATATGATCAACCCGCGCAAAAAGCCCCGATCAAGTTGGCGGACGTGTTGAATATGTTGCGGGATTGCTACCGGTGTTACTGGTTCATTGACGAAGAAAAGCGGTTCCGGATCGAACACATTGAATTCTTCCGCCGTGGCGGTTCGTATTCCTCTTTGCCGTCAGTCGGAATTGATTTGACCGCGATGCTTAATCCGCGCAACGGAAAGCCGTGGTCGTTTGACACGACCAAATACAAATTCGAAAAACCGGCAATGGCGGCACGTTATCAGTTCGGATGGATGGATGACGTAACAAAGCCGTTCAATGGTTCGCCGATTGATATTCTTTCCGGGTATGTTGATCCGAACAAGATTGAACAAATTTCCGTCGGGAATTTCACGTCTGATGTGGATTACATTTTGTTGAATCCGGCGGCCATATCGCAAGACGGGTTCGCTTTGATATGCGGATTGTTCATTCAAGACACGCCCATGATACAGGAATTTGACCTCAATTCGTATGATCAGCAAACTGGCAAACTTGCCGCAAACGGAAAATGGAACGATGTTACGGACAAATATATTGTTGTCCCCGTAACGGCTGGCCAAAGATTGAAAATAACAGGTGGTTCAACTTACGATGCGCAACTTGCTTGGTTTGTTTCCAATTCGGCACCAATTGCGGGAGAAGATGCCCCGCTTGTGCCCGGAACAAGTAGATTTACTTTAATAAAAAATAGGACGGAATATTATATTGTGCCTGATGGCGCGAATTATTTGTATGTATATAGCGGATGGGGCGCAATGGTTGGCTTATATCTCCCGTCATTTGCGGCGCAAGTGGAATATCCGAGCCAATTTTATGTGCCTTATGTGAATATAGATGGCGCAATTTTGCAGAATGGCCCGCTTGCGTTCGCGTATCTGCAAATCTATTACAATTGGGATATGCCGGCGAAGAATTACACGATTGACGGGTTCCCGTTCCAAGCAACGGGAGTAAAAAAATTGAAAACGCAATCGGTTTCGTTCCCGTGTTACCGTGATCCGGATATGCAGAAATTAGTTAAGACGTTGATGGGTAACGGAATGTTAGAAAAATTATCCTTAAATTTGTGCAGTCGGTTTGCCGATGCGACGTTAAGATATGACACCGAATAACAATTTATCCGTATTGCCGTGGTATTCATCCATTGAGCAACAGAACGCCCGGAAATGGTGGACTTTCGGGCGCATATATCCGCTATTCACGCCGGCGATGTTCCTTTTGCCTTTCCAAATCATCCGGGAACACAGGAACACAACCACGATTTCTGATTTCAAGGTTTACACGAAAGATGGCGTTTTGGTTGGGGCGTTCACGCAACAGATCAACGAAGCCGGAATTTATTTCAAGCAATTTGAAACATTAGGATATGACGTGATCGTTTTTCCGGGGCAATTGCCGGTGTTCACTCAATTCGCAGATGGCCAATATTACGCCCGGATTTCGGACGGAACGCAAACGTGGTATTCTGATGTGTTCACGGTTGTAAACGACATTGCGCCGTATCTGAAAATCGAATGGTGGGATGATGCGGATTTCGTGATGGACGCGGGGCGCATTGTCTATACTGATCCGGCGTTCGAAAACGTGGCATATCTGCAAGCGGAAATCGCAAAACCGGAATATGTATTTGAAGAAGATGCCGAACAACGGGACGGGTATCTGTTCCCGGTTAAGATGATTTCCGAAAAGAAATACAAATTCAATTTCTTGGCGTCTGAATATATTTTAGACGTTATGCGGTTTATTCGTATGGCGGACCACGTTAAGATTACGAACGGCGGCCAAGTATATTTCCCCGATTCATTCCTGTTGACGCCCGAATGGGAAAGTAACGGGGACGTCGCGGCAGTTTCGGCCGAATTCGAAACAAATACTGTTGCGAAGAAACTCTCTTTGTCGTATCTGCGTGAAGCACAACGCGGCGATTTCAATAGTGATTTCAACAACGATTTCAGCAATCAAGAATAATATGGCACAATATGATGTTTTAAAGACGGCCATTGAGAACGCCGTTATTTGGGATAACGGGCAAAATAAGATTACGGGAAATATCCTGTTTTCCGTTCTAATGTCTATTATCAATTCGTTGGGTGCGGAATACCAATTTGTCGGCGGGGCAACTCCCGAAACGAACCCCGGAACGCCGGACCAAAACGTGTTTTATATTGCAAGTGAGCCGGGAACGTATAGTAATTTTGATGGGTTGATTGTTGATGCTGGAGAGGTTGCCGTGTTGAAATGGAACGGCGAATGGGTAAAAGAAACAACCGGCGCGGCAACGGCCGCGGCTCTTATGGCCTTGTCCGAGAAGATGCTGGAAATGACGCCGCCGGTCCATAGCGACGTGGCTGACCGATACATCGAAACGACGGCCGGGGCGAACTTTGGCAAGTGGAGGGCGGGGTCAAATATGGCTTGCCGGTTTTATCGTGTCGCCGGTTTAAGTCAAATACGGATTGTCGCCAATAGCACAAACCAAGCAAGATATGCCCTACTGAAATCCGACACGATTGTAACCGGTCAGCCGGCCGACTTTGCCACCGGGGAAACTGTAAACACCCTTGCGGCCGGCACCGAGATTACAATCCAAGTACCCAACGACGCAGTATATCTATATGTTTTCAACTATGCCAGTAGTAACGTATATCTCCCGTCAAGGGTCGCTGCCGTGTTTAATGGCTTCCAAGACTATTTCAACCATCTTTTCGCCGGGGCAACGAAATTTACCCCGGCCGTTCCCATTCAAAATGACGGCTTCTATATTGAGCCGTCCGGCACGGACGCGGGCAAGTGGAAAGCCTTATCGGGCGTAAAATCCAAGTTCTACGACATTTCCGCCGTTGATAGTATCGTTATTACTGCAAATAGTACCAACCAAGCGCGCTACGCTTTGTTGAAAAGCACCGCCGTAAGCGTTGGGGCGATGGCTGATTTTGCCACCGGCGCAACCATCACGATTCTCGCGGCGGGCAACACCAGCAACATCGTGCGCCCGGCGGACGCAAAGTATCTATACGTCTTTCAAGGCGTCAATAACACGACGGCTTACGAACCCGACACGATAGAGTTCGCAACAAGCGACCTTTATGCGGTGATATACAACGATTTTATTAAGCCGATTAACGATAGATTAGGCAACAAGAACAAGACGACACTTCTCGCTGAAAGTGATTTGGTTGTCCCGAATTTGCACATCGCTGTTGATGACTGTATATCGTGCTTCTACGACCTTGTGACGGACGCGCCCGCGTCCATCTATGATAACGCCTTTTTTGCGCAAATGAAAGCACTGCACGATACGTATGGGGTGAAGATTACACTGCGTTGTTTCCTTTACTATTACGGCGAGGGTTTCGATACTTTCCGTTTGTCCGACGTGCCGAACACTTGGGCGGCGGAGTTCGTGGCGGCAAAGAACTGGCTTCGTTTTGCTTTTCACGGGGCAGATGAATTAACGTTCAACACCATTGACGTAATGCCCTACTATAATGAGTTCGTGAGCGCGATTTACGGAATGACGGGGGACTACGGCTGCATCGACGACGTTATCCTCACGCAGTCTTTCACGGGGAACCTTGCGAATGTAAAGAATTTGATGGCCGCGCAACACGTACCCGTGCGGGCGTTTGTTGGCGGTTGGAATGAGGGCGGCCGGAAGTCCTATTATCTTGACCAAGACGCATCCGATTTCCTTATACGGCACGGCGTCGAAGTTGACGATATAAACAATGTTCTTTTCTTCCGTTCCTGGCCCTATCTGGACGATCACAACCTTGCAGACGAGCAGGCGGAATACGTAAAATATCCCTGCGCTCGTAAGTACGTTGAAATCGCGTTTCATCTCACGCCATCGCATTCGTCCATTCCTCCGGGAATGTATGGCCGGGCGCAAGATGTTTGCGATTGGTTTGTGAACACGAAAGGATACGATAGTAATTTTTTATCGGATATTCTGCGGTAACGAATTAATTAATAATTGGCCTATGTTACACTTTAACCTATATCCAAACAAAATGCTTGCCGGATTCTTCGCAAGCCTCGCCGCGCTCATTTGCGACGACTTGCTCCCGTTGATTTTGACGGTATTTCTGTTCGAATTCGTTGATTTCACAACCGGCTGCTTGAAATCTGCCGTTCTTGCAAAGCGAGCGGGCGGAAAGTTCGCTTTTGAATCGGTCAAGGCGTGGCGCACAATCTACAAATTGGTGTTCATCCTGTTCGGTATCGTGATGGCCGAAATGCTTGAACGTGTAATTCCGGGCGACGTGCATTTACGATTGGCCAATTGGTTCACGGCCTTTTGTTGCGGCGTCGAATTTTGGTCATTTCTTGAAAACGCGGCGGTCATTTCCGACCACCCCGTTTTCCGATGGCTCCGCAAGTTTATGAAAACAAAGGTTGAGGAATCAACGGGGATTGATTTCGAAGCCGCAAAAAAGGAGGAAGCGAAATGAAAAAAGAAGAAATTGACGCAATCGTAATTCATTGTTCCGCGACGCCGGCCGGGAAAAACATAAAGGCCGCCGACATTGAGCGCGAACATAAAAAACGTGGATTCAAGTGCATTGGATACAATTACGTTATTGACTTGGACGGGACCGTTGAGGTTGGCCGGCCGTTGACGATGGACGGCGCACATTGCAACACGGCCGGGACGTCCGGGAAATCGTACAACAAACATTCCATTGGTATCTGTTACGTTGGCGGGCTTGAATCCACGACGAACAGTAAAGGCCAAATCTTCGCCAAGTTGGACAAGCGGGGCAACCCGATTGCGGCGGACACGCGGACGCCCGAACAAAAGATGGCAATGGCCAAACTGATTTACGATGATCTGTTGCCGGCGTTCCCGAACGTAACGGATATTTTGGGCCATCGTGACGCGTCCCCGGACAAAGACGGGGATGGAGAAATTGAGCCGGCCGAATGGATAAAGCAATGCCCGTGTTTTTCGGTACGATCTGAATTTCCAATTGCGGTTTGCATTGCGAACCGAAAATAACTACATTTGCACAAACCTTTTAATTTCTTTGCTTTATGGACAAAATTGCACTGCAAAACTTGATTGCCGCGAAGATCGCGGGTCAAGGGAACCAAATTGATCTTGGGGGCGCACTTGCCGACATTCTTTTCGCATTGGCCGGCGCGGCCGCGATTGAGGTTGCCGACATTACTGCGATGACCGCCGCACAACTGGACGCGCTGAACGCCGGCGATAAGGTTGTCAAGGTCACGGGCGTTCAGAAACACGCGTACACCGTTTCGTACAAGGGCGAGGGAGCCGGACAGGGCCTTTGCTTGACGTATGTTGACGCGGCCGGCGCGGAAACCGTGTCTTATGACCGGACCGCCGACGGATGGGCGTACAACTCCACGGACCGCGTTTCGTTCGGCGGCTAATGTTGCGCAAACTGACGATTGCGGCGGCCATTATCTTGGCCGTCGCATTTGCCTTTTATTGGCAAGGCAAGAAGATTGAACGGATCACGGCCGAACGGGACCGGTACAGGAACAACACGGAAACGTTGTTGTCAGACGTCGAACGGTTCCGGGTTGCTGATTCGTTGAGCGCGGCACGGGTGCAATCGCTTGAACTGTCCATCAGCGAATACAGGCGGTTCCGGGCGGAAGATGCCGCGATGATTCAGTCATTGAAGAAGCGCAACAACGATTTGGCCGCCGTTAACAAAACACAGGCGCAAACGATCATCGAATTGCGTTCGGCACCAAAGGATACCACGATCATCCGGGATTCCGTATTGGTCCCGGCCGTGGCCGTCCATTGCGGCGATGCGTGGTTTGATTTCAACGGGGTTCTGACGGCCGACGAATTTACTGGAACGTTGGTCAATCGGGATTCCTTGCTGATCGCCGAAACAGTCCAATACAAACGATTCTTGGGATTCCTTTGGAAAACCAAACAGGTCAAGGCACGGGAAATGAATGCCGTGTCGAAGAATCCGCATACGGAAATTCTTGGACTGGAACACATCGTAATCGAAAAGTAACTATCTTTGTCAAGGAAAGAGGATATAACGGTTTTAGGTTTTAGAGAGAAACGGCCCGGTTGTGAAATCCGGCCGTTTTTTCATTTCCGGCCCGGCGAAGCGATTTTAACGGCCAAATTTGCCCGCGAACGGGCTGGATGGATAACGATACCGGCGGACCGCTATAAGGCCGTTAAATCGAAGAAAATGAAAATTTAACTAAAAACTGCAAAAATTATGGCGAAACCTTTGGAAATTAAAAAATAGTTATTACCTTTGCCATCGGATTCGATACACGAACCACGGACCGGGCCGGTTCCCGGAAGCGATGAAAAGAAATGGAAACGTTAAAGTACACAACCCGAAACATCAACCACAATTTCAAGATCAAGGTTGCCGGGACTTTTGAGGGACAAAAGGTCAACACACTGGTTGGCGTGTCCGGTCTGCTCCGAATGGTCAACGACATCGAATTGACCAACCGTCTTTTGGATCGCGCATTTTCCACGATGGATGATAAGGTCGTATGCCGCTTGCGCCGTGGCATCAGAATCAGTTTCTACGTTGCATAAATTTCTAAAAACAATCAGATATGAATACAACTTTTATTGACTGCGCATTTACTATTGCGCTGGTTGCCGTGGCAATCGAACTTTTGGTATTGGGGTATCGTTTCGTTTGTTTCAAGCGAGAGAAATACCCGTATTCGTTCGCTGAATACGCGTCAATTCACGCGTCCCGCGTTGACGGCGCGTTGATTGGCGTTGCGCTTGCTATGGTACTTGCCGTTATTGTGGTTTGGGTGAGCTCTCCTTTAAAGGCGTAATTATGAAACAAATTAACACGATTGAACGCGTAATTTGCCGTTATGGCCGATATTATGCGACATTGCCGGAAGAAACGTGGAAGATGTTTGCCGATGGCGAACAGGTCAAAGTAATAGTTAAGAAATTGCCGACGGCCCGCCAACGGCAAATTTGCCGGGACGTGTTAATGGCAATATTGGGCCTATTGACGGCGTTGTTGGTCGCAATACTTTGGTAATATGAAACCGGAACAGTATAAGATCACAGACAACGGCATTTGGATTCCGTTGGAAGAATTACAAAGGTTGTGCGATGCGCTTGACGAAGAACAGTTCGCAGAACGCAAGAAGAAAAACCATCGCGGCGCATCAATCCTGTTCGGCCGTGCGCTTTCGTATGCCGATTTGCTGATAATGGTTGAAGATGCCGGAAAGGATGCGATTGTGGAAGAACCGGACGATGTAAGGAGAATCCCGAAATCCCGGTTGTCAACTTTCGCCGACGCGGTGCGCCGATATGTGAATCCGAAAAAGGGGGAGCGTTTTGTTCGCGTTCCGAACTTATACAGAAATTGAACGAACTACAAAAGTTGATTGAGCAATGACAAAGGATAGATTAATTTCCGCGATGTCTCGTTTTTTGCCCGCCCATTGTTGGAGAATGTCCCAAGTGCGGGGAACCTATTTTGACGGCTGGTGTTGTTTCGGGTGTGGGCTTGAACCGACACACGTTAAGTTAAATCCAATTCACATTGAAAACGATTCGGAGTAATGGCACAAGAAATTAAGAGCGGGATTATTATTGACGGCGTAACATACACGCCAGTTGCGGCGGCTGACCAGCGAAGGAAATGTAAAAAGTGTGCATTGCAATTACAATGTTTCCGAATTGGCCCAATTTGTCACCTTTTCGGCGCGTTCCTTTACAACTTTGTGAAATTAACAGACCAAGACAATGGCAAAGAAAAGTGAAAAGCGGACACGCCGGATGCAATACGATGAACTCCTGCGTTCAGCATACAAAACGAACTGCAAGGAACTTGCGTTTGTCGGCGTGGAGTTCGAAAAGCGCGAAAGGCAACACCAATTCCATTACGCGTTGTTGTCCCACGCGCAAGACAAATACTTGTTCTATGACGGGGTGGAGACACGCGCGATCGTGGCGTGTAAAAAGGAACACGCAGACGATATTCGTGCGATCGCCGACAAGTTAGATGGCCGGCAAATCCCCGTCTATCTTGACGAAGAAATCTAATATATCCCGGCGCGGTGTGATTGGTCACAACGTTCGGCCCTTGTCAATGTCATTGTGGTTTGGTGTAGTTTCATAGGGCGCAAAAGATGCGGTTCGAATCCGCCGCCGGGATCAATTTAACGAAAGAATCAATGCAACGAATCCAATGCAAGAAATGTTCGCGGCGCAGTTACCGGAACGGCCGGTGTTATGCCGACAACAGGACCATCGGAAAACCGATTTCCGACATTGTTTCCTGTGATTGGGCCGGAAAGGCCCGGAACCGGCACAAGAATTTGGCCGGAATGCGCTTCGAACGCCTAATGGCCATCAAATTCGTTGGATCAGACGAAAGCGGCGGCGCATTGTGGCACGTCAGATGTGATTGCGGGGTTGAATTCGACGTTCCGGCGCGGAATCTGATGCACGGAAAGACGCGATCTTGCGGATGCTTGCGCCGGGACCTGTTGACGGGCCAACCGGGCCGGAACAGGAAAACGAAACCACGCCCGAACGAATCCGGGCGTGGCGGTCAAAATACCGTGGGGGCGATACGATGGTAAAAAGACGCAACAAAGATAGGGAATTTCGGGTAATTTTTCGGGAATTCCCTATTTCTTTTTGGTTTGCGTGGTCTTTTCCCTGTATCCGGACGCATAAACGGCGCGCCCTTGCGCTTCCGCTTGCGCTTTGGTTGGATAAACTTTGCCGGTTTGGCCCCATTGCCAACCCCCGGCCGTTTTGTGTATTGGCATAACGATTGAATTTTTGGGGTTCCTGTATGCAAATATACCGGCTTCCGGCCGGAATCTTGCGGCCAAAGTGAAAAAAAGTGAAAAAAAATCAAAAAATTATTGCAAAACTTTTGGTTTTTAGAAAAAAGGTTGTATCTTTGCTTTCGGATTCGGGAATGAATCCAACGGCCCGGGCCGGTTCCCGGTAAAGAACAAAGAAATGAAACAGAACATCACAAAAAAAGGACTTGACGCCAACTTTAACGAAATTGCCGTTATTGTTAAATATGATTCTATGGGCGTTAATCAAGGAACATTCTACAAAGATATTGAGGGCGAACACGAAATGTCCGAAAGAATGGTCAATTTGCTTTTCGAAGAAAATGTTTGCATCCGATAAATAACAACACCGGCCCGGGGCAACCCGGGCCACAAAATCAAATCATTATGGCAACACCGGCACAAACAAAGTACATTGAAAGTTTGTTAAAGCGCATCAAGCGGGCGGGCGGAACGTCTTACGAAAAATTGGAATGGTTACGCAATAATTACAAGGAACTTTCCTTTGCGGACGCTTCAAGTTGGATTGACACATTACGCGAAATGGTACGCGCCCACAACGAGATTTCGGCCCGATATTCAGTAAACGGGCGTGGCAAGCAAATATAATAAACCGGGGCCGGGCATCCGGCCCCAATAAAGGAAACAGGAATGGAAATCAAGTATAAAAAGTTAGGCAACATTTGTATTACTGACTGCCCGTTTGGAAAGAAAGGCCGTTATAATACAATTCGCGTCGGTTCGACGTCTTGTTTACTTTGCGGCAATTACATTTCAAAGCGCGCGGAAAAACAAATCGTAGTCTGTAACGCAGATAGTGAATAGATATGGAGATTAACGGCAAAGTACATTGTTTCTTCGAACAATCCGGCACGTTCAAGAATGAGTTTATCAAACTTGGCATCCCGGCAGAAGATTACGATATTCAAAACAACTTCGGGCAGACCGATCACGTTATTGATTTGTTTGCCGAGATAGAAACCGCGTATAGGGGGGGCAAAGTGTCTTTGATTCAATTACTCGCGATGATTTGATTATGGCGTTTTTCCCTTGCATATATTTCGACTGTATGTCGCAAATCTCAATGGGGTGGTATGCACACAATTATCGGCGGCTTTCTATAAAGGAAAAGGCAGATAAGATATTGGAGCGCGGGGAAAATCGTGAAAGATTTTGGCGTATCGCCGTGATGATGTTTGCCGTGTGCGATATGAAAGGGTTTCGGATCATAATGGAAAACCCGTTTAGTATGCAAACCTTTCTCCGTGGCAATTTTTTGTTTCAGCCGACAATCATTGACAATGACAGGACATTGCGCGGGGACATATACAAGAAACCGACCGGATATTGGTATTTGAATTGCGAGCCGACCACAAACACAACGATTGAGAAACTACACAAGGCGCGCCGCATTCTTGACGAAAAGGGAGTGAAAGGTGGCGGGATATGTAACGAAACGCGATCATTGATTACAAAAGAATACGCGCGTAATTTCATTTGCGATTTTATATTAGGAAAAGCGAAAATTGGAACACAATTAAACATATTCGAACAATGAAATTGGGACTTGACAAATTCACGTTAGATTATTTGCTTGCGTTCACGCGAAAACCGCGCAAGATTATGGGCGCATTAGTGGTAACACTTGACGAACACCGTAATAACTACGGCGATGTTATCCCGGCGCACGAAGTGTGCAGGATTACGCAGTCATTCCGGGGCTACGGCATCGAAACGATTGACAAACAGGAGGACGGCCGGAAGCACGAAATATGCCGCATTCGCCACCACGACGTGCGATTCGTGCGCCCGGAACTTACGATTGAGGATTTAAAGAAGTTGGCAGAATGAAACCCTATGTAAAAATAGACCGAAAGTTGCTTTTTGAGATTTGCGACGCAATACTATCTTCCGACGGCACTTTCGTTTATAACGATTGCCCGGAATCTTGCGGCGGCGAATTTGTCCGCGCGTGGGACAAAGACCTGTTCAAAAAGGTAAAGAATATTCGAAATAACTCATAAAAATCGAAAAAGAAATAGTGTTATGATAGTTTTTATTACACTACATTTCAAGGGCGATGCGTTCATCTTGAACGTGGACCACATCGTTAGCATCTTTACGGACGGCCAAAACCATACAAACATTATGACGGACGGAACCCCGTTCGATGGTGTATGCCCGTTATATGTTGCCGACGAAACACTGGAAGAAATTGCCGCGCTTATGCGTGAAGCGATCGGAATAGAAAACGAACAGGTATGAGCAAGAAAAGGAACACATCGTTTGTTACGATTACGCGAATAATGGGAGGTCCTTTGATGATTCGATCCGCGCTTTTCTTCGCATCAAGCATAATAAAGGAGAAGTCCGAAAAGTATAAACGAATCAAACGCAAATAGATATGAAATTCAGAATCAAACGAACGTCCAATTTTGACGGCGAAGAAAAGCCGTGTGAAAAGGCATACGGCGGCGAACATCTTGGCGGCCGGGCTAATGACGTTCGCGTGTGGTACATTGACATCAACACACTGGATGAATTGATCGCATTGCGCGATGAGGTCGAAAACGAACTAATCGTCGGGACGGCGTATGAAAAAGAACTGAACGATATGCCGGAAATCGAAATCTATGACGATTACAGGGAGTGAACGCACCGGGGTTCTACCGGTCCATTTCATTATTCATTAGTGTTACTGTTTTCCCCGGACGCCGTGATGGTTTCCGGGGTTTTTGCTATCTTTGTTGCGAATTGGAGAAAGTTAGATTCATATTGGTTTTCCCGGCCCTGTTGCGAAATACGGCCGGGTTTTTTATCTTTGCCGTGTAGGTTGTTTGATACTCTTTCATATGACCCCGGCCCCGTTGTGAAACGTGGCCGGTTTTTCGTTTAGGCCATAAAATAGAAAATCGAATTTAAGGCCGATTTAAGCACCGTAAACGGGCCGGATGGTAAATTATACGTCTTTTGGTTTCGTGTCCATTTCCGCCGCATTTTTAAACAGGGACGGGAACGTATGGCCACAATGCCGCGTGTGGCCGTTTTTCGAATTATTAAAATTATTTTTGCTCCCATTTTCGCCAAAAGTTGCGTTTTTGGTGTTTCGGTTGAAAGCGCAACAATTTATGCCAAAAGTTTTGGAAATTAAAAATAAATGCCTATCTTTGCATTCGGATAGTTAAACACAGAATATGAAAATCAAGATTGACGATAACTTGAAAAAGGTTGCGGCGGCCATCAACTTGGACGCGGTTGATCTGAACATCTTTTCGAAATTGCTTGGCAATAAGATGGTCGTTTCCGGATTGCTTGTTGACGATCCGGAGAATTACGGATTGCCGGTCATTATGGCCACGGGGAACGCACACGTTTTCGACGTGGTTTCCGCGCTGATCGAATATCTTTGTGTTCCAGCGATGACGATGGAAACGTTCGACGCGTTTTGCGATTGTATCGTGATGGGCGATGGCGATTGCCCGGAATGTGGGGGCGAACTGAAATTCTTTGAGAATGAGGGCCGCGAATTGCACGATGGCGATTACTACGTCCCGAATTCCTTTATCCCCGAAAAGACTGTTTACAAATGCCGCGTGTGCGGTTCAACAATAAAATACGATGATTGATTATGATGCGAATTGAACAGGCGATTGCCCGCGCCAAAGAAAGGGGCGAAAAAGTGTTGAAGAAAGACATTGCCGAAAAGTTGTGGCCGGATTCCACGCCAGCGGCGCAACAGGTCAATATGACCGCGTTGTGTTCCGGCAAGACCACGAAGATCAATCCCGATTGGGTCCCGATCATCTGCAATATGACGGGATGTTCGGCTGATTTCCTTTTTGGCATTTCGAACGAATAGCGATATGGACAAAGTTACTGCAATCTTTTGGGCCGTGGTTTGGGGCATCGTCTTTGCGTTGAGCATCGCGGCGATCTTTTGGAACCCGTGTCACATTGTGACGGCCGTCATTTCCGGCGTACTGTGTGGGTTGTTCATCCACGATTACAGAAAAACGAAGAATCTTTAATTACAGGCGATACGATGAAAGAAAACACTATTGATCCCACATTGGCTGCGATGATGGCCCCGGAAGCCGAACAGGCGAAAGAACTGTTCCCCGGAATGACGGTCGAAGAAATCCGCGCCGTCTATTTCAACACGGATGCGTTACAGGAACCGGCGTACCGGTTGTATCAGTTGAATTCCGATGGATACCGGTATTACTACCGATTCGACGCCAACGGCGAACCGGAATTCTACCCGTCCGTTACCACGTTGTTGAAACAGGTAATGCCGACGCCGCCGGCGTTGTTGGACTGGATGGTTGCTAACGGCAAGGAGAATTCCACGGAGAAACGCGACATCGCGGCCGCATACGGAACGTTTATGCACGGCCAGTTCGAACAACTGATCATCAACCGGCGATACGATTTCGACAACGTGCCGGCCGTCCTGTTGGACTATATGGAGCGCGAAAACGTCCCCGAATCCCTGTTCAATCAGTGGATCATCCGGATTCGGAAAGACGTGTTGGCGTTCGCTCAATTCGTCAAGGATTACAACGTCAAGCCGCTTGCGGTTGAAATCGGTTTGGTGCATCCCGAATTCCATTACGCGGGTTGTCTTGATCTTCCGTGCGTGATGACTGATCCGAAAACGGCCAAGACGTTCACGGCCATCGTGGATTTCAAAAGCGGCCGCAAAGGATTCTTCGAAGAACACGAACTGCAATTGCATCTGTATCGGGAAATGTGGAATCACAATTACCCGAACAAGCCGATCGAGCGCGTGTTCAATTTCTCCCCGAAAGACTGGCGCAAGGCCCCGACGTACAATCTGAAAGATCAGACGGATTCCGTGAACGCGAAGAAATTGCCGTTCCTGTTGGCATTGGCGTCCATTGAGGATGAAAAGCGCGACAACACGTTGACGATCGTTCGTGGCGTACTGGATTTGGATAACGGCAAGATTGCTGATAACATCTTCACGTTGTCTTTGTCCGAACTGATCAAGACGAACGCGGAAACGAAAGAAGCCCCGAAAGAAGCGGCGGCCGCCCCGGAAAACGAAGAAGAAAAGATTCGCGCCAAAAAAGCCACAAAAGCGGCCGAATATAGAGCGCAAAAGAAAAAGACGGACGAAGATACCAAAGAAGCGGGAAAGCCCGTAAATTCGGCAAGCGCGGTAAAACAAGTTGATGATGATTTTGTGAACAATCATTTGCCGTGGGAAAAGGAATTTGGCGGGCGGCGCGGCGGTTGTTATGGGAACGGACCGGATGCGGTCGTTAAGGCGACGCCCATTGGACCGGCACCGGAACCGGCCAAATCTGACGTACAGGAAAATTTGTTGAACTTTGAAATGGAACTGTAATGACTGGAAGAATCATTCGAAACGAAGCGGGTGCGTCCGTACTGGAATTGCCCGAAATCGGCCGGTTGCGCATCGGCAAGAAACAGGCCGGCCAAAACGGCCGCGAATATCCCGTGTCTGTTGATTATTTCATCCCGGCCGGCAAGTACGCCGGGATGTTCACGGCGGCATTGGGAGAGAAGCCGCAAACCATCCAAATCATCTTTCCGGATGACAACCCGGAAAAGGTATGTAACGAACGTTACGAATACAGGGATGATAAGGGCGCATTAGTGGCCCGTGGCGATGGCCGCGTGTTCGAAATTTGGGACGGCAAGAAATACGCCCCGTATTCGGTAGAGCAATACCCAGACATTATGGATCAGATAACCGCCAAGAACCCGACGAAGCGCGGTCCGGACAATTGGGACGTGGCGTTGACGTTGCGTTTCATCGTGCCGGCCGTGCGCGGCGTTGTTGGCGTGTGGCAGTTTTCCACAAAGGGCGCGGCGTCATCCATCAAGAACATCCGCAATTCGTTCGATGGAGTACAACTGATGCGCGGGACGGTCACGCAGACGGTATTCGATCTATCCGTCCAGTTCGCCAAAAGCAACAAACCGGGCGTGAATTCCCGCTATCCTGTTGTTTCACTTGTGGCCAACGACACGCGGATCGAAGAAATCCGCAAAATGATTGCGCCGGAAAATTCAACGAAAAATTTGCTTTTGTCGGAATAGTCACTATATTTGCGCTGAACATTGACAATGGCGGTTGTCAAGCAAACGGAAAATTAGCCCGACAAAGTAGGGAACAGGCCGCCACCTGTTTTTGAAATGCCGG
>Ga0310690_10002067_pt1 | contig 33816 bp, 15 predicted proteins | sample AusTroGonzalo_MG_2_FD_207661 | JGI IMG/M metagenome (GOLD analysis project Ga0310690, IMG submission 207661) | Bovine rumen microbial communities from tropical cattle in Woodstock, Queensland, Australia - Gonzalo_04 (v2) (version 2) | ecosystem: Host-associated > Mammals > Digestive system >...
ACGAAGTTGCAAATGTCACAAGTGAGTTGAAAGATAAAGATGGTACAAAACTCCTTGGCGGAAAGGAAGGCAGCCGAGTTGGCATTGTCTTAGGTAAGAACAGTCTGTTTAACAGCCTTGGTGCGGGAGCGACCATAAATGGCATAAACTTCTATTTTAATAAAGAAGATGATGCGTGTGGAAGAATTGTTGATGAAAATGTGGATGGTGTTTTATTTAAAAACATTTCTCTCACATACAATGATGAAGTGACAATTGAAGGTCAAGGTGGCAATGTTGGGCTTATTTCAAACGCGGCAAGCTCATCGTCTTTTGTTGGTGTTAAGATAATTGAAAGGGCTGGTGCCAAGATTACGCTAGATGCTGGAGATATAACAGGAAGTAGCAAAATAAACATGGGCTTGTTGGTGGGGAATTTGGATCAAAACTCTGCTTCAAGACCAGTCACCATAAGTGGTGTTTCATTTGGTTGTGAAAACGAAAGTGGTGGAATTGATGAAACTGCGAAATTTAATGTCGAGTATACTGCAGATTCGGCCACTAATTTAAACATTCCACTTTATGCCGGGCTTATTGCTGGCAGTGTGACGAGAAGTGGTGCGGGAGCAAATACAAAGATAGACATAAAAGTTGCGAATGTAAAGAATGACATTCAATTTGACTTGATGGATGGTAAAACATTCTCTGAAGATTTGTATGTGGGCGGCTATTTTGGACAAATTTGCAGCGTAAGTTCATTTGAAATATCAAGCCTTGAAAGCTCTACAAAAGACAATTCAAAAAATATTTTGATTTATGAGAAATTTTTGGCAACAAAAGATCTGTATTCGGGGCTTATTGTTGGAAAATCAGAAAGCGAAATTAAATTGTTACCTGGAAACAAAGGCTTTGTGAAAGGTGCAATTTATCAGACAGAACAGAGTTCTGTGCCAACAAATGCATATATTGGTGGACTTGTTGGACAGACAGCTGGATCAATTTTAATAAATGGTGACTTGTTTGTTGATTTCTCTGTGGCAAACACTGTGGCAAACACTGATACTGTTGACAAGACAAAACTTGAGGCAAATCTTTATGATTATTCACCTGGTTTGAAACCTTTGAAAGCGGGTACTATTTATGCTGGCGGACTTGTTGGTCAGACTGCGACGACCATAAGTATAACAAACGAACTTTCGCTTTCTGGATGTGTTGAAATTGAATCGACAAACGGAGATGCATATTTTGGTGGACTTGTTGGGCAGGCGAAAGGTGATATTTCTGCATTTAATGCAAGAATTTCAAGTGATATGGCTGTAAGTGTGCAGGCGGATACAGATGCTAAAACCGCATATGTTGGCTCGCTTGTCGGAAGTGTTGAGAAAGATTTGGGTGCAAGCTCTGAGATAACGTTTAGAGCAGCAAATTTAAGTAGAATTTGTCAAATTTCTGTAATTTCGGCGAAAAACATTTATGCTGGTGCATTTGGATATGTTGGCTTGACACAAAATGTCCAAATCAGAGATCTTACTGTTGGTGGAGCAATTAAGATTTGGAGCGAAAAGATTAATGAAGGAAATGTCCTCGTCGGAGGTATTGTTGGTAAGCTTGAAGACGAGACAGGCTCAGCAACTACACCAATTGGTCCAAAAGGTAACTCTTACATGATTTCAGAATGCAGCACTTTTGGCGATGTGATGATAAATTATAGATATAGTGATGATACAAACTTCGTTAATGACAAACTTTCGCAGTATGCTTTTGGTGGAATTGTCGGAAGTGCAAGTTCATATGGCGGGCTGAGTGTAAGCAGTTGTAAATCAATCATGACAAACTTCAATGACAAACTGACACAGACGGCTTCAAATACACATGCGGGTGCAATAGTCGGCCAAAATAGTGGAGCTGTGACATATAGTGGAAATCAATATAGTTCAGGTGCTTGTTTGTGTTATCAAGAAGAGGCAAGAAATGAAGACTTGCCATATGCAAGTGGAACGATGGGAGCCTATAGTGGTTATGCAAACGCCGGCACAACTTCTTCTAATGGAATTTTGACAGGTGCGTTGACAACAAATTCAATTGATAAGAAAGGCTCAAAATTAAACCCTGTTTCATTAACAGGTGGGTCTATTCCTTCAGGGGAATTGACCACAAACGGCTTAACTTGGGTGACAATAAAAGATGATTTGTGTTTGACAGGTTTTTTGAGAAACAATTTGACCAACATTGTTCTAGTAGGAAATGGTAAGCAAGTTTCAGTGACAAGAAACGAGAATAGTGGATATATATATGCCGGCGGACTTGTAAATTCTTTGGGAAATACAGCCAACCCAACCTTCAATGTTATTTCAGGGGTTGTTTTAAATGCGAGTATAGAAATCGAAGTTTATAAAACTGGCGTTACCACATATTTTGGTGGACTTGTTGGGCAAACTTTTGGAAATTCTATCATCTATGCAAGCTCTGTGGCCGGAGAAATTTCAATTGGCGGAAGATATTCTGTTAATTTGGGTGGTCTTGTAGGACATATGGATGATGGAATGATTTCTGAATGTTATAGTGATGCACACCTGATTTATAGGTCAGATAATGACGGAATTTTGTCAGGCATTGCATATCTTGACAATGGAAACACACTTATCAAATCGACATACTCCGCTGGGCTTTTGGAAACATATCTTGACAACGATATCTATACTTTGGCTTATTCACATAAAGATGATGTCAGACCGACAAGAAATGATATTTTTGAATGTTATTCAATTTCTCAAATAAAGAGAAATAGTGCAGAAACAAGGATGAACGACACTACTCCAAATCCTGGAAAAACAAATATTTTGAATTTTGATAAACTAGAAGTGATTGGACAAGACGATATCCCAAAAATAAGCATAATCAACAATGTATATAATGGAAATTATGATATTTCTGACAGTGATAATATTGGGTCTGACAAATTAGTTAAACAAGCCTCAAAAGGCAATTTTGCATTAAGTTATTTAACAACAGATTCTGCAAAAGCATTGTGGGGAGTTAAAAATTCACTGGTAAGTTCTTATGTCTCTGGTGGTACAAACAAAGCTAGTTCTTCTTGGTATTTCAATCCAAATATCAACTATGGTTATGCATCTCACAATTTTGGATGGCTCAAAAATGTAACAATTTATACAAAAGTTCCTACAAAATCTGATGCAGAAATTGATCAAGAAATAACAAACAATATTAGCACGGGTGTACGAGAATATGTTTATACAAAGGCAACTATTAATGAAACAATTGATCCGGTATTAGCCAGGACTTATGCTCAAGCCATTCCAAATGTTGAAAAGTTTGAGCAGATGGTCAATGGAAATTATTTCTTGCAATATGATATTGATTTGAAAAATATCAGCGCTTCAAAACTCGGCAGAAATCTTGGTGAGTCGGGGACGACGGGAACAAAATTCAACTTTGATGGTCAAAACAAGACTTTAGACGCAAACAATGTTGGCTGGACCGCGCCACTTTTTGGCACGGTTTATGGCACAATCGAAAACTTAAGACTTGTAAATTTAAATGCAAATGCCAGATCGACACTTGCAAACAATTTGACAGGCACAATTTCAAATGTGACAGTTGTCGGAAATGTAAACAAGTCAACATCATCCACGTTGCCTGTTGGCGGAGTTATTGCAAAATTTAAGGGCAATGCAATATCTGTTGAAGGATTAGTTAACGTAAACTCGGTAATAAAATTTACTGGTGGTCTTTTTGGGTGGGTTGATAAAAATGGCACAGAAGTATCAACAATCAAATACTCTACAAATGGTGGACAAGTGATAAGCACAGCGAACGCTTCGACTGGTGTAAGCTTGAAAACACAGAATTTTGATGCTAATGTACCAACAGAGAGTGCTAGTGTTTCAGTCAATGCTATCGCTGGTGGACTTGTTGGGTATGCACCAGACGGAGTGACAATAACACACTCATACAATGCAAATGCCGTTTTGGCAGGATATACGATTACTCAAAGTGAAGATGATGCTAAAAACTTCGTTGCTGGTGGCATTGTAGGGTATTCTGGCAGCACACTCACACTAGAAGATTGTCACAATGTCGGGCTTGTTGGCGCAGGAAACTATACATCGACTGGATATTCGTATGCAGGCGGGCTTTTTGGCTACGCTGCGTCTATCAGTGCAACAAGTTGTATGAACGACGGACAGGTTGAAGCGATAAATAAGGTGACGGCAAATGAAGATATAAGTGCAACAATCGAAACTGGCAATGGTTGTGGCCAAGCGACTCAAGATTGGACAAACAATCCAGATAATGTTAAGTATGACTTAACAATTACATACAATACCGGTGACGCCAGAAAAATCTATGCCTATGGTCTTGGATTTGCAGAAAAAAAGAAAGATGGTGTAGAAAATGCATTTACCGACTCAAAAACATCAATTGACAATATCAAAAACGATGGAAATATCGGTCAGATTTCTCAGACCACAACTTTGGAGATCGACAGAAAGGGCATTTTGAATAATGATACTCAAAACCATTTCTATGGAAAATTTGGACAGGAGTACAAGTATAAAGACAACGATAGTCATGAACAAACAGTTGATTTGTCAAATGTTTATGTCAATGGCTATGATGCATATGGCTATCCATATCGTGTTTATATGATTGACACTGTGCAAAGATCATATGGAAGAGATGAGGATAATGATGGTGTGCCAGATAATAATGAAATTTATGATGAATATGTAGATCAATTGAGTGGCGAAAAGTTCTATTACCGTTATGAAGGTGTTTACAATAAAAGTGATAATGAGTTAAGTAGTTATATATATAATAAAAATTTAGGTGATTCCTTTGGTACATTTGGAACAAATCAGACAAAAGAAATTGAAAAGTATGCCCCAGCAGGAACAGAATATTATAATCTTAGTGGAAATGTCTTAAGTAAAGTTGGTGAATTAAAGGAAGGCACATTTGTTTCTGATCTCGCAGCTAGTGAGGCGATTGGGTCATGGATTATTTATGGTTTTGAAGGACTCAATAATCCTAGCAACTTTAAGAAAATAAAAATTAAAAATAGCTCTAATGAATATGAACAATTCATTGTTAAATCAAGTGATTGCGAAAAGATAAATACTTTTGTGGTTTCGAATCCAGCAAACTTCTATCTTGAAGGTGACATTCAACCATATGCATCATCAAAAACATTTGATGGTAAGAAAATCACTATTGGTAATGCGACATATGTCGGATATGAGGCATTCTTGCATCAAAAACTCGTGTCAAATCTTGTGTCAAATGACTCTAGTTTTATATTTGATGAAAAAGAAAATAAAACAAGTGATGAAATTGATAAGAAAATCAAAGCAATCAATAAGATGAACGATGCAAATAATGAAACTGAATCATATGGCAGTATAAAAATAAATGGAGTAGACACTGCAATTGTGTCAAGTGGTGATCAGTTTGACTCTGTTTATACGCCAGTGACGATGAATGCCACATTTAGTTTTGATGCTCCAAATATAGCAGATACAAATCTTTCAAAACAAAACTTTTCAATAAGCGGAAAATATGTAAAGGATGGGCTGTCTTATGACTTACAATACTATGAACTTGCAAAAGATGGACATGATCAAGAAATAAGGCCTAGCATTTCTGGTACGATGGTTTCGGCTAGTTTTGTACTTTATTTTTCTGCTGGTGAAGAAACTTCAGAAACATCATCAAATATTGAGACAAGCTTCCAATATACAATAAAGCACGATAATGCTATAACACTTGGAAATAGCAATGTAATCAATGTTGATGGAAATGCTGGAATTCTTGTTGATGATTTGACATTTGGGTCAATAAATTTAAGTGATAAAGAGCCTGGCAGTGTAATTGAATCAATAAACAAAAACATTGAAGTCGGGCCTAGTGATGAAAGTTTTATATATAAATTTAAAGAATTTACTTTCGAAAGAGCTGATGGTGGGCCTAATGAAACCAAATCCGCTTCTAATTGGAAAGTTATTAGCGCAGACGATGATGAATCAGTAGAAGCATATCCTGACAGTGCAAAGATGGGCAACAAGAATTATTATGTGATAAAGACTGATATTGCTTATGACAGCTTCAGTTATACTAAATTGATGGATGCAGAGTTGTCTGTTAAGCAAAAAATCAACAAAAATTCTTTAAAAATAGAGTTAAGTACTCAGAACTTTAACTCTGGGGTTCAAACGATAGATGCCAACTTTGGTGCAGGGGAGGAACGAACATTTGAGTTGTTTAACAAAAGCTCTGAGACAATAAGATTGTTTAATGCTGCAAAAAAAGAAACTGATGGAGAAGGACATATTATATATGATTATGATAACAATCAAATAATTAAAGTTGTGGAAGATGGAGATAAAAAATATATCGAATTATGTTTGGATGGTCTTGCTGACAATAACAACATTCCACAAGTTTTCTGTGATGGAAATTATAATACTAATGAAGATGGTTCTCATTCATTTACAGCAGTGAATTACGCTTTGATTTATGATGGTGTTGGTGAGTGGTTCACTTGGAGCAATAATAATAATTTTGAGTTTTATATTTATACAGATGTGGAAAACAAGGAATTTTTAAGAATTTATACATCATCTGAAACAAGCGACAGTGTTCTAAGGAATTTTATTAAAAATGATGGAGATGGACTTGCAAAGAACACTATTGTTCAAAGACGAAATGGGTTTGTTGATCCGCTTGACCCTTCAAACAGAACAAACTTACCATCATCTAAGAGTTCGGATGAAGCAACGAGAATATATGGAGACTTTTTAATTAGATTTGGTGATAGCACATTTAAGGATCCATCTATTTGCCCTAACAATTCGACAAACTATTGTTACTATAATGGTGGGTATAAGGCTCGACTTGATTTGGATACAGGTGCTGGATCTATTTATGATGATCTTGCAAAAAATGATATTACAATGAATTTGTTCGTAGGTGAACTTGGTTCTTTCATCCTTTCGAAGGAGATTGGTTTCTTCAGCTATGTTCATACATATGTCTATGATGGACCCGCAGAAAGCAAAATATATTATAATGGTACAGACGAGATTGTGTATGATATAGGATATAAATCAAATGGTTCAGAATCGTTCACTTATTATCGTGGAATAATGAATTCAACAATAAGATATATTTCTATAAGTGGAAGTGGAAGCTTTGATAACGGAGATCAATTCGTTTTGAATTCGTATGCAACAATCTTTGATGATAATAAAGAATATAAATTATTTACTGATGATGGGGCAACTACTTCGTTAAGGATTTTGAGTTATGAAGATGACACTGATCCTTCAGAGGATTATGACTATATTACATTGGCAAAACTCGACAAACTTGTGACAAGTCCAGAACTCAAAGCGGCTCTTGCAGAACAAACATTTGATGAAGATAATCAGTCTGTCTATCATGGAAAAACTTATAGCAGGGAACTGTCTAATGGGATTTATAATTATTATGATGTTGAAGATATATCATATGAAATTCGCAAATACTCAGACAAAATTATTACTTTGGGTTCATTGGAATCTGGGGGTACCTATATATATGATTATGAATATACGATAGACGGGATAAACGGTGCCAATCCAACGACAAGTGTAATTTATAGAAGAACATCTATGACACTTGTAAAGGATAGTGACCTTATAAATACTTTGGACAACGAAGATGATTGGACAGATAATGTATTGATTTATGGTGGAAGGCCTTATTTAAGAAATGAAAATACTTATTATGAAATAGAAGTAGAAGAACAAGGAACTCCTTTTACAAACGAGGGTATTGAAGTTCTTAAAGCAGATGTAGCAGTTTATGATTTTAATCAGCACAATATAGTTTTTTTCAAAAATGAACAAGACTATCGTTTTAAGACGCAATATTCATACATTAGAAATGATAGTGAAGCCAACGGAATTAAATTGAACTTTGTTTCATCTGATATGAGTGATTGTTTCAATTGGACAGGTAAACCATATAAGTTATATAAGAATCTTAATAACGCGAGCGTGACATTGGATAGTATAAATCAAGATGGTTTCATAACATATTGGCCAACATATTATGAGCCATCGGGATATCCAGAATTGGTTCAGACTGCATCGGTAGATGGTAGTGGCAAATATGTTGTTTCAAATCATGAAAACTTATTAGGGTTTGGAGTGTGGGATTACTCTTATACTTATAGAAAAAAAATCAACCCAGAGGTTGAACTTATTGAAAGCTCTTTTAGCACAAAGTCAAGTAAAAATTTTAAAAATATTGTTTTGATTGATGATATAAAACTTGACAAATCATTCCAATACAACAAGATAAACATCATTGGAAATAGCTTTGTCATCAATTATGTTGTTGACAAGACAAATGGCTATTCACTCTTTGGCACAAACAAATCAAACATTTTGGACACAAATTTCTTAGGCATGACAAGCTTAAGGGGTGTAAGTGGTGAAGCTGGTAAACATTATTCATTGTTGATAGACTTAAACATTTCGGATAAAGTGATTAAAAATGTAAACTTGTATGGCACAATGAGAAATATAAGCAGTGAGAATATTTATGTCCATCCATTTATTAGATATACATCTGGTTCGGGAGAAAACAAAAACTTATTAAAAACTGAGAGCTATGTTGTTGTTAATGGCTTAGATGCTAGTGATTTAAATGTTGAAGTGCAAATTCAAGATACAATTGGTATTAAAGCAGGCACAACATTGAGTTATGATAATTATAAATCTTATAACATTCTGATTGCTGGAAATGGGAAATCAATGATTGGAAAGTTTGTTTCTGGTTCAACAACAACCGAAATTGACAATGAAAATGCAACAAGGAAAGGTGCAACAGGTGGAAAAGGTGGATCAGTAGAAGTTATGGCGACTCCGGCAGGTGGTTCGTCAAGTGAAAAGGTATTCAATGGCATTGTGCGTGCAGGAATGGCGGGAATTGGAAGTTATGGTACAAATGGTAAAAATGGCAAAGGGAATGCTGGTGGACAAAGTTCAACATATTTCTATGATTTTGGTAGCAATACTTATAAAAATGGTATACAGATAAATGGAAATGCAATGAATGCCGGTGATGGAACGGGGTTGAAAACCAGGTCTTTAACAAATGGTAAACTTGGTGGCAATGATGTCTTTATCCAACCAAACGGCAATACCGGAATGGCACAATATAGTACAAATCTAAAATTAGGCACAACCAACATATCTAACACAGTAGATCATGGTCATATAGCTAAAGGTATTCAAGATAGAATAGTGGATACATTCTATCAAAAGATTGAGAATGATGATGGAAACGATTGTGATAGGGATGGCATATTGGAGACAAGAAATAGGGGTGCCTTTGATATGGGTTATCAAAGATTAAGCGAAGAAACGACCAAAAATTTAAAGACAATAATAGATGGTATAGTAGATGATTATAATGGTAATGGAAGTGTTTTTGTCAAGGTAGAAATGGTTACAAAGGCGACGGCCCATCCACACTACTGGTTGATTTTTAAATTGCCAGGTCACTTTGATATTAAAATTTATGAATATCATATAACAATCTGGACAACTGGAGAATATCTCAACAACAGCGGAATATATAGCGGTTATTCATCCACAAATCCATTCACAGGCACTGCACCAAATACAATTAATTTGGTTGAGTTAAATCGTAACAGTGGGCCATTTACAAACACATCGCTGTAAGCTTGTGAACTTAATTTACAAAAAGGAGAAAACCTATGGAAAAGGCGAAGGGAAAGTGCATACACGATGGACACAGGGCAAGGCTGATTGATAGTGCAATCAAAGCTGACCTTGAAAACATGAGCGATGTGCAAATTGTCGAAATCTTTTTGACATATATCTTTCCGCGTGGCGATGTAAATCCACTGTCACATCGCCTTTTGAAAAGGTTTGGAAGTCTCAGTCAAATTGTTGATGCAAGTGTGCAAGACCTTGCTCAGGTCGAAGGCATAAACGACCGCTCGGCCAAGAAGATAAATTTGTTTGGTCAAATGTTTTTCTATTATTCACTTTGCAAAATGGGAAAGAAAAAACACATAGATTGTGTAGGGGATATAGTTGACATTGTTGAAGAGGGTTTGAGATTTAGAGAAACCGAATATATAATGCTCATCTCAATAAGCAGGGCTGGATTTGTAACATCAAGAAGATTTGTTTCAAAAGATAAAAATGCTTCAGTCTGGCTTTCAACCATTGATTTTTCAAGTTTTCTTGCAAGCACAAAAGCAGCAATGGTTGTTGTTGCTCACTGTCATCCGCATGGTTTTGCAACACCATCTGAAAGAGATGACAAAACTTACAAAGAATTGAAAAGGTTTACAGAAGCTTGTGGAATTGAACTTGTCGATTCTTATATCGTGGGTGATGATGGTGTGTTTAGTCAAAAAGAAAACAAAATGATTCGAACATATTTTGATGTGGAAAAACTTAAAGAAATATTTCTAAAATAAAAGGAGTGAAATTTCACTTCTTTTTTTAAAAAAAATATTAAAAATACCGAAAAATCGAATTTTAAAATATTTTTTAATTTATTTTTTTTTATTATTTTAAAATTATTTTTATTTATTTAAAAAATAAAAACAAATTAAAATTCCAAGCGCTGTACCCAAAAGTGCAGATAAAAAACTGAAGCAAATTGTAAGATAAGAAACTCTGTTTTCTGCAACATTTTTTCTTTGAATAAGTTTTGGTTTTTGATTTTCAAGAACTTCAAAACCTATGGGTAAAACGGCGACGCAATATGTGTCATCGTCTTCATATTTTATTGAAATCAAATCTTGATTTTCTAGGTGCATCAAAATGTGTTTGATCGTTGTTGAGTCAGTTCGAAAGTGTCGCGGAAGTGCCATTATTATATCTGACGCTTCGATGACTTTATAGCTTTCGTTTCCACATTCTTTTGCCAAAATGCTCAACACCAATTTTGATTTTGTATCAATCATGCATTGATTTTTTCAAATTTTAAAATTGTTATACATGTCTGCCGAATAAAAGCGACGAGAAATGGAAAAATTCTATAAACTATGTCAAAAAAAGAAAAGTTGGTTATGACATATCTTTGCAATAGGTGTCAAAGAAGAAAGACATATCTCATTTCGCCGCAAGAGATTACTCAAGCACTCTCAAAGCGTTTTGTTTTGTCGATTGAGGAAATTGATGACATTATGGTTTCGCTTGCAAATGAAAACTATATTGATTTTGTTGTATCTGACAGCAAAAAGGGATATTTCTATTGTGTTAATCTAAAAAAATCTGGTCAAAGTTATGTTGCAGACTCGAAAAGAAAAAGACGAACCTTTGGACTTTTGATTTTAAGAAGCATGTTTTTGGCAACAGTGAGCTTTGTGTTTGGAGTTATTTTGAGAGCAATTTTCAACAAGTAAAAAATATATTGTTGTTTTCCTTCAAATTTGAAAAATTTGTGTTATAATAAACATATGGAAGAAAAGTTTGTCTTAGAGTCAAAATTTAAACCTGCGGGTGACCAACCACAAGCGATTGAAAAACTTGTTGAAGGCATTGAAGATGGTTTAAAAGATCAAGTATTGCTCGGCGTGACTGGTTCGGGTAAAACTTTTACTATGGCAAACATTATTGAAAAGGTGCAAAAACCGACCCTTGTAATTGCACACAACAAAACTCTCGCTGCACAACTCTGCAATGAATTTAGGGAGTTTTTTCCAAACAATCGTGTGGAATATTTTGTGTCTTATTATGATTATTATCAGCCTGAAGCATACATTGTTTCGACCGATACATACATTGAAAAAGACATGAGTGTAAACGAAGAAATTGACAAGCTTCGCTCTTCCGCGACATCTTCTCTTTTAGAAAGAAAGGACACAATCGTTGTTGCATCTGTTTCGTGCATTTATGGCTTGGGCAGCCCAGAAGAATATCACAATTTGCACATCTCGCTTCGCTCTGGCGAAGAAATGGACAGAGATGACCTTATAAATCACCTTATTGCCATCCAATATACAAGAAATGACATTGATTTTAAGCGCACAACATTTAGGGTAAACGGTGACACAATCGATATTTTCCCTGCAAACCAGTCAGAAATGGCGGTAAAAGTCAGGTTTTTTGGCGATGAGATTGAAAAAATATTTGAATTTGATCCCGTCAGTGGAAATTTGATAAATGAAGTTTCCTATGTGGCGATTTATCCTGCTACGCACTATGCTGTTGGGAGCAATACTTTGCATGATGCAATAAAACAAATTGAGATTGACAGAGAAATTGCAATTAAAAAATTTGAAGCGCAAAACAAACCACTTGAAGCTGAAAGAATTGGTCAGCGCGTAGCATATGACCTTGAAATGATGAAAGAGGTGGGTTATTGTAGTGGAATTGAAAACTATTCAAGGTATTTTGATGGAAGAAAGCCGGGCGAGCCCCCTTATACACTGATTGATTATTTTCAAGGTGATTTTTTGACAATTATTGATGAGAGCCATATGACAATTCCTCAAATCAGGGCAATGTACAATGGCGACAAGGCGAGAAAGGCTTCGCTTGTGGACTATGGTTTTAGACTTGAGGCGGCAAAAGACAACAGACCACTCAAATTTGATGAGTTTGAAAAAAGATTAAAGCAGACGATTTATGTTTCTGCGACACCAGCACAGTACGAACTCGACAAGGCAGGGCAGGTGGTTGAGCAAGTTATTCGTCCAACTGGACTTTTGGATCCAACAATTGAAATCAAACCAATCAAAAACCAAATTGAAGTTTTGATGCAAGAATGCAAAAAGACAATAGACCGCGGAGCGAGAGTTTTGGTGACTACGCTTACAAAGAAGATGGCAGAGAGTTTGACGACTTATTTGGCAGACAGAGAGTTTAAAGTCAAGTATTTGCATAGTGAAATTGACACAATGGAGCGTGTTGAAATTATAAACGGACTTCGTCAAGGAGAATTTGATATTTTGGTGGGTATAAATTTGCTTCGTGAAGGACTTGATATGCCAGAAGTGGAACTTATTTGCATTTTGGATGCGGACAAAGAAGGATTTTTGCGAAGTGAAGGCGCTCTTATCCAAACAATTGGGCGTGCGGCAAGAAATGCGAATGGAAGAGTGATTATGTTTGCTGACACGATTACAAAGTCTATGCAAAATGCGATAGACGAAACATCGCGTCGAAGAAGCCTTCAAGAAAAATTCAACAAAGAGCATGGTATTGTTCCAAAAACAATTGTCAAAGAGATAAAAAATACTCTTGAAATAAGCAAAAAGGTTGATGACGGAAAAATTTCCAAAAAGGATATTCCACATGAAATTGAAAGACTTATGTCAATGATGAAAATCGCATCTTCTCAACTTGATTTTGAAAGAGCAATCGAACTTAGAAACAAAATAAATACATTAAAGAAAAGACTTGGACAAAAAGATAAAATTGACTATTGACAAAACGTTTTTTTGGTGTTAAATTTGTTTTAGTGGGAGAGCAATATGAGAGCAAAAGATGTTGTCACATTGAGATTGGCAAAAAAGATCAAGCCTGTCGTCCGATTTGGTTTTCTAAAAACTTTGTATTATGTTTTGCCAGAGGATATATCTTCTTATGGATATGAAAGATATGGCAAAAAGATTTGCAAGGCTTGTGGACTTTATAAAATAGCCACAATTACAACACAACACAGAAAAGTGGGCTACAAAGGTGCGTTTGAACCGACAGTAGAAGAGGTTTTGTGGCAAATACCATCAAAATATATTGAAAATACCATTGCATTTGAGACAAAACCTGTTCTGTCATTTGATGATGACAATGACTTTGAACTTGGAAAAACAACACTTTATGGTTTAAAGAGTGGAAAGAGAGTGCCAACAGAAGTTTATCACGCAGACATAAACTTTAAGGGTTTTTTGTATAGCGGAATGGATATTGGAAGAGATATGGAAGAAGATTAGACAGCCAATTGGCTGTTTTTCTTTTAAGTTTTTTTGTTTTGTGTTAAAATATATTCATATTGGAGAAAAGTTTAATGAACAACTCAATAAAAATCGTTGGGGCAAAAGAGAACAATCTAAAAAATGTTTCTCTTGAAATACCAAGAAACAAATTTGTGGTTTTTACAGGTGTGTCAGGAAGCGGAAAATCTTCGCTTGCCTTTGGCACGATTTTTGCCGAAGGTCAAAGAAGATATATAGAAAGTTTGTCGTCATATGCTCGCATGTTTTTGGGGCAGACACAAAAGCCAGATGTGGAGACAATCGAAGGACTTTCGCCAGCTATTTCTATTGACCAAAAGACAACAAATAGAAATCCGCGTTCAACTGTGGGGACGGTGACTGAAATTTATGATTATCTTAGACTTTTGTTTGCAAGGGTGGGCACTCCATATTGTCCAAATTGTCACAGAGAAGTTAAACAACAATCAATTGACCAAATAGTTGATGCAATTAAAGAACTTGGTATAGGTGCAAAAATCTCTGTGCTTGCACCAGCTGTTAGGGGGCAGAAAGGGCGACACGAAAAACTCTTTGAGAGTTTGAAAAAAAGTGGATATGTGCGAGTTGAAGTGGACGGAAACACCTTCACCCTTGACGAAGAAATCAAACTTGACAAAAACATAAAGCACGACATAAATGTTGTGGTTGACCGTATTGTCATAAAAGACGGAAAAGATGCAAGACTTGCGGGTAGCCTTGAAACTGCGCTGAAACTCGGGGATGGGCTTGTAATTATTGCCACTGATGAAAAAAGAGATATGTATTCTACAAATTATGCATGTCCAACTTGTGGCTGGACACTTGAGGAAGTCAGCCCAAGACTATTTTCTTTTAATGCGCCATTTGGTGCTTGTCCACACTGCACGGGTCTCGGATTTACGATGGATATTGATGAGGGTATCATACTGAAAAACTCAAATTTGTCTATAAACGAAGGTGCTTTCAATATCACGGGGTGGCGAGTTGAAGAGGGCTCTATGGCAAGGGCTTATTTTGAATCGCTTTCAAAAGCATATGATATTGATTTGGATAAACCAGTAAACAAACTTGCTCGCGCAAAACTTGATATTTTGCTTTACGGCACAGGCGACCAAACAATTGAAGTGAATGTTGAAACTGATGCCGGAAGCCGAAAGATGAAGGTGGTGTTTGAAGGTCTTGTAAACAATCTGAGAAGAAGATATAGAGAAACGACAAGCGAGTTTATTAAATATGAAATTGGAAAGTTTATGCGCCAACAGACATGCGGGCATTGTCATGGAAAACGCCTGAATGAATCTGCACTTGCTGTCAAAATAAACAAAATGGATATTGATGACTATTGTGGTTTTTGCGTAAGAGATTTGATTCCAACATTTGAAAACTTAAAGCTTGACAAGACGAAATCAACTATCGCTGAGCCTATTTTGCACGAAATTTTGGCGAGATTGAATTTTTTGCAAGATGTGGGCTTGGGATATTTGACCTTGAGTCGTTCTGCGGAGACGCTGTCAGGTGGCGAAGCACAACGAATAAGACTTGCGACACAAATTGGAAGCGGACTTGTCGGAGTGCTTTATATTTTGGACGAGCCTTCAATCGGTCTTCACCAAAGAGACAACGAAAAGCTCTTAAATACACTCAAACATTTGAGAGATTTGGGAAATACACTTATTGTTGTTGAGCATGATGAAGACACGATTCGTTCTGCCGACTATTTGGTTGACGTCGGGCCTTATGCAGGAGTTCATGGTGGCGAAATTGTTGCCGCTGGCACAGTAGAACAAGTTTTAAAAAACAAAAACTCAATCACCGCAAAATTCTTGCGTGGCGACGAAAAAATCGATGTGCCAGAAAAACGAAGAAAGCCAAAGAGCTTTATAAAAATTTTTGGTGCAAAGCAAAACAATCTCAAAAACATTGATGTAGAAATACCAACAGGTGTGTTTACCGCTGTGACGGGAGTGTCAGGAAGCGGAAAATCAAGTCTTGTCACAAACATTTTGTATCCTTATCTTTCAAACGAACTCAATCACAGCAAACTAGAAAATGGCAAATTTGATAAAATTGAAGGAGTTGAAGTCTTGGACAAGGTCATAAGCATTGACCAAGACCCAATCGGCAAGACGCCAAGGAGCAATCCCGCCACTTATACGGGAGTGTTTACAAACATAAGAGAACTTTTTGCACAGACACCAGATGCAAAAGCAAAGGGGTTTGGTGCAGGAAGATTTTCATTTAATGTCAAAGGTGGCAGGTGCGAAACTTGTGAAGGTGCGGGTGTAAAAGAAATTGAGATGTATTTCTTGCCGGATATAACTGTGCCTTGTGAAGTGTGTCGTGGAAAACGCTACAACCGTGAAACACTTGAAGTGAAATACAAAGGCAAAACCATAAGTGATGTTTTGGATATGACAGTCGAAGAAGCGCTCAAATTTTTTGAAAACATTCCTGCAATAAAGCAGAAAATGCAGGCACTTTTTGATGTTGGACTCTCTTATATCAAACTTGGTCAAAGTGCCACAACACTCTCGGGTGGTGAAGCACAAAGAGTCAAACTTGCCACCGAACTTGCTAGGCGTGACACGGGAAAGACCATGTATATTTTGGATGAGCCGACAACAGGACTTCATATGTATGATGTCAAAAAACTTATCGCTATTTTGCAAAGGTTGACCGAGCGTGGAAATTCAGTTGTTGTCATTGAACACAACCTTGATGTGATAAAAAGCGCAGATTATATCATCGATATTGGCCCGGAAGGTGGAGATCAAGGTGGAACAATTGTCGCAACCGGAACACCAGAAGAAATCGCCAAGAAAAAAGAAAGTTTCACTGGCCAATTCTTAAAGAAAATCGGATTGTAAAAAAGATGTGTCAAGCATCTTTTTTCTTGACAAAAAGTGTCAAAAAGTGTAAAATAAGCGCGAAATGAGAGTGATAAACCTGTCGTCAGGAAGTGACGGAAATTTGACTTATGTTGAGAGTGAAAATACTCGCATCCTTGTTGATGCGGGGCTTTCTTGCAAAGAAATTTCTTCGCGCCTTGATTTGATTGGCATCAAACCAGAAGATTTGGATGCGATTGTGCTTACACACGAACATGTTGACCATACAAAGGGTGTTGATGTTTTTAGTCGAAAGTTTGATATTCCAATTTATGCACATGAAGAAGTTTGGCAAGGTTTTTATGACAAACTTCCACAGGTAGCAGACAAAAATAAAAAGTTTTTTAGTGACACATTTGCCATTAAAGATTTGATAATCAATCCAATTGAAGTGCCACATGATGTAAAATGTTTTGGATTTACACTTGAAGAAGACGACAAAAAAATTGCAATTTTGACAGACTTGGGGCACGCCAACGATAGAATCCTTTCAAGTGTTCAGGGTAGCCAGTTGGTTTATATCGAAGCAAACCATGATCTAAATTTGCTTAAAAATTGTCAAAAATATCCACTTGCTCTAAAAGTGAGAATCGCAGGCAAAAATGGCCACTTGTCAAACGAAGACTCAGCAAAAGTGATTGAAAAACTTGTACTTTCAGGCACAAAACAAATCGTGCTTGCGCACCTTAGCAAAGAAAACAACAGTCCTGAGCTTGCTTACAATACAATCGTTGCTAGACTTGCAGACAAGGGCTTGATAGAAGGCGAAACATTTAAGATTGATGTCGCATTGACTCGACCGACAACATTTTTTAAATTTAAATAAGAAAAACACGGAAATGCCGTGTTTTTTTTAACCGAAAATATTGTATCTTTTGTCGCTGTTCTCTGATTTTCGTATAAAAGATTTTTGTTTACAACTAAAAATTCCATCAATTCCAACAACGATACTATCAAGCAGTGAAACATTTTGAATTGGTTCAAGCAGTGTTTCAAGATAGTTTAGTGCTTCATAATCTGTTTTTGATGCTTGTGCAGACCCGTTTGGATGGCTGTGAGCAACAATCAGAAAATTTGGGTGAGCGCTCGAAATAAAGTCATATAGTTCAATTGGGTTTATGCCAACTTCTCTGACATTTTTCAAATCAAAGTGTCGCTTGTTGAAAATTTTGTATTTGTTGTTTATTGCAAACAAATAAAGGTTTTCGGTGTCATCAACCCTGAAAAGGTCTTCCAAAAAGTCAAAGAAGAGTTTGTTGTCTGTTATGTCTAGTTTTTCTTGCAAACGAGAAGAATTGTAATAGCTATGCAAAGCTTTCGCCAGTCTTATTTTCTTTGCACTTCTTTTGTTTATGCCTTCAACTTTGCAAAGTTCGTTTTCGCTTGCGTTTAAAATGTTTGCATAATTGCCAAACGCATCCAAAAGTCTGTGTGCAATAGGATTTACATCTCCGCGTGGGAAAATGTATGTCAAAAAGAATTCTACTGCTTGAATCTCAGAGACATTTTCAATTTGGGCATTTTCAACAAACTCTGTCAATCTTTCTCTGTGGCCGGAGTGAATATTTTTTGTCATAAGTTTAAATATTTCCCTTGTTTTTAAATACCTTTATGTTTTTTTCTGCTATCATGTTTGCTGTGTTTTCAATGGCAAGCAAGTTTGGTTTTCTTATATCTATATTTTCAGGCTTTTCGCTTAAACTTCTTCGATAACTTGCCATAAATGCAAGTCGAATATCTGTGTCAAAATTGATCTTAAAAATGTGGTGTTTTTGTGCTGCTTCAGCCAAAAATTTTTCAGGAATTCCAACGGCACCTTTCAAATTGCCACCAAATTGGTTTATCTCTTTGACAAAGCCTTGTGGAACGCTTGACGCTCCGTGTAAAACAAGTGGTGTGTTTGGTATTTCGTTTTCTATTTTCTTCAATATATCAAACCTAAGTTGTTGCAGGCCCTTAAATTTGTATGCACCATGGCTTGTGCCGATTGCCACAGCAAGGCTGTCGCAACCAGTTTTTTCGACAAACTCTTTTGCTTTTTTGGGGTCTGTGAAGACATTTTCTTCAGCACTTATGTTGTCTTCAATGCCAGATAGTACGCCAAGTTCTGCTTCAACAAGCACATTATGTTTGTGAGCAAGAGCGACAACCTTTTTAGTCAATTTGATATTTTCTTCAAAACTTAGTGAACTTCCGTCTATCATAACACTGTCAAACCCAAGGTTGATAGCCTTTTTGCACACTTCAAAACTCTTTCCGTGGTCAAGGTGCAAGAAAAGAGGGAGTTTATATTCTTTTTTTGCACAGTCAAACAGACTCTTCACAAATTTATCACCAATATAATCAAGAGCGCCTTCACTTACGCATAGTATAGCGGGCGAATTAGATTTTTTGCAACCTTCACAAATGCCCTTCAAAGTTTCCAAATTGTTGAAGTTGAAAGCCCCAAGACAATATCCATTTTTCAAGCAGTCTTTCATATAAAATTGAAGACTTTTCATTTTGTTCTCCTTTTTTCGTAGCTTACAACATTATTCTATCATAATTCGCAAAAAAAACAAAAGTATAATGAAGACACAAAAAACATTTTGAGGTGATTTATGAAAAAAATATTGGTGATTGGTTTTGTTCTTTGTGTTTCGCTTTTGTTTTTTGGTTGTGAAAATGAAGCTGTCTCAAAGATTGAAAAGAATATGGCCGAAACCACAAAAGATTATTATCTAGGTGAATGTGAAGATTTTTATTGCACTCTTTCAAGTGGTACAAGGGAAAAAGAATATTTTCTAAATGGTTTCTCTACCGAAAATGTCCCGTTTTCCCTTTTGACACTTAGTTTTTTTAATCCAATCGAACCAAACATGATTAGGGTAGTTATTGAAATTGGTCAAGTCCAGTGTGAGATTGATCTTGAAAGACATCCTATTAGCGGTCAATTTATGGTTGACCTTGAAAAAGAAGTTGGGGCAGATGAAAACATTTCCGTAATTTACAACGGCCAAATTTGTGTCTTGAAAAATCTTTCAAAGAATTTTAAGATCGGATACAAAAAGGCGATTGAGATTGGTGCAACGCTTTTTGAAAACCAAATTCTTCAAAACCAGTCATTCGGTACACTTGGTTGTGAAGGTTATCTTAAGGTGGTTGACAAAAAGTCTGGCGATTATGACCAAATTTTTTGGAGTTTTACTATCTTAGACTCAAGCGGAAAAAGTTGGTCGGCGATCATCTCAACAGAAGATGGACAAATCTTGTCTTATACAAAATAAAAAAAAATTCAATAAAAAGCAGCTTTTCTTGCAAAAAAGATAATTTTTCAATATGTTTTGCAAAACTTTTGTGTTGTGATATAATTAAATTATGAGCAAGACTTATCAAACAGTTGAAGAAAAGACAGAAAGTGCAATCGTTTTTTGCCCTATTGAAAACGAGAAAGAGAAGGAATATCAGTTTGTTGAAATTGGTAGGCTTTGTTTTTCTGCGGGACTAGAAGTTAAAAAGATTTTTAGTCAGAGTGTTGATGCTTTCAATCGCCGAACAGTCATGGGCACCGGCAAACTTGAAGAGATAAAAGAATTTTTGAAAGAAAATCCTTGCGATACGCTTGTTGTTGATGCTCAACTTTCTGGTTCGCAACTTAGAAACATTTCAGAAGAGCTTAAGATCAAGGTTTTAGATAGAATTCTTTTAATTATTGACATCTTTGCGTTAAATGCAAAATCAAGCGAAGGCAAAATTGAAGTTAAACTTGCACAAAATAAATATCTTTTGACAAGACTTTCGTCCCTTCAAGGCAGCCAAGGTAGATTTGGCGGAAAAGGTGCGGGTATGCGTGGGCCGGGCGAGTCAAAGCTCGAACTTGACAGACGAAAACTTGAAAAAGAAATATTGACGCTTGAAAAAGAAATTGAAAAAATAAAAAATGTCAGACGACAAAATCGTGTTTTGAGGATGAAAAATGGCATCAAAAGTGTTGTTCTGGGTGGGTATACAAATGCAGGGAAGAGTTCGATTTTTAATTTGTTGACAAAAGAAAATATTTATGCAGATGACAAACTCTTTGCCACACTTGATACGACAAGCAGGAAACTCTTTTTGGGAGACAATGAATTTTGTCTTTTGATTGATACGGTTGGATTTATTTCAAAACTTCCGCATGAGCTTGTTGAAAGCTTCTCGTCAACTCTTGAAGAAGTTAAAAATGCAGACTTGGTTTTGCATGTTGTGGATGTTTCTGACAGGTTCTATAAGAAAAACATTGAGATTACAAACAAAATTTTGGACGACATGGGTGCGACACAAAATCGTTTGACCATTTTAAACAAGTCTGACTTGTTGGATGGTCCAATTGAGATAGAAAAGAATCAAGTTTTATTTTCAATCAAAAACAAACAAAATGTGGACAAGCTTAAAGGTGTTATCAAAGATTTGTTGAAATAAAAAAACATGGATAGGTTATCAATTTTGAGACTTGCAAAAAAAAACTAAATTCAATTTTAGTCTTTTTTATTACTTTTTCCTAAATTACAATCAGAGCATAATGTTCGCAAATTGTCTATTATTGTTTCTCCTCCGAGTGAATAAGGTGTTATATGGTCAACATGAAGTTTAATTCCATCCGATGTGCTTCTGCCACAAACAACACATTTATAATTATCTCTTGCAAGAACATCATATCGTAAACTTTTTGAGGGCTCTCTTGGTGTATTATGTTTTATTAGTGTATTTGTTAAAGGCTTTTGGTCTTTATCTTTATTTGTTTTCCATTTAACAAATTCTTGCAAACAAATTGACCATTTACCAAAATTTGAAACAATAATTTTTTTTGTGTGTTTAGTCATTGATTCAAATTCTCTCAAATTAGGTTGTCTTCCAAGTTGTATCCATAATTCTTCAATTAAACGAAATATATCTTCTTTTGACAAATGTTGAAAAACTTTTATTGGTTTAATCTTTGCCTTTGAAAGTAATTTATTCCATGTGCCAAAATGGTTTTTTATTGCTTTTTGACCATATTTACCATAAGTTAAGTATTCACGCATAGTTATCTTATCTTTCTTTATTATTTCATCTTTTACATGTAATAAGTCTTTTATTATATCGTAGTCTAATATTTTATTTGTTTTATCAACATATGCAAAATCCATACAAACCCTCCAATTCAAATATATCATAAAAAATATTTTTGTGCAACAATATGGCATTTAAACGTGTGCTTGTCTTGATACAAGTCGTTGTCGCTTCGCTCCAACGAAGACAAGCACATCAAATAGACCTAGTTAGAAGAAAGAGTGTGTACTGGCAGAGCAAACGCACGACACTCTTTCTCTTTTTTCTATTTTGTTTTTAGTGTAAACGGATATTTTTTGTTGTCAAGGTTAAAATGTATGTCTAATAATACTAATCGCTAATATTATAACGACAACCTATGACAACGGCATAATATCCGTTTTGTTGGCTGGTTAAGAGAGAATAAAATAACACTCTAACTTTTTCAAGTTAAAGTGTTAATTATTTGGCTAGTTTCAAAAGTCAGTGACTACGCCCATGTTTTTTTTATTATACTCTTTCATTAAGTTTTTTAAGCAAGAAGTCTAGGTCAACTCCGTGAACCATGCTGGCTTCTTCTATGGTTTCCATTTGGTTGACGGGGCAGGCAAAACAATGCATGCCAAAACCCATAAAGACTTCAGAAAGGTTTTCGTTGAGTTCGAGTGCTTCGCCAATGGTCATCTCTTTGGTGATTTGTTTTTTCTTTTTCATATTTTTCTCCTTTGAATAAAATAGCACAATATGACAAAAATGTCAAAGTTTTTTAAGAAGTCAAAAAATATTATTTTGAAAAAATATTAAAAAAATGTTAAAAAATATCAAAAAATATCGAAAAACAACCAATTTTATTTAATTTTTAATATAATTTTTAATTTTTTCATAATTTTCTTTGGAGGAAAATTCTGTGAAAAATATTTCTAAAAAAATTTTTTGCAAAGAAAGTGGAAAGTGCTTTGGTTATGTTTTGGATGTGAGTATTGATTTTGAAAAATTTGAAATCGTGGGATACTATGTTGTTGAAGAAGAAAGTGAAAATGAATATTTTGTTTCGCTTGAAAAGATTTTAGTTTTATCAAGTTTTGTTCTGGTTCAAAGTGAGGGTGATTTTGAGTTTGTTTCAAATCGAAAAGGTTCTCTTTTTGGAAGGAGTGTTGTCTCACAAAAAGGTCAAGATTTTGGATGTGTATGTGGTCTAGAATTTTGTGGAAAAAAGTTTGCAAAAATTTTGACAGACAAGGCTGAAATTGCTGCAAAACATATAGGATTTGTGGGTGATGATGTCATTTTTGCGTTTGAAAAAACAAGGCCAAGAAAACTAAGTGTGACCAAAAAGAAAAACAAAGAAATTCTTGTCTCTATTCTTTCAAAAAAAGATATGTCATTAAAGGCTCCTGATAAGGTTAGATTGACGCCGGAGTCTTATATCGGCAAAGTTTGCCATAGGGATATTTTCGGGTACAACAAAGAAAGATTGGTTTCAAAAGGTGAAATGGTAAGCAAGGTAATTTTTGATAAAGCAAAAATGCACAACAGATTGAATGAACTGTTTTTTGCAATTGAAGATAAAAAGAAAAAATAAAAATGATAAAAAATGCAAAAAAAATAAAAATTTTAGCTCTAAAAATTGTTTTTTGATTAATGAAAATTGTGTCTTTGCGAAAAAAGACGATTAGATAAATATATTATATTTTTTTGGTCAATTTATTTGTATTTTTAGGGGTAATTGTAGTATCATAATTTCGTGAGGGAAATATGGTCAGAATTATTCCTAGAAAGACAAAAGTAAAATCAGAATTTGTCAGGGGGGTCACAGGTATAGATGTTGTGCTCGCCCTTGTTTTTATTGCGGTGGCAATCATTTTGTTTATGGCAAACTTTGAATTTCATATTTGGATTGCGATTGTTTGGATTATTCTTTCCGCATCCATGTTTTTCAAACTTGCTGATGAAGACAGATTTTATGTGACCATGCTGTTTTTGCTTAGATACTCGGCTCAGAAAAAGAAATTTTCAAAAGGTGATGACAAAAAGAAATCTGACATCAAGGAGATGGTGGCTTATGAGCGAATTGTACAAGATAGATACATAGACTTTGGACTTTATTATGCTCAAGTGCTTGAAATTCAACCAATGTTCTTCACTCTTTTGACTGAATATTATCAAGACAATGTTATTGAAAGTTTTGCAAATGCACTAAGACGCTTAAATATGGATCAAACATGTGAAATTGTCAAAATTTCAAAACCGATGATTTTGGATAGATATATTCACAACGAAAACCAAAAATATGATGTCCTTTATGACATGCAATATGACGGACAAATTTCTCAAGAAGAGATTGATGCGCGTTCTCCAATTTTTGAAGAGAGAGTTTCGCTCTATGAATTTATGAACCGTCAATCAAAAATTTTTAAGGACCACTTCTATTTGGTTGTTTATGACAAAGACAGAGAAATTCTCGAAAGTACAACTTCGGGTATGATTTCGGCTATGGCATCTTCGCTCAACCCTATCACAGCCAGAAAACTTGAAGGGACTGATCTTGTTGTGTTTTTAAAGTCAAACTATGGAAAGGATTTTGATGAGCGTGATCTTGAAATTACGCCAATTACTGAATACATAAACTGGGCGACACCAAACAAAATCAAATTCAATATCGCAAGATATTTTGTAGATGACCAATGCTATCGTTGTTTCAACTTGATTGACTATCCACTTCAAGTAGGGAATGCTTGGGGTGCCCAATTCTTCTTGCTTGATCGTACAAGAGTCGTTATGAAGTTTAATCCTATGCCTCGTCTAGAATCTGAAAAACAAATTGATAAGGCAATCATGGAAATGGAAGCAAAGCTCTATAAGGCTGGTCGAAGTTCAACGCAGATTGAAATCCAAACTCACCTTGACACATTGAGAGAATTGCTTGCAAATCTTAAAAACAACAACCAACAACTTTTCAATGTAAACACATATGTTATCACTGAAGACGCGGCGAAAAAAGATGTTAGAGCCATGCTTAAACAACAAGGTTTTAAATATTCAGAACTTTTCTCTAAGCAAATTGATGGGTTTATATCATCAAATATTTCAAAAAGAGATTCAATAAAGAGTTCTCTTCGCGGAATGCCAACTTCGACACTTGCCGCAACATTTCCATTTATTTCAAACGCTTTGCAAGATCCAAACGGGATTTATTTGGGTGACAACGAATATCCGGTGTTTGTCGATTTCTTTAAGCGTGACAGAGAAAGAGTAAACTCAAACATGATGGTTATCGGAAAGTCTGGTTCCGGAAAGTCTTATGCCACCAAAACGCTTTTGACAAATCTTGCTGCAGACAACTGCAAAATCTTCATTCTTGACCCAGAAAACGAATATCAAGATTTGACAAGAAATCTTGGCGGAAAGTTTATTGATGTCGGTTCTTCTATGCACGGCATTATCAATCCTTTCCATGTTATTTCTTCTCTTGAAGCGTCAGAAGATGAAGAGGAAGACGAAGAAGAACAATATGACGAATATGGCAGATTGATTGAAAAGAAACAAAAAGAAGTCAAGGCTGACGACTCTTTCCCACAACACTTGCAGTTCTTGGAGCAGTTCTTTAGAGTTATTCTTGAAGGTATCAGTTCGGATGCATTCGAAGTTTTAAACTCACTCATAATCGATATGTACAAAGAATTCCATATTGATTACAAGACAAATTTGGCCAGATTGAAGCCAGAAGATTACCCAACATTCGATGCGCTTTATGACCTTATATTACGCAGAATTAAAGAAGCAAGAGATGAGTTTTCTCTTCGAAACCTTATGACTGTTGAAACATATATCAAAAAGTTTGCACAGGGCGGACGAAACAGTGCCCTTTGGAATGGTCCAACATCAATTGAAACAAACGAAAACTTTGTCACATTCAACTTCCAATCTCTGGTTGCGGGAAACAACCCACAAGTGACGAACGCACAAATGCTTTTGGTATTTAGATATCTAAACAACGAAATCATAAACAACAAGGATTTCAACAAAAAATATAGAAAAAACAGAAAAATTATTGTTGCGGTCGATGAAGCACACATCTTCATCAACCCAAAATATCCAATCGCTTTGGACTTTATGGCTCAAATGGCAAAGCGTATCAGAAAATATGGTGGAATGCAGATTGTCATTACACAAAATATTTCCGACTTTGTTGGTACAGAAGAAATTAGAAGACAGTCAACTGCTGTTATTAATGCCTGCCAATATTCACTGATTTTCTCGCTTGCACCAAATGATATAAACGACTTGGTTGACCTTTATTCAAAATCCGGCGGTATAAATGAAGAAGAACAAAACTCAATTGTCACCGCTGGTGTCGGACAAGCATTTTTGATTACAAGCCCAACGGCAAGAACAACTGTTCAAATCATAGCGCAAGAGTATGTAAAACAATTGTTTGGTGGCTGATGCCTTAGGCGGAACGAAAAAAGGAAATTTGTATGACAAAAATTTTAAGAAAAACATTCGCTTTTTTAATAGGTTTGTTTGCATTTTTGGGTGCAGGTTTTCTTTTTGCTGGCTGTGGAGTGAATTATTCAAAAATCAGCCTTGTTGCTGATGTTGATGGGGCGATAGAGTTAAATGTAGGGGAGCAGGCAGATATCACTTTCAAAATTTTGGGTTATCAAAAGGGTTTTTCAAATCAAATCAAAATTGATTGCAAAAATGATGGACAGACCAAAATTTTTGAAGAAATCAGCAAAGAATATATTTCAAATTCTGAAATAAAAGTGACAATTCAGGCCACGGCGGGTGGTGTAGGACAGATATATGCCAAGACACTTGAGGCAGGAAAAGAATGCTATGTTGACATTTCGGTCAGCCAAACTTCTTCGTCTATGCAAAGAGAGAACAATTTGCTCTATGTTTCAAATTCAACTCCGTTTATTCCTGATTCGGGTTTGTTTAAATTTGATGCAAATACAACAAATAAAGATGTAGATTTCTATTTTTTACAAAAAACAGTTGCATCGCAAAATGTTGATTTCTCAACTTATGAGATTTCAGAATTTGACTTTGATGGTGCAAATCCATATGCGCTATTTGTAGATTCTGTTCAATCTTGGAGTATAAATCTTTCAAAATTCAACAAGATTTCTCTTAGCGAAGAACTTAAACTTGTTTTGGATGACAACACAACATCTTTTGACCTTTCTGACAAGTTTGATATTTTGTCGGTTTATAGGCCATCTGTTGGTAGTGAAAAACTTGTATATTGTGTTTCAAGCGTCAATGTTTTGCCTGATATAAGTGCAAGTGTTTATGGAAAGTATTTCGATGAAGATGATTTTGAGGCAGTTTCACTTGAAAATCCGATTGTTATTGTTCCAAACAATGCTTCAAAGAGAGAATATTTACTCAAAATTGAAGTTGAAAGCGCCCCTGTTGGTTCGCCAATCAAAATTGGAAAAACAAGTTTAAACAATTATATTGACATTGATTTCTTAAACGTTTCGACAGAAAACGATAAATATTTAAATGACAATGAATATAAAGCTCTTGTTGATGCGCTTTTGGAAGGCGAAGAGAGTGGAAAGACATATTATTACTTAAAAATTTCACAAAATGCTCGTACACAAGTGACGACACATTTCAGTTTAAATGTTTTTTATGACATTGCACAGGGAATGGGCGATGAGAGCATAAATTTTGTTGCCGACATGACGGCCGAGATAAAAATTGCACCGACAGCAGTGCTTATCAATGGTACACAAAGCCCAGACCGGTTGACACTCTACAATTATTATCGTTATCCAGAGTTTGGTTGGAATGAGCTTGATGTCTCAGTAGTTTCTGGCATGGACGAAACTCCAAATATTGAAGGGGTCTATTTTGAATTTGATGATGCTCGTCTTGAGATAACATATCAAGGCATAATAATAAAGGCTGGTGAATCAAACTTATACACCGAATTGACAGACTCCTTCTATATAAGAGGGAAGCAAGGTATCCCAGAAAGTGAAGGTCTTGAAGTAAAAGTTTATGTCAAATCAAATGTTGTTGAAGAGACTCTTGACCCAGCGACACTTATCTGTGACATTGTTGCTGGTGCAACTAGAATTTCAAAAAATGTAGATACAGAAGTTTTCTATCTTGATATATTGGATGGCAGAAATCAGGAGTTTGACCATCAAATTTTTGCCGACCAAGTTTTTCAATATATTACATACAAAAAGGTCGGTGGACAAGATGTCGTTGATATTGCACTGACAAATGATGTTTATAAAACATATATAGGCGAAGATGGAAAATATTTCTTAGACATTATACTTTCGCCAAAAGCAGAAGGTGTGGGCGTATATCGAATTTATTTGGACAACGGAATGTCCATTGATTTGACATTTAGCGTTGTTGGTACGCTTAAAAGCGAAACAACTTTTATAGATATTTATGATAGTGACACTAAGGTTTCGTTCTCGTCATCAAAAAGTGCGGGTGCAGACTATGTTGACACTTTTGAATATGAACTTTTAAATCCTTCTGACAATCAGAGTGTGTCAATTGGAAACACTTTAAACCTTGCCATAAATGCAAATATTAATGCGTCTGGTGGTATTGAAATAGTGGGTGAATATGAAGGTATTATTTCGACAGGAATAAGTGGGAATATAATAAATATTCACACACAAAAGAATGGAAATGCTAAATTTAAAGTTGTTTTAAGTGGCTCAAGAGTTAAAAAGACAAGTGGAAAAGTTGACTTTGTGTTAGAATCAACCGAACTTGTTTATTACATAAAAATTTATTCATATTCAAGAGCAAGCGAATTTTATCTTTTAAATGGCGGAACTTTGGCTATTGACAATACGGTTTATTACAGTATAAATAGCTCAAACGACTCGCTGTTGAGAGAAGAAGACAAGACCGTTGTTTTTGATACATATGTAAAAAACGACGACATAAACAATTTTTACAAATATGACTTTGTTCCAAGTGCATTAGAAGATATTTTTGAAAACTCTGTTGAGAGTGGTGATAATCTCGCTTATGTTGTCAAAGAGAATCAAATTGCACGAGAAATGGTCTATGAAAAATATGACAAGAGATTTGTTTATTTCTTGGTTGAAGGAAAAACACCATCAATTAGGGTAGATATAACAAAAACTACCGTGGGCAATCCAATTTCAACATCTAAGAGTATTTATCTTTCTATTAAAAATGGACTCATGTTCAATCCATCAGATGAAATAGTTTACAATGTATATGATGATGAAGGGAATGTTATTGCAACATATAAGGCAGAATTTTCTGATAAAATTTTTAGTATGTCAAAGACAGGAAACTTTAATATCGCCACATTATCTTACACAGACACTGTAAACCAATCATACACAATTCGGCTAAACGCCTACCTTTCTCAAAGAGATCAAACAAAGACATACACTGCAAAAATTACTTCAAAAGAATATCTCCAAACTGAAGCGATTTCTTTGTCATCAAACATCACCGCTTTGGATTTTCAACACGATATTTTGAGCTATGATTTGGGTGTTTATACTTTTCCTACATATGCCACAAACAAAGATATTTCAATTGATTTTGTCACAACAAACGGAAGTAGATACACAGACTTTTTGACTCCAGGCGATTTTGTGGTTGGAAAACTTGGAAATGGTTCATTTACATTGAGAATTTCATGTCAAAACTTTGTAAATAATTTTGCGACGAAGTATGGTATGAATATCATTGAGGCTGAAGATATTATCAGTGGCAGAATTTATATTTATCCTTCAGATTGGGGTACAAACTATTCGCTAATTTCAGGTGCAAGAGTACCTATTTGTATTGATGTTTCATTTAGAAATGGGTCGAGAAAAAATCCTTATATTATTTCTTCCGCAGAAGATTTAATAAACATAAATGCAGACGAACAGAAACTTCAAAGTCACTATGAAGTCAGAACAAACATTGACCTTTCAGGTGTTAAAAACTTTGTACCTATCGGTATAATCAATGAAAAAATTGTTGGCTTTGGCGGAACAATTACAGGCACCACATCCCTTGCAGGATTTTCAAACATAACAATCACAAAAGACAATTTCAGCAAAGTTTTAGACAATTCTTTATATTCTGGTATTTTCGCACAACTCAATGGCCCTACAAAAAAGACAATCGCTGGTGCGGAAACATTACTTTATCAAACAGCACAGATAGAAAACCTTTTGATTTCTGGAAATATTCAACTTGAAATAAGCGGTGTTAATTCGGCAAATGTTGGACTTTTGACATCAATCAACAAGGGAAATATTGTCAATGTTGAAGTAGATTTGCAGAACTCAACAATAAGTGGTTCGTCACTCACAGACCTTTCCTATGGTGCACTTGCGGGCATAAATACAGGCAGAATCTTACAAGACTTTAGGGCATATGAAGGCAGAAAGTCTCAGGATGGAAAATATTTTGAAGTCTATGACATTTCTCAAGTTTATAAGAAAGATGACAATTATCTTTATGCTTACCGAGAAGGCAGTGAAGTTAAATTTAAGTATGTGGATGAATATGGTTATGGCATAGAAGTTGAGGATGACGGGGGAGTAGACATACCGAAAAAAGATGTCAACGGGAATTTTATAAGACTTCAACCTTCTTCAGAAAAAGTTTATACTGGCATATATGATTTTGTTGGTCAAACCCCAAGAAAATTGTCAAACTATTTTGACAAATTGACCATTTCAGGAAGTATCACAAATGTTTATGCTGGCGGTGTTGCGGGCTATGGAAATGGTGTGATTGAAAGAATTTTGCCTGAAAATGAAAATTTTAAATTACTTGGTTATATGGCTTACTCTGCGATTTCTGAAATAAATGTTGTTTCAACAAGCAGCAATATCAATTTGGGTGGCATTATTGGCAAATATGTGCTTGATGATGTTTTTGCAGACTTTGGTCTAAAACTTCAAAATCTTCTTGTAGGTGGTGAAATCAGTTCTTTTGACGCTACGCTTGGCACAGGGCTTGACAATGTTGGTGGTGTTGCTGGAACAATTGACACAGTAGGGCAGGCTATTGTTTATGTCTTATCAAACAAAGTTCGTGCCTTTGTCAGAGCGCAAAATTATGCGGGCGCAATTGTAGGCGGTGAAACATACCCTAGTAAAGGTTCAGCATATTCAACAGATTGCGTTGATTATGCAGATGGCAACATAATTGAAGCTATAGACGATGGAAGGGGAATGTTCTTCTCTTCTCAGGTGATTACAGGAAAGGAAGGTCAAGATACCAATTATAAAGAAGTATCTAATCCAATAAGAGTTGCTATTGGAAATGCAACCGATAAAACAACAAATAATAGAGATTATGAATCGGATATGGTACCTGACTTTATTCTCGTTTCTTACTCAGAGCGTTCTTGTTTGGCTATACCAGAGGGTGGTGCGATTGCAAATCTTTCAGATCTGACAAGAGTCAATACTTATGGAGACAGAATTTTGGTCAATAGAGATGGCAGTGTCAAGGTGATGTCAAAGATAGATTACCCACGACAGAGCGTTTCTATTGACTCGATTCAACCTACGGATAACTCTGCACGACTTGAATATGTTGACGGCACAAAAACACATTATGCCTATGTTATGTATTATTTTGCATTGACGGGGACATTGATTTCCGGAGACGGCTCATCATTACAAGAGGTTATGGACAAACTCAACGTAGTTTCTCCACAATCTGACTTCTATCCATTCTCACTAAACAATGTAGATGTTGTTTTGAATGTTTCATCATCAAACATCTTGTCAGTTGATCCAAATGGAAATATATCTGTGAAGACCACTGGACTTTCAGCTGTTGTATTGTCAAGTATTTTAAACATAAACAAAACGCAAAACATAAACATTTATGTTTTCAACTATTTCAACCATGATATAGAATCGTCTATTTTCTATGCTGGAAAGAATGTTGACAGTTTAAATATTTCAAACAATAGCACAGTGCTTGTATATGGAGATTCGACTGCAAGTGTAAATGTTATTCCATCATATTATTTAGAAGAAGCAAGCACAACAAATGGGGGTTCTGATGTCTTTTCAATAACAAAAGACGGGAAGCTTTCTTATCAAAACAAAACATACTATCTTGCAAAAAATGCAGATATAAGTGCCGAAATTGAAACGCCTGATAGCAATTATTTCTCGTATGCTCAGACAAACAAACAGACTATCACATTCAGTAAAAACAAAGAAACGACAAATGGTGATATAGACAGCTATAAACTCATTCCACTCTTGGCAAAAACAATCAAGCTTAATGGCGAAGACAAGACATTTAAGATGAATTTCAAAAATGCTTCCAATATCGATATCAATGTTGAATATCGTGAGGTTGCAACATTTATTGCATCGGGTGAAGACAATTATTCAATAGATACAAATGGTTATTTTGAAGATGAAATCAAAGTTATCTCAACAAATCCGAGAGAGTTTGTTTTCTATCAAATCACAAAAACGATTGATGGCGTTGATTATATTGTTCAAGAGAGATTGCCAGACCAAGCGACACTTCAAAGTTTGACTGATGATGAAAAATATTTGGATTACATAAAAACTAGGGAGATTACAAACAGTGATTATGTTTTCAAATTCAATATAGAAAGGGGTCTTGCCACAAACTTCTTTGTTATGAATGTTTCTGTTGATAAAGATAGTGAAGCATTCAAAAATAGAGCTCAAAACGATATTTATGGTGAGTATAAAGTTCACCTTTATGCAAGTCAACTTGAAGAAGGTATAAACTACACCTTTACAATTTGGCTCTCTGAAGCTCAAGTAAATTATCTTGTTATGAAAAACTATTCAGACCTAAACAACATCTCTCTTGATGACAAGAAGATAGTTCCATCACAACAAGGACTTCTGGAGATTGTTGTTGAGCCATCAGAAGCAATATTTGAAAGATTTGAGATAGAAAATGATTCGATAAATTCTCTTGCCGGTGCAAACAGGGCAAACTTTACATTTGCATATGAAGAAGTGACAACAAGCGGAAATGTTAAATTCGTTTTATCTCCAAACTTTGGAATATTTGAAGACGGAAAACTCTCTTTCAGTTATGATGAAATGATGCAGTTCTATACCGATAAAGGTGAAAAATACAATGGCAAGATCTATATTGCCTACATTTTGCCATCGACAAATGTTGAAAATAATGTTGAAATCAAATTCAATGCAAAGGTAATTTTTGACAATGGTGCACAAGAAGAGAAAACGACAACAATCTTGACAACAAAGCTTTCAAATTTTGTAAAACTCTCGTTTGCAAACAGAAAACTTTTGGACGGAAATTATTATGTTGCTCGCGGTCTTGAATATGACCTTGACTTATCGCTCTATGGCTACAACGAAAATCAAATTGAATTTACTTATTCAAATAGTTATGTTTCTGTTGAAAAGCAAAATGGAAGGTATATGCTTGTTGTGACAAGTGATTCAATACCTTATAGCAATAGCGCTGGTTTTTGGACAGATGTAAGCGTGACAGCCAGAAAAGAAGTTGATGGTGTTATGGTTGCCGCGCGCAGTACATTGAGCTTCTATATAATGGAATATGTTTTGAATTATTCCTATGTTGAAGGCGAGTTTGAAGATTTGGTTGAAAGAGTAAACAATGGGGTACTCTCTACTTCAATAGGAAATCCTGTTGAACTTAAATTCGCCATAAGCCAAATGCTTGAATATGACAGAACAAATGAAACAATAAGAAGCGAAGTTGATTTCTTTGCAAACAATATGACAAATGGTATAACATGGAAGGTTTGGAAAGATGGCGTTGGCACACAAATAGGCGATAGTGTTTCAATCAAAAATGATTATTATTTGATTGACGGGCTCGTTGTCACACCAATCAGACTCTACAATC
>Ga0310690_10002068_pt1 | contig 33812 bp, 60 predicted proteins | sample AusTroGonzalo_MG_2_FD_207661 | JGI IMG/M metagenome (GOLD analysis project Ga0310690, IMG submission 207661) | Bovine rumen microbial communities from tropical cattle in Woodstock, Queensland, Australia - Gonzalo_04 (v2) (version 2) | ecosystem: Host-associated > Mammals > Digestive system >...
GCCGTACCGCCGTATCCAAGCTTCAGGTTATCAAGCATCGTGTAGTTCTGCTTCGCGAAGCCCTGGTACGCGTTCTGGATGGACGCCATGTCCGTGCCCATCTTGTTGGCATTGTCCGACATCTGCGTGATTGCTTTGTTCGCCTTCTCGGCAGCGGTCGCCGTGTCGCCGTCAAGTCCCTGCAGGAGCGATGCGGAGAACGAGGTAACCGTCTCCATATAGTCGTTCGCGTTCATGCCGGCCGTCTGGAATGCCTGAGCTGCGTACTGCTGAACCACTCCGGCGGAATCCTTGAAGAGTGTCTCCACGCCGCCGACGAGCTGCTCGTATTCGGAATAGTTAGCGATCGCCGACTTCGTCATGGTCGTGATGCCGGCCACCGCGGTCCCAAGTGCAGCTGCAGTAGTTCCTGCGATTACCGACGCCGCAGTTTTAAAACCGCTCGCGAACTTTCCACCACCGGACTTACCTGCGGATTCTGATGCTTTGTCTGTTTCCGGCTGGAGCTCGGCCGTAAGCTTCCCGGAGATGCCCTGAGCGGTCGGGATGACTTGGACGTACGCTTTCGCCAGTTCTATTTTTTCTGCCATATTAGGCCTCGTTTTTCTTTGCTATAGAATTCCAGCGCCTCATGAAGTCGTCCCCGTCCACAAACGTCTGGATCTCCTTCCTCTCTGGCTCGCCAAAAAGCATATTGAATACGCTCTTCGGCTTGTTCCGGTTATTCTGTCCGTCTTCTGTCTTCGCCCACCATAACAGCGCCAGATAATCAAGCGACATGGCACTGACCGCCAGCTCGATGCTGTGCTTCATGCCAGACATCGCCATAGCCGTCCGGCTGCCGTCCCTGAGACCGCACGCTAATGTCGCCGCATAGGTCACAGGGAGGCTCCGGTAGTCGTAAATGTGGTAAACTTCCGCGAAGTCGCAGATCACAGCGTCTTCATCTGTGCTGATCATCCGGGCGAAGGTTATGATTTTTTTTTAGCGTCTCCGAGGTTCTGAATGATCTCCTGGAAGATCTCCATGAACCGGTCGATTGGAACATTCCCTTCCGGTGTCCGGATATGCGCATACAGCTTCTTCCGTCCTTCGTTCCCGAGGAGCTTCCGGGCAATCTTGCTTGCAATCAGCATCTGTTCTCCCGGTTCCTCTGTCTCGTCGATGTCTACGAACAGGTCGAGGAGCTCCATGTCGTTGCCGGCAGCGTCATCGATCTCGCAGACGAATCCCGAAGACGTTGTGATCTCTCTCATTCGCTTCTCCTTTGGTTGTGTGGTTAGTCAGTCTTCGAGACTACGCCAGACGGCAGCAGTCCGGACTTGAACGCCTTCGCCTTGATCGTCTTGCCGGTCATGCCGCCCACAGCGCCCGTGTAAACCGCAGAGGCTTCAGTCGGGGTCATACCATTGAGCGTGTAATAGATGACCGCATCGGACGTCGCGCAGGTGATCGTCGCGGAATGGCTCGAAATCGTGATAACCGGATCAGCAACAGCGCTCGTAGCGCCATAAATGTACTCGTAGTGGGTATTGCCGGAATCATCTGGTTCAGCCGTGATCGTGACGTCATAGCCGACCGCATCGGTGTGGACGTAGACGATTTCAGCGATCTCGGTGATCTTTGCGCACGGAATAACGATACGCTCAAGGACGCCGTCCGCCAGGATCATGTCCACTACCCAAGAGTAGTAGTCCAGCTCGTCGGAATTGACTTCAATCGCGATGCCAGACGCAAGCGTTCCGGATACATTGCCGGATCCGCGCACAGTCTTCAGGACGTCCACGTTCATTGCTTCAATGAGCTTGAACGAGAAAGTGTCCTCGACTGAATTCGTAAGACTCAGGACAGTGTCACCGCCCCATGCCTTGATGCTTTCGGTCTCGCGGTCTCCGCCGTTCGTCATACCGTCTTCGGAGATGTATCCGAGAGAGTTGAACGCGGCATTAAGCGAGGCCGTGGCCGATGTCGGAAGCGTAGTGCCGACGGGGGCGTTGTAAATAGCTCCACCGATCGGAGGCTTCGCAGCCGTTACATTCTTCTTTGCCATGATGGTCTCTCCTTAATAATCAACAACGAAGACCGCCTGATACCTGTACATCCTCGTCGTTGGATCTGTGTAATTGTAATCAGAGTTCAGAGTGCAGCCGTACACGTCCGTGTAATCCGGGAGGGATTCCATGGCGTCTTTCAGCGCCTCGTCTATCTCCGCTGCCCTCAGAAGGCTCTGTGCAGAGAATGACTGGATCGCGATGGTCGCATGCGTGATTCCGTCCTCCATCGGGCCGCCAGTCTTTTCCACCAGGATATACTCGTCCGGTTCGTCGACCGGGGTCTCGGCGTATACATCCGATCCGATGCCGGAAATGTCCGCACCCTGCAAATAGTCAATAATCACCGCTTCGATAATCATCTCTGCACCGCCTTCAATAATGTGTTGTTTTTCAGGTTGTCTCGAGCTGCCCTGGTTGTGTCTGTGTACACGGACGAGATCGCCCTGGTGCCCATAACCTTCACGTCCGAGGCGTAACCGCTTCCGGCTGCCTGTGCCGCTGCCTGCGTTATGGTTCCCAGAGCGTCCTGCATGTCCTTACCCTTGAGCAGCTGCCCGACTCCCTTATAGTTCAGTTCAATCTGAATCTTGCTGTGCTTTCGGCCTGCCATTCGCTCGCATCACCCTCACTTTCGCGTTCCAGTCCAGCGGAATCATCGCTTCGATGCCCATGATCTTCTCGCCGATGGTGTGGAACGTATCGCCGAAGAATTCCACGTCGATGTCTGTCCAGTCGTGCGTGTCGCCTTTCGGGATCCCGAGGATGTATTCTGCGCGGCGCCCCGTCAGATTGGTGCTCTGCTCGATGTCGTCCTCTGTCGGAAGACCGACCAAGACATTCGCAACCTCGACCGGTGTGGTCGTTATGACGTCCCGGTTGAATGCGTCCTGCCCGGTCACTGTCTTCTGATGGATCGTCACCGTGATGCCTTTAATCATCCCCATAAAACTCGAGCACCCCAACTTTCTGACGCCGGATGCCGAGTGCGGCGAGCTCCGAGCGCTTGATGAATATTCCGCCGCCCGGATTCGCAAGCGTGCCGCTGATCGAGTAGCCCAGAGCGGACTCCGAGATCTGAGACATCGCCGTCGACTGGTCGGACGGTGTGGACAGGCAACGCACAACAATGTCGCTGACGACTGACCGTGCCACTTCCGCGAGGTCCCCGTCCTCCGTGATCATCTGATCCAGATTCCGGCCACGCATCCGAGCTTCTGCACGGAGCCTTGCCTCTACGACAGGGATAAGAGCGGCGGCCCGAGCAGCTTCAGCTTCACTCAGTGGACGCACGAGCTCGATGATGTCGCAAACTGTTGCGTATGCCATACCACCACCTCGCTTATGCCTTCGGCTCGGTCTTCGTCTTCCGAGTCTTCTTTGCCGGCTTCTTTGCCTCCGGCTTCGGTACAGTTCCCCGTATAGCTTTCATTACGTGTCCTCCAGAGTCAGCCCGGAGAGGTCGAGCGTGATCTCGTCAGTGACATAGCCTTCCTTGGTCGCCGTGAATGTTACGGTCGCCTCGGTGCTGGTCACCGGAATGATCACTTTGCCGTCCTCGTCGAGTTCGATGGTGTCGGTGCCCTGGGAATCCGTCAGCGTGCAGGTGTACGTCACGCCTTCCACGTCGTTGTCATTGGACGCCGCAAGGACCAGGAAGTTGCCCGGGTCGCTATAGCCGAGTGCTGATAAGTCGACCAACGACAGAGTGCCGGAAACCACGCCGTCTTCGATTGCTACGTCAGACTGCAGGTCCGCCACTGTGATGTCGTCGTCGATTACTGTCTCGCCGTCTTCAGCTGCAACGTCAAGACCGATTAAGGGGCTACAACCCTGCCGAACTGAGACGGATCAATGAAGCCCCAGCCGATGAACGCTTCACCACGGAGAAGGATCTCGTTGACCTGCTTCAGATCGTAGCTGCCGCCGTCCGGGTTACCGTATTCGATGATCTCGATCGGGATCTCTTTCGCGAAGCCCCACTTGAATGCATCCCAGTTAGCGACGAATGCGCGGTCCTTGGAGCTGTTGGACTCAACGGTCTTGTTGACGTCGAGCTTGCAAGCGCCGAGAGTATCCGGAGCGCCGCCGAATGCGAAGTCGGGGTATGCCGGCATGTTGCTGCCGGTCGCCTGCTTGATGCCAGCGATGCCGGTGCGGATCGTGGGTCCGAGAATGATGCCGTTAGCGTTCGGAATCTTAGCCAGGACTGCTTCGAGCTTGTCCACCGGGCTGTTCGTGCCGGAGGTCCAGGTCTCGGTGTTCGCGTTGGTGTTGTATGCATTGATCACGTAATCAGCGTAGTTGTTGCCGATCGTACCAGAGGCAGCGGAACCGGTAGCCGGGTTGACGCCGTGAAGGATCATTTCGTCCATGCCTTCCGCCAGGATCTTGGAGAAGCCTTCGGCGAAGGAACGCATAACATTGATTCTGTATTCTTCGGATGCCCACATGAACTCGTTAGAGAACCGAGCCTGGTAAACAACCTTTACGGGGCGGATCTGAACGGTGCCTACTGCAGCATCGCCAGCCGGCTTCTGACCGGACTCACCGACCACAGACAGTTTGTTAGAGAAGTTGAAAGTAAAAACATCCGTACCCACGAACGGGATCGGAGTAGACGCCGCCATACGTGCGACAGAGCTCTTGCCCTGCACCATATTGAACATCTCAGATACGAGCTGCGCAGGGAATTTGTTTGACATCGTTACTGTTGCCATAACTAAATCTCCTTATTAGTTTAGATTGAAACCCTTGAGCATATCTCTGTATGCCCGGTCCTTGTCGTCCCCGACTGGGTCCGTACCCTTGAATCCGGGGAGGTTCATGCCAGAATTGCCACCGCCAACGATCTTCACGAGGTTCTCGGCGTCTGCCTTAATTGCCTCGGCCGTCTCTCCAGTAAGACGATTACGAAGATCCAGGGGAAGACCTGCCTCAATCGCCGCGTTCGTCTTGAGCGCATCCTTCTCGAGGTCCTTCGTCTTCTGTAATGCTTCGTCGAGTTTTTTCTGGACGTCAGCTTTTTCCTGATCGAAGCCGGAGATTCTCGTTTCCAAGGCCTTTTTCTCGTCTTCCAGCTTCGTGATCTGGTCTTTAAGCTTGCCGTAATCGGCGTACTTCTGCTCGACGCTGCGCTCCGCTCGTTCTATGCGGTCCTTAATGGCTGCGTCGAATTCCTCTTGAGTGTTGATAGGTTTGAATTCTGCCATATAGTCCTTTCCCCTCATTACCGCTGAGGTATCGCGTAGTTTTTTATATAAAAAAAGCACCCGTGTGGATGCTCTTCTTATCAGTATGAGAACTTCTGGACCCGTTCCTTGTAATTGACCGCGCCGTAGAGTGCGAGCGCGACCGCTTCCAGGAGCGAAATGTCCAGCTCTTCTTTTATTGGGCGGTACCCGAATCCACCGCTGGATCCGATCGCCCGGTGCGTGCAGTTGGTCACCACCGCAGTCAGTGACGGCTGGGTCATGTGCACGAGCGTGTTCTGGTAGATGCCATTCTCGAACAGCTGATTGGCTTCGATGACTTCCGCAACGGTGGCGAAGTCCGGTTTCTTTGTGCCGGCGTCCAGCAGGTCCTTCCGGAGCAGCTCCTCTCCGTTCTTACCGTCCACCAACAGGCGCCCGATGTTGTGTTTGCCCAACTGCACTAAAAAGCTCGCTATCCACGAGGTGCCGTCCCGGACGGGTTTCCGACCGTAGACTTCCACGAAGACCTTGCCGTCCTCGGTTTTGGCGGCTATGGCGAGCGATACGGTGATGCCGTCTCGGGCGTATTTGACGCCGACAGACAGCTTCCCGGTCAGTTTCGGAAGTTTCTGGACCTCGCATCCATCCCATGCAGCTCGGCTGATCGCGGAATCCTGCGACCATGTTATCCACAATCCGAGGCGCTGGATATTGAAGTCGATGCGCTCTGCCTCCGTGCTTCCGAGCTCGTCCGTTACGTTCCGCTCCGTCAACGTGATACCCAGCGATGGGTTCGTCTCGTACCACAAGTCCTTGTCCCGGATGTCAGACATCTGCTCGACCGACCACTCAGCCCAACCCATGTTTGTGCCTTTTCCGGCAAGAGCGTCCGTCCGCATGTCTTTGAAGACTGTTCCGGCGGAGACTGCTGTCGGAGGCGTTCCACAGAGCAGCGTCTGCGGATTCTTCGAGGAGGTGACCACGTACTTCAGCGCCGTCTGGTGCTCGATGCGATATTCCTGAGCCTCGTCGATGATAACAAGGTCGAATCCTTCGCCGAGCGCTCCGGTTGCCGTCCGGGTCCGGAAGTGTATCTCGCCGCCTTTGTCGAGCTTGATATATTCCTGTCCCTTCGCCTTGATGGACGAATAGTCCACGCCGAGCATGTCGAGGATGGAGATCATCCGCTCCCATGCGCTGTGCGAGGTCGATTGCAGGTGCGCGGTGTGCAGGATCTTCTCCCCGACTGCGAGACCGTAGAGCTCGCGCATCAGGATGACTTCGCCCTTGCCGTTCCGCCGTGGTATTGCGTACCCGTAGCGTGTGTGGACCCACAGCTTCTGCTCGTTCCGGGCGAGAATGTCGTAAATAAGGACCCGTTGCCACTCCATCGCTATGCGGCCCGTCATTTCGTACAGGTCTATCGCGAGCTGCCCATCGGAATCCGTATACGGCAGCGTGATGGATGTGGTCGGTTCCTGGCGTCCGATTCTATTCACATGTTAAAGTCCTTCCAGTAGTGCAGCGGCACGTTCCACGAAGTTGGTGGACGATGTCATCTGCTCTTCGAGCTCCTTCTCGCGGTCTCTGTATGTCTGTTTCTGCTGGGCGGTCGGTTTCCACACCACCTTGCGCTTGCCGGCGCTTCCCGGCTCATACACCACCGTGCATCCGCAATTGTCATGCCGGCGGAATACGTCGTTTCCGGTGTCCTTAACGTCTTCGTACTCATAACGCCCGGCGACTTCCCTGCACCATTCGCAGGCGCCACGGTCCGCGGTCCGGATAATCTTAGGAGACAAGCCTGCGGAATAGTGGAATTCGGCGTTCGTCTGTATGCTGTCGTCCACCACCTTCCGCGAGAATGTCGGGACCACCGCGCCGATCTCGTTCTTCACTTCGTCCCAAGGCTTTGAAGCAGCCAGGTCGATTATTCCCTGGATCTTTTCCGATTGGTCCGGTCTGATCGGCATGATACCGATTCCGGCAGCGGCGTCCACCGAGACGAAGACCTGATCCGCGACGTCCAGGATATTCCCGGCGGTTTCTTCAAGGATCGGACGCACCGCTTTGTCGCCGATGTTGTAATACATCATGCCGTTCGGCAGGCGGTCACCAGGGAGATCAAGGAGCGCAGCTGCGACGTCTTCGCCCACGTACCCGGCGTACGCATTCGCGTCGAGGAAGGTCGCCTTGCCGTCCTGGGCGTTAATCCGGATCCTGTTCTCCGCACGATTGCGCTGCTTGTAGTACCGGATTCGTTCTTCTATCAGTTCCCGAATTTCAGGAGAAATATCTTCCATCGATTAAATCCCCGTAAGCTTACGCAGCCGCTCTTCCGTGAAGTAGTCCGGGAACGCCTGCTGGATCTTGATGACCGCATCGCCGATTCCAGAGAGCTGCGTCGCATCCGGCTCGAAGATCGGTTCCCAGGTCGGCTTCGTCAGGTAGAAGACCCGGCGGTCGTAGGTATACCCGTCCCGGAGACAGGCCGCGAGCATGCCGGCGTTCAGGAGACCCGTGCCGAATGTGCGCTGCGCCCGGCGAGCGGTGAGCCTGAGAGACTCGTGCTGCGACCGGATCGCGTCGGCGGATGAAGGATTGTCCGAAGGGAATCCCATATCATCCAACGTCAGCCCGGTTTCTCCTGCAAACAGCGACGCAAACATCCTGAGCTGATTCAGGTGCGGCTCCATGGACTGCTGAGTGAACTGCCCGATGGTCGGACGGTCGCCGTCTTCGTCCTTGGTGAACGCGAGCATGGACGACATGGATGCCTTCCATTTGTCCATCTTGTCCGGATCGTCAGCGAGGCCGGTCACGTACTTCTGCGGATAGCTGTAGAATTCCGCTGCAATCTCCGAACGCTTCGCCGTCCTGACCGCAGAGCCCATGATGTTCATGCAGGCGCGGCTGATCCGGCTATGTCCGAACGGTCTCACGGAATCCGGGCGGTAAATGATGGGCACGAGCAGCGGATGGTCCACTGCATTTGTCCACGTACGCATGAGCTGGCCATTCTCGAAATACTGCACCCGGCCGGGCGTGAAGTATGCCTCCTCGATCGGCTGGTCGTCAAAACCGCGCCGGAGCACCGCATAGCCTTCCGTAAGCAGCCACGTGGTCGGGTCGATCTCGCCGGTGGCGTTTCCGCCATCAATCACTTCCATCTTCGGGAAGCCGTCGTTATCCTGGCGGATGTAAATGAAGCTGCAGCTGCTGATTAGCGCCGCGAGGATCGCCGAGTTCGCTAGAATGTCCGGGTTGTTCACCGCGAAGATCTGATTCAGGTCGAAGTTATCGTCCTCGAAGTCCCGGAAGACGAGACGGTCCGCCAGACTGTCCACTGCTTTCGCGCACCACCCGAAGGTGGACGTCCACAGCCGCAGGTCCGGAGGCGTAGAGATCCCCAGGTCCATGACGATGTTCTTCATGTCGTAATATCGATAACGAATGCCGATGCGCAGGCGCTTATCATTCAGTTTCTTCCGGAGATGTTCCAGACCTTTCAGCTCTGCCATTGTTTTTGCTCCTTGCTTCCTGTAATTCCTTCAGCCGGTCGATCAGGCTGTTACTCGTTTTGCTCGAAGACTCTTTAAACGTCTTTTCGTTGATCTTCCGCAACCCTGCAGGCGTCAGCCCGAGGTCGCGCCAATACGGGAACGCGCTCTTGTTGAGATCATTCACCATCATCAACAGAGGATTTTTAACTACGTTCGTCGCGCCGGCAGTATTCATATACTCAATAACCGGTTTGGGATCCTTTGTGTACTCTTCGGCAATTGCGTCCCGTTGCTCCAGGATCTCCGACAATTCGTCTATAACAATATTAAAAGACTCCTTGTAGGTCCCGGCGGACTTGCAAGCAGCCTTTATCTTAGACTTCCATTGTGATTTATACATGCTTTGCTCTTTCCCAAAGGGTTTAATAAAAAATTCCGCGCGAAAATTCGCTCAGTACGGCGAGGGGATTGGGCAGAACGTACCCCCAGGGCTCCGGCCCCCGGTATCAAGCTCGATACGCTCTCCAATCAAAATGCAGAGGCAAATCGTCGTTGTTGACTTCCGTCTGAACCGTTGTGGTTTTGGCGTTCGCGAGGAAGAGTTTGTTTGATTTCTGTCTGTTGCACCACCGGTGGGCCAGCTGCAGGTTCGCCAGATCCGAGGGGTGGCCGCCTTTTGAGACTGGGATGATGTGGTCAACGGAAGGCGAGAGCGGATGCGGTGCCTTGTAGTTGAAGTCCACTTCTTGACCGCAGATGCCGCAGACGGTCTGAGTCCGGAGGACGATCTGGCGGTTCTTATCGAAGGCGGTGCGGAATTCGCCGGTCCGGTCGATGCGCAAGGGCTGTTTGTTTGCCATAGGTAGCTCCAAATAAAAGAGCCGAGAACATATAAACGTCCCGGCTCAGTGTCATATTGTGCGCCCATTACCAATCAGGAGGTCTGCGCTGTTTTGACAGTAACACTATAACACATAAAAATGTATCCTTTTGTAGCTTTTTATTGTGCTATGTGAAACCGCCGATCGAATGCCTGTAACGCACGACCGTGAAGCTTCCGCACATACACATCACTGTACGCTAATCTGTCCGCAATCCGTTCCAACTTCATACCGTCAAGGTAGCGCATCGACAGAATCTGGCGGTAGATTTCTGGCTCAACGGTAGCAATCTGCGCTTGGATATTCGCATAAGTCGAGTAGTATTCCGACAGCAACTCTAACTGCTTGTTTTCAGCACGTTCAAGTTGTATCACAAAGCTTTCCATCGCATTTTTCGGCGAACTCTGCACGCTGATTTTATCGTAGCTAATCCCCCCGACCGACTCTGCCCGGCTTCGGATTTCTTCCAGTTGCTCTTCGCATCGGCGAATCATTGAGCGGAGAAACAAGGCTTGCGACAGATACCTTTTAGCTGTCATCCGCACCCCCTTCCGACATCCGCATTAGATCGAGAATGTTCATCTGTGCCGTTTCCTGTTCTAGCCGTTTCTTTGCCAGTGCGTAATAATCCGCATCGATTTCGAAGCCAACGTACTTGAACCCAAGGTCGTGGCACGCAATCAGTGATGATGCCGAACCAACGTGTGTGTCTAGGATTTTGTAACCGGGCTTTGCATAGTTGGTTAGAATCCACTTGTATAACTGGATCGGTTTCTGCGTTGGGTGAAACCTCCCTGGCTGACCTACTGCGGAAAATTCGAAGACCTTTGCGTTGTCGTTGAACGATGTCCAAGCGTATTCTGCCATTGCCATACTGAATTTCTCCGACACGTTTACTTTTCGCCAAATAAGAAAGCATCGAGTTGGCGGTAAGTTGAAATAATTGCCCCCCCCAGATAATCTGGTTCTGTGAGATGCGGAACAGTTCCTCGAAATAATCCTGTCCCGGAGCAACATCCCACGAAATGATTTTTTTGAGGTCTGTCCCCCATTGTCCTGCGTTCCCCAGTTTGTGTACTGCCGTTCGGGTACTGCTTGCCGTGGAAGCCTGTTCGTGATACCCCCCCCCCACTCACTTTGTAGCGGTCGAACCGTTCACCGAATCGATTCCAGTAACCATCGGCTTGTTTTTCGGTGCGTTCGGGTCTGTATTTTTCAAACCAACCCTTACAACCGCCACCTTCGCCAAGACCATTGCCGTAAGGTGGATCAACGATCGCAAGGTCGAAATACCCATCAGGAAATTCTTTCATTCCTTCCATGCAATCCATGTTATAAAATCCGAAATCAAGCACGGTGCAACACCTCCGTTTGACTACCCTTGCGAAGGTAGTTGTAATAATAAAGCGGTTGGTCAAGTAAACCGTAGTTAGGATTCTTAGCAAGCAACTGGTTCGTGAAATCCAAATCCGATGCCACCGTCAGCGTGTTCCGAATCGGTTTGAATCGGGTGTCTGCGATAAACGACCGCTTATATGCTTTCGTCCACACCGCAGGATAGAAGACCTTCATGCCGTCCACGTTGCGGATCGGTGAAGCATAACCCTTGTGTTTCCAGATGAACCCGAAACAGAGCATATCAAGGTCATCGGTTATTGCATCCGCAATCATTTCAAAAGCGAACTCATGCAGAAACCAATCGTCATCATCGGCGAACAGCACCCAATCACCACGTGCGTTTTCAAGACCTTCGTTTCGGGCAAGACCATCCAAGCCGTGGTAAGTGTAGTAGATATTGTCACGCAATGTGAATCTGCTTGCAACCGCCCCTGTGCCGTCATCGCAGTTATCGCACACCACGATCAGTTCGAAGTGCTTGTAAGTCTGCGTAACGATGCTGTGGAGCAGGTTGCGAATGTAGGCTTCGCTGTTGTGTGCCGGAACAATCACCGAAAAGAATGGTTTAGACATCGGTCACCTCCTCTGCATGATACTCGTTGTAATACGGACATTCTTCGCAACTGTCATACTCTTCGCAAATCACTTCGCCGTGTTCCTGTTTGTAACGGCAGAACCGCCAATCTTCCATTGTGCAAGCAAGCATTAATCCCAACCTCCGTCAAGAATTTCCTGTGTCATCTGGTTTAAGCTGATCCCGGTGCGCTTCTCGACCATTTCGAACATGGTCATCGCATCATACTCAGGATGCTCGCTTGTCAGATTATGCCATGTGTTCTGCACCTCTGTGATTAGGTTCTGCACGGTGTCCTGCTTCCAGTGATGCTTTTCGGTCAGCACGATTGCAAGGACTCCGTAAATGAAAACCAGATCACGTTCCATGATGCTTCGGGCAACTGATTCGCTAAGACCAGTTTGCAAGCCTTTTTTGTATCCTGCATCGTAGCCCTTTGCGTAAAACGGATTAACTGCCAGAAGAATCACCACCTTCCCACGGCTTCGGTACATTCATCGGCATCCACGCAACAATATCGTCCCAATCCCCATTTCCTTCAAGACCGATACCATCACAATCCGAATCACAAACATCATCAAAGACAAATCCATTCTTTGTCTGCACCCAAATTCGCTGACCGTCATCGGGCATTGGGCAATCGAATGTCTCAGCCATATCATCTGTCAGCGTGAATCCTGCGTGTTCTTCCCAATATTCACGTTCTTCAGAATCCATAGGACGCATCTTGACTGGAATCCACTGCTGTGATTCGACTGTTTTTGCTTCAGCTAATACATCCGGGTCAATGTTCCATTTTTCATACTCGCCATCGAAGCCAATATAACAGTTTCGATCATCGTCAACATCAATAAGTCTCATCTTCCTCTCCCTTCATCATCCTTGCACCGCAGTTTGGACAATAGTTTGGAATACACCGTACTGTATTGTCAGAAATATCGTATCTGAACCATCCTGCGTCACATTCGGAGCAAATCATCACGTCACGAACTTCTCCATTTATGATGTGCTTCATCTTTTCAAACTTCCACTTCCCTTTTCGCTGTGCGGATGGCAATCCTTTAATTCTGTCACATATAAGATTTGCGTATCCAAGAACAGCATCAGCGTTTGCTCTCCCTGTTACGGTTACATCACCGTCAAGCGCATCAATTGCCGCCTGTCTGCTGATGGTGTCAGTTGGTACATCAACTGATTGTTCAAGTGCTGAGATTGCCATTTCGAGTGCATCCACTTCGTCACCCTTTGTCGGAATAGTGTCTAAAATTCTCAATGCTTCTTCTTTAGTCATTGTCAACCCTCCTGTTCCACATGTCTAATGCGTGAACCTCTGCTCGTTCCCTGTCCACACCTGCTTGGCTTATACTGCAAGTGCATTTTGGGCATTTGATCGTGCAGATTTCGTGGTATACGCCGTTAACCTTTCGCCTATCACGTTTAAACGATATTGTATAGTCATTCATTTTGTAGCCGCAGAACGGACATGGTTTTAAGTCACTCATTGTTGCTCCCTTCTGTTCCACATCGCACCGATGTACTTCTTTTGCCGTTTTTCAAACTTCCCATTCCACACTTCGATAAAATACTCTTCGGTCAGATCTTCGTGGTTCACGCATAGATGCTTTTCTCTGCACATCGCATTCAATGCTCTTATGCATGGTCTGCCGTAAGAATTATCACCGCACCAATCGCACATAGAGCCGTAATTACAGCATCCGTAACTTGTCATGATTCCCGAACCACTGCCGTTTCTGTTGCTCCAACGCTGAAACGCATCTTCCCATTTGCGCTTCTGCCTGTCTATGTACTTGCCTAGTGCTTCGAGGTCTTTGTTAAAGCTTTCGACATCCATATCTGGAAACGGAATATAGCTAAATCGTTTACTCATCCTCGCTCCTTTCCATCAGCGCACCGCAGTTCGGACAGTAGGTGCTTTTATAATGATTAGGTGAATGACATTTAGAACAAGATATAGGTTGATAATATTGCCATTTGCAACACTTCCAATCTTCTGCATAAACAATTTCAGAAATCCACTTCCCCTTGCGCCGTGGCTCGATGAGTTTAATTGATGTCTTTAACCCATCTAAAAAGTTTGCATCAATATCATCAAACGAAAGAATGTACTTGTTAATTTCATCAATCGCATCCTGTCTTCTTATGAGGTCATCCATTCCATTTGCCCCTTTCTGACGAGATTTTCGAACGTCTTACTCCATGTGCAGTACCGCTCAAGTTCTGACAGGATGTACTTGATTAAATCCTCACTCATCGGTTCTCCTTTCTCCGTAATTACAGAAACCTTCCGGCACTATCAACGAACCGTATATGCATTCCCATATTCCGTACTTCATAAATTTGTTTTTGCAATCCTTACACCTCACTACCTCAACAGCATCCACGCTCGGCTGTTTGTCGATTTCTTCAATGGCTTCTTTGACCTTTAACGTGTGAACATAGTACATTGAAATATTTCTTCGCAAAGTATCTGCGTTAATCAAGCGTTTCGGCATCTTTTCCCCTCCACTTTGCATCTTTAACCCCTTCGTTGTAACCGTCTTCAAAACCATCTGCATAATCATCCGAACGATTGCCCGGTTCGTTGTCCCTCAGCTTGTTTTCAATCGCATCGACCGCATCCCGGATGTCATAAGCGGTTTTTGTTAGCAGAATCATCGTACCGCCGAGGATGCCGAAAAGCAGGACGGAAAGCACATATTCAATTATGTCAATCATCTCTTTTTCGCCTTTCTGCGGAGCGCACGAAGAACTGCATCTGGATCTATCGCACCGCCGCTAAGTAACTCAAAGTGTTCCGAACGGAAAAACCGCTCAATGTGCCGGGCTTCGTATTCATCCCTTCGCTTGTAAGCGTGTACCAGATCAACCACGGCTTGCTTCACGATTGCTACGCAAAGCCGCTCATAACACACGATGTTTGCGGTGCGCTCGTCTGTGTAACCGCTCCCGGCACTACTTTGGAACATAAATTCCATAACATTCTCCCTTCGTCCTGCCATCTGGCTGATGTGGTATAAACATTTCACGCTTGCCCTTCTCGGTTTCCACGAAGATCCTGCTTCCCCGGATCACTTTGAAATCGTTCGGGTCTCTGTCTCCGAAGTACATTTTGCGCTTCCATTCGGGCAGATCGTGGTCAACCAGTTTGAAAACATCGTCACCAAACCGAAGATGTCCCTCGGCACAATTGCACACCCGGATTGCCAAGTCACCAGATGGGTAGACGATATTGACATACCCATGATCGTTGCACACAGGACATCGCACAGCATCGGCAAAAGCCTGTCTGGCATTGACATCATCGGTTGCCCTCAGTTTGCCCCGGCGCACATCTTCCACATAGGCAATTATGTCCGCAACGACCGGGGTGCTTTTCAGTTCCTTAATCGCATTCCGAATCCCCTGTTGCACTTCCTCCACCGGGTACGATTGTAATGCCGTGTAGAAGATCTCGAAGCTGTTGGACTCTGCTTCTTTCAGTGCCTTGAGAAATGTCCAGTTGTCTGCTATCATTGCCAAGGTCGTAACTGCTTCTTGCCGTGTCATATGTCACCTCCTTCCAACCAGTGCCGTCCCAATCTTCGAAATCACTGACCGAAGAGGGAATAAACGGTTCTTCTCTTTCTTCTTCATTCTTTTCTTCTTCTATTCTTGTTCTGGCATGGTCTGTGGCACGGTCTGCGGTATGCTCTGCGGTATGGTCTGCGGTACGATGTGTGGCATGGTCTGTGGCTGTCCCACTTTGATAATTGTCATAATTTACAAGGCTTAGAAGTGTCCCGGAGTGTGTCGCAGTTTGTGTCAGCATTTCTGCGTCAACTAATGTGCGGATATAGCGGCTGACGGTGTCTCTATTCCAATGCCATCGTTCAGCTAAACTTCGGGTGCTTGTAAAGTGCGAACCTCTTGGGATTTTTATCAATTCACCCCTAGAAGTCATGAACTGACCATCTTCGTGGTTCGCTAAGAGTATTAAGTCTATCCATGCCGACCGAACATCAAACGGTGTGTTCTTCTTCCATAGGAAATTGTCGAAGATTGACCGATTGATTTTTACCCAGTTTGAATTTCCGTTATGAGCCATATACTCGCTCCTTTAAAATCTCCACTATCCGTTGCCCTGTGTGCTGTTTATCGCAGAACAGCCATTCAACACCGTACTTAGCCGCCATGACTCGCATGATGTTTGCGATCCGTTCGCCAGTGATTGCTTTCGGCGAAAACCGAAGCCTTGGATTTATCCACTTTTCCACATCATCCACAGAATGGATGCGGTTGGAATGTTCGACCAAAATGATCAACTTCGTGCCGGACTCCTGCGCCCGGATGCATTCTGCTCGGAATCTGTCATGCTCTTGGATCAGATTACTGGCAACCTCTTGCAAGTCATGTTTGCGGTCTATGGAAACCGAAGGGAAACCGTCAATCTGATAGTCACCGACATCAAGCTTGCGGCTAACGTGCGGAATCCCTTCAGAATCCATATACTTAAGTATATCCACGATGATTTCGGGGTGTTCTCTGGTGTCCACGATTACTTGAAAGGGAAACCATCCTCTTCGGTGTCAGGGAAGTCCATAAAGCCGCTTTCACTGGCAGTGGTAACCATGTTCGTGGTAGAAGTACGAAGATCTCCCTTGTACGGTCTGAACTTCGGAACGTCCTGCTCTTTAGCCTTATGTACATCGCAGAAATAGCGGATTTTACGGCTTGTGCGTAACTCATCCTTGGAATTATCGAGCCATTCCTCTTCACCGTAAACAACCCCGATTTTGCGGTTTGTGAACTGGCTTGCCCACTTATGACCCCAAACGCACTGGGTGTTGTTGGAATCCTCAAAAGCGGTTACGAACTGCTTGATTGAACGGTTGTAGTAGTCCTCGTTGCTACCAAGCGTAATGTAGAATGTTCCTGCCGCACCCCACTTCTTATCTGTGCGAGTATCGGCATCGAAAAGCTTTTTGAAATACTCCGGCTGAATGTCCTGCTGATCAAAGTCAATATAGATCGTAATCTGCGGTCTTCCATTCTTGCTTTCCCCTTCGGTCACCTTCTTGATGACGGCATAATGACCGCCAAGCTGAACCGGGTCGGTATGAATTGAAATTGAATCGTAGTTGTTCGGTTTATTCATTAGATGTGTTTTCCTCCTTGTTATTCATTCCGTAGAAGTCACGGATTGCATCGTCAACGATTTTGAGGTCGTTATCAATTTCGGCAGTTTCGAAGAGCCCTTCAGGTGTTTTTGTTATGTCACTTCCATCGGTCTGCACCCGGAAAAAGTGCTTGCCCTGATCCGACATACAACGAATAACAATGGTAACCATGCCCTCCATGCAGATTTTGTTATCAATCAGCTTGCCGAAGGTCTTGAACTTAGTGTTGCCAAAATCATCCGTGTCTTCGTGGAACATGATGTATACGATTTTGTCATTGTCCACGACCATAGGATTCTTGATTGCCTTGATGAGGTTATACATAGCATCGGCAATATCATCGTACATTTCGAAGCTTGCGTTGCCCTTCTTGTTGCGGTGCTGATTCATGAAGATGTGGGTCATGATGTAACCTGCATCGTCAATGACCGCTGTCTTACACGGCATCTTCTGGATCTGTGCGATAATCTGGTCGATGTTGTCCGACCGCATAACGTACTTAAACTGCTTTTTGAACGGCAACCGCTTGCCCTCGACATTGATTAAGAGAATCTCATCCTCGGCGAAGTTCTTCAGTGACCGGGACTTGCCACTACCTGACTTCCCATATACCAGTACGACTTCCCCCATTTAAATATCCACCTCCCCGAAATCGATCTGACAATCAGCGCACTCTGCATCCCCACCGGGCAAGGTGTCGGGCAACTTATTAGCAAATTCCTCTGCCAGTTCCTGCGTGCCAAGGATCGCATCAGACTCAGCGGTTGCGATGACCTCGAGGACACGCTCGTAGATGTCACGCTCGTAATACGATACGCAGCTGTTCTTCAGTTCGATAATCTGGCGCTTGATTGTTGCGAGGATCCATTTTTCTTCGTTCATGATTAATTCTCCTTTTCGATATAAAATTGTCCGTTGTCTTCTTTCAACGTATAGTCCCCGACCATCTTATCGAGAATCGGCTTCATGTCCTTTGTGGAAGTGATCGTGCAGTACCTCGATTTTGTACCGCTCTGCTTTGTGACCACCCACCCTTCTTCGGAATCCTCGAAATAGATACGATCATCTGCGTAGCCGAAAAGCATCCTGTCGTTTTTCGGGAACATCCTGTCAGCAATGCCATTGCGGAACGTGAACGTGAATTTCGGGGATTGCCAATCTGCATGGGTTGTGTTCGACAGCGTGACATCTGCCGTGTTGCGCTTTCTGTTCTGTGGTAAGAACCAGATTTTGTCGTTCGCCATACCGCTCACCTGATGACCATGCTGGTCTTCTCTTCCAGATGGACTCCGGGCACCTCGATGCCGAGCTTGATGGCAGCCTTCGCCTTCTCCTTGTTCAGGTCCGGCTTCCGGTAGATGAGGAAATCGTCGTCCACCTTCGTGATGTCGAAGTCCTGATCCACTTCCACGGACTCACGGGTCTGGTAGTAGATGGTGTTGTACGTGGACTTGAACTTCTCGCCATTCATGAGCTGCGCGAAGCGTTCCCTGGCGGAGTCGAAGCCGGCTTCCATGGTTCTGTATTTCCGGATCACGCCGTCCATGATCTCCTTGGCGGCCTTCAGGTTCGCTTTATACTGCTTCAGGAAGTAACACCAGCCGTCGATCTTCTCGTTCCGGTCGATCTCCAGCGCCTCGAGCGCAGCATACACGTCCTCGTTGATTTCGCCGGTCTCAGGGTCGCAGATGTCCGCCATGAGCCGGTCCTGTGCTTCATTCATTTCAAATAGTGTCATCGTTGCCATCGGTCTTCTCCTTTTCTTCGATGTATTCCCGGTATCGGGTGATTATGGTTGCGTCAGAAACGCCGAATTCCTCGCCTATTTTCTTCCACGTCCACCCGGCGTCCCGTAGAGCCTCGACCTTCGGAAAGTCGATTTCTATGCGTCTTTTGGATGTGCTGCTGTGCGATACAACTCGTGTTACGTTCCGGATCGCACTTGCACAGGCATCGTCCACGATCTTGTAGCAGTCCTCGCAGAGCTCAGCACCGTCCGTCATATCGTGTCTTATTTCGAAGTCCTCAGCCGTTCCGAACAGTGTGGCAAGCTGAAAAACCATTCCGTTGATAGGTTGCTTGCATCTGTCACAGTAGTAAGTAGTCTTCCTCATTCCTCCACCTCCATCCCGATCAGACGTTTGATGTCCTCCAGAGACTGTGGACAGTCCGCCCAGTCGTTACGCTTGATGCCGACAAAGAAGACCGGACCGCAGAAGTCGGTACCCTTGACGGTGACGTTGTGCTGCATGCCCTTGAGCCGTCCGTCCTCATTGCAGACGATAGCCATGGTGGGCGTTATGAAGAAATACTCGAAGTATCCCTCCACAAGCGCCTGGAACATCTCGAGCGTCGGTTCAATTGTCATTGGATAGGGATTGCCGGCGACCGGCACATAGATGATAGTGATGTCCTTTTTCGCCATCAGTAACCTGCCCTTCTGAGCTCCTGCACGGTGACCGCCGATGCAGCTGCGTCCAGCTCGATGACGTGACGGATGACGAAGAATGCGACCATGGCGACGCAAATGATGACCATGACGACCATGATGATGTTCAGAATGTGCTCGCGCCGGTCTGTGTCCTTGGCGGAGCGGATTACGATGTGCTGCATGTTGACCTCCTGATTAGTTTACTGTGGCGTTGCGCTTTTAGCAACTTTACCGTCAAAAAAATAAGACAGCATTTCCTTCCGAGGAATTCCCAAGATCTCGGAATACTCGAGCATTTGCGTGGTCGTGAACGGGGTCTCACCGGACAACTTCTTCCCGAATGCCTGCCGGCTCATCCCGATCGCATCGCAGAAAGCGCCCAACGTGCCATACTTCTCCACGATGCGTCCACGGAGCTTTGAGTAGCTCTTCGGCATTGTTTCACCTCCTTCGGTATATTCTGCACTCTGCATCTTCCGGGCTTGTGACCGGCTTCGGCTGCATTACAGAGGCGGTTTAACCTGTACCACCGCCAAGGTTGAGGAGTGAGAATTATTCCCCGATGCTGTCGCGAAGGTCTCGTCCACAGACCGGGCAGAAGTTCATTTCGATATTAATGCTGTCCTCTATCACCTCGCCCTCTTCGTCGTTCGCCTGGCAGATAACAGAGAACAAATTATTGAACGGATACGACTCGTACCAGAGGCAATATCCATTCCGGTGCTCCTTGTAATCGCTGAATGTGGTTTCTGCGCAAAAATCGCATGGTTTTAGCCGTCTTCTCGCCATCGGTGGACTCCTTTACCTGTTGAACCCTAAACCCTCGGAAATCTCGTCAAATACGCGCTCAAATTCGTCATCAGGCAGCTCCCTGATCGCCTTGTACTGATACATGTATTTGTAGATGTCCACGGACTCGCCGGATGGATCCAGATTGCAACGGTCGAAGCACCTCTGTATTGCGGTGTTCAAACTCATCATAATTTTGACCTCCTGATTCACTGTTGCGGTGTTGCGGATTTCTCAACCCTCTTATATCTTACTGGGTTGTTGCGGAAAAGTCAACTACTTATTCAAACTTTTTTATTTTCCTGTTGCCAAATCTGAAATTATATGTTAAAACAATGTCAACAAACCTCAGGAGGGAAGAACAATGGATAAGATTGGACGGAGATTGACGCAGGCGATGGAGGACCGTGGAATGAAGCCGGCAGACCTGTCCAGGAAGACCGGAATCAGTAAGAGCTCCATCTCTCGCTATATGAATGATGAATACAACCCGAACGCAACGAAGCTCGCGATCATCAGCCAGGCGCTGGACGTGAACGAGGTATGGTTGCTCGGGTATGATGATGTGGACATGGAAAGAGAACCCGACGAAGTGCGTGAAGAACGTGCTCGCACCATTGAGGAGGATATGTCCCAGACGATGCTCGATCACATCGTGAACTACTACAACTCGCTGGACTTCAGCGGAAAAGTAGATCTATTTACCATAATACGAAGGGAGGAAACAAGAAACCAATGAAGTTACCAAACCGAACCGGCACGATCTGCAGGCTCTCAGGGAACCGGCGCCGGCCGTACATGGTACGAATCTACACGCAGAACGGCTACCGCATATTGGGATACTACCGCTTACGATCCGAAGCACTAACTGCCCTGATGACCGCAACCGCTCATGCAGAACCGATGAAGTCACCGACCGCAACATTAGCAGAAGTCTACGCAATGTGGTCAGTAAAACACTTCGCCGAAATCAGCCCCGGATCAATCCGACCGTACACGAACGCATGGAAGGTGTTTAAACCCATTCAGAACCGCCCGATTCGATACCTTACGGCAAGCGAAATAGAATCGGTGGTACAATCTGCCAATGCCGCACCAACAGCGCAAAACGTGGCAAAATCGTTGCTGAATCAATTGTACGCAACTGCCCTACGGTATGAATTGGTAGACAAGGATGTTGCATCATATGTCAAGATTAATGTTCCCATACCGAAGAAGATAGAACGTAAGGTCTTCACGTTCGCCGAAGTCAGTGAAATGTTCGTCCGGCAGAACAACATCGATAAAGTCATCCTCGTTGGCATCTACTCTGGAATGCGACCGTGCGAACTGGTAACGCTGAACCGCTCCGAAATCGACCTAGAGTGCAACTGCTTCAGAATCATCGGCAGTAAAACAGAAAGCGGTCAAAACAGGGTCATACCAATCCACCCGGCTATTTTATCGATAATAAAGCAACTCGCCGAAAAACCGCAAAATTCGCTGTTCCACACAAATCTCGGAAGACCACTATCCTATACCGCTTACCTTTATGCTTTAAGGAAGATTTCCCACACACCGCATGATACACGGCACAGTTTCGCCACCTACGCTAAGAAATCAAAACTTGACCGCCTAGCCATTAAGCGCATTTTGGGTCACCGGGTCGATGACATTACCGAAGCAGTTTACACACATCTTGATTTGCCGTTCTTAACCGCCGAAATGAGCCGTTTTGCAGTACTCTAATGCTTGTTGCACTTTTGTTGCAGATTATCGTCTAAAATGTGCCTTTTCGATTGCTACAGACCGCATAAAGCCTAATAACACATTATCTCTGAAATGCAAGTGTTTTTTGTGTGAACAGTGACGAATTATTAATTTGACTTTTCCCCCCGCCTATGCAAGTCCAAAAGGCAGAAAGTTATGAAAAGTTAGTGAACAAGCCAAGTGTGAATGGTGAATGTTTCAGATGTGTTGCAAATAAAAAAATGACGGCAGGAGAACACAAGGGAAGAAAGTGGAAAGAAACCCTGTGAACTTCTGCCGCCACCACAAAAGGAGAACGGAAACCGTTATTTAAAGATTGCTTGCCCCGGTGTAATCCAACACATTGCTCTGCCCGGACTTTTCCCAAGCAGTTTCGGCAATTCTCGTCAGCCTTACGCTGTGGTTATTGCTGGCGACGATGGCATTCGTGGATTCGTACCCCATGTCGAGACAGTAGCCGTAGCCGATGTCGATGCCGATGTGTCTGCCCTTGCCGCCGAAGGTGGTGTACAAGAGCGAACCTGCAACACCGAGGGCAGGTGTCGTGATGACAGAGCAGTTGTTAATCTGGCCCGTGCTGTACTGATGGTCGCCTGTGCATACCCACCCAGTGAATCCGGAGCAATCATAGCCAATTTTGCCACGGGAGTTGTTGAAAATCTCTTTCTTCTGGGTGGCGTTGTAGCGTGCAAAGTACGCAGGTTCAGCTTGCCAGAGTGCTTCCATGACCGCATCGGTGAGCATCTGCCCCTTTGCACCATAGAAGTAAGCGTATGCATCACGATTCCTGTATGCGTTCAAACCTCTCTGGATTGCGTGCGTGAATAATTCTGCCATAATAGCTCCTTATGCCTCGTGGCTGATGAACTCCTTGTAGCCGTGGTACACATCAAGCTGTTCGTCCACGATTGCGACCTCTGCGCTGATGACGGTGGGTTCGTTCCATAAAGACGCACAGAGGTTGTGGAAGTTGACGAGTGCCGCAGATTCCGTAGTCAGACCTTCTGCGACTACACTGTAATTGCCGTTTACGCACTGAATGATTGCTAAAGTCATGGTATATCTCCTTTACTGGTTGAGTGCGGCTAATTCTACCGCCAAGATTTTCTCTTCGTAGTTCGTATCCTTCGTGAACCTGCTCCCCTGTGCGATTGCCGCCTTCGCCTTGCAGAAAACGCCGTCAAGGAAGAAGTAGTCACCCTGTTTGTACGGTCTGCTTACTACCTCTCCGCTTTCGGTCGGTGCGATGGATTTCGTCTGCTTCACCTGTTCGGCAATTCGGGCTTCTTCAAGCTTCATCTGATGGTATTTGTTCGTCATTTCATTACCTCGCTTTACGCCGTCTGCTTGCGGATTTTGAGACAGGGTGCAACATAGAAATCATACGCCGCAGATGTTACGCCCCACATACCGTCTGCACGACTTATCTCAGTCTGATTGCAATTCCCCGAATACGGAGTCCGCAGAAACCATATCTTAGCAGTTCCGTTGTAGTATTTTATGATGTCGGTAGCTAAAGCGTCTTCATATAGTCCGAACTGATGACCTCCATAATCGAAGCCGGGGGTTCTGTTGAATATTTCTTTGCTGCTCGGCAGGGATACTTTGGCGGTAAATGTATATACCTGCGAGGGTTCTACTGTTCCGCCAACCGAAGAAGGCGCTTCGTATGCCCCATTTGAATAACAACTCCAAACGGTATCCGCAACACACGCCAAATCATCCGCATCCCATCCATATAAGAAACCAGCGTTCGTTGTTAAAGGTCTGCTCCAATCAAGCGTTCCGACCTTGGTAACTCCGCCTGCTTCATCACTGTTAAGCCAGTCTTGGACGCCGCTCTGCAAAATATTCGCACTACCATACCCGACCCTGTCCATATGGTTGAGCGGGTACGTTCCATTGGACGAACCGCAAGTCCCAAGGTTGATCGCACCCGGAATCGCAGTTGTGCTGACGGAACCGCTTTGAGATGCGGATGCTGATGTCTTCGACGAATAAACAGCAAACGATGATGTTTTCAGAACGATCTGACTTTCTGAAGGAACCGCATTTGATAGCGTGAAATAATATGTAGTAGAGTTGTAGTCAAAACAATACGCTCCCGCCCCAAGTCCGTTCGGGAAATATCCTGTCGCTTGATTCGGATCGAATATCATATATATCAATCCGTGCATCAACAGCGTAACTTCATCATTTGTGCTATCATAGTCCACGATATCCCATGTCAGCGTGGTATTGTTCGCCACATTCGTTACCTGTTCGCCGAGCATGGATGAAAAGTCGTAGTCTGCATTCAACGCCTTCTGCACCGTAGGAAACGTATTTATCGTTACCGCCGTTACCGTCACCGTCAGTGTGGTAGTCAGGATGAATTCGCCATCCGTCCACGATACCGTTATCGTCACGCTACCCGCAGTAGCAAGAACCGATGGCGTGAAAGTGAACTGTGTCACGTTCGCAATAACCCTTGAGCTACCGTCCGAGTAAGTCAGCGTAACCAGCATACCTGTCGGGTCGAACTCGTCAAACTGCTCATAACTCATCTTTGTCGGGTTCGTGGTCACCGCAATAGACAAGGGTGTACGATCGATGTCGCCCCAAACGGCGTCATAGTCAGTTTCGCTGTTCTTCAGCAGAACCTGACCTTCCGTGCCGCCTGAAGGGATAAACCTCGAACCGTTCAGCACCGTGCCGACAGCGTTATCTATCTGCTGACCTGTATAACTTGAATTATAATCAGCCATATATCTACCTCATGCACAAAAAGTGCTTGTTATCACTTGTTATCAGCCCCGTAGAACCGCTCGGTATAAAAGCGCAGTTGTCATTCCATCCGCCGTCCTCGGACTGTGCGTACAAGCTTATTCTGTAGTCTCCGTCACCACTGACAAGGTCATAGTCGTAGACCTCAAAAGTCCGTGAAGTGTCCGCAGGGGTGGTGGAGAATGAGGCGACTAAACGCCCCACTCCCCGACCATAATTCTCGCCGCTCTTCGTTGCTCGGCATTCGAACTGAACGTACGGAATGTCGGACGAAAAAGTCACCGAGATATGGTCATGCCCCGAAACGGACGATACGACCGTGCCAGTAGCTGTAAATGTAAGTTGCGGTGCGGGCATTAAATCGACCAGTTATCGTTCAGATCCTGCACGAACACCTTAACAATCTTCGCACCGTCACCCGATGATGCGCTCTCAAGGTCTGCGCCGTAAATCGTACAGTTGATAGCGGTCGATGCCGCCGTCTGAGTGCTTCCGCTCATGTTGGTTGACCCGCCAGTAGCAGGAATCTGCGTACCCGCCGTGTCGATAGAATCCGCAGACGGAACGACCTTGACCTTCCACGCCTTGATGGTCTCGTTTGCCGAGAAGCTGAACGAGCTGACATTGTACCCGCTGACCTTCGAAATCTTGCTTACATCAGGTCCGACAATGGTAACAACAGGCGCAACAGTGTCGAGGATGACCGTAGCGGAAACCGCCGCAGATACGTTCCCGACATCATCCATGAACTTGGCATTTATGGTTTTAGTGCCGTTCGTTGCCGTCAGAATGATTGCAAGGCTCGTGGCGTACGAAACCCACGAAGCATCAGCCTCAGCAATAGCCGCTCCACCCGCCGTGGCGCAGATATCGCCGTACAGCTTCATGTAGGTAGCCCCTGTTGCCCCGAGCGTTGCCGTGATGTTGACCGTGTTACTACGTTCAGGCAAAGATATGCTTGTTGACGAAGGAGCTGTCGTGTCAAGTGTTAACTGAAAATAAGAAGCCATATAGTTCTCCTTTATTGCTGTTCTACTGAACGGAAGACATATCCGTCAGCCGTAATTAATCCTGTTGAGCCTGATGGAATAAAGTTATCAAATCCATCGCTTGCTCGGAACGCCAAATAAAAGTAGGACTTCTGCCGTGCGGAACGGTCATAGTAGACTTTGCCGTCTTTGACCATACGACCGAACTCAAGAGGATAGTACTCTTTCCCTTGATTCTCAATCATGTACCCTCCTCTATGCAGTAGCAAACATCGGGGTCATAGGATTCAAGGGCGTTGTATTCATCCCGTGTCCCAAACCACATGGTGGTATACCCCGAGGTCTTGTTGTCCACATACTCCTTGGTAACAAGGTCTTTCGCATCCGTAATCTGTCCGAGGTACTTCATGACCTCACCCCCTTTACACGTATACGACCACGCAGGTTACGGCTGTAGACGGCGCTTCCGAGACCGTAAAGACCACATTTGCGGGATTAATCGTCATATCTGTAATCACTTCTTTATTCCCTTGCAGGGTGTAAGCATGGATAAGCGTTCCCGAAAAATTAACCGTGGTAGATGTCATGTTTGTCGGAATCGTGGCAACTGCCGTCTTAATAACAATGCTTTGCGAGATCTCAGTGTATACTGAACCTGACCATCTGTATGACTTGTCAGTAGTCAGATCAACGTAAATCTTTCCCGTTTCGCCTGTTATCGGGGTCGTGTGCTCTTCATCTTCGAAAAACGCCCCGTCATAGTAGTACCCCTCGACCACATCATCCACATAGGACGGTAGCTGAGCCGCAGGAACCTTTCCCGCTGAATCAAGCGATGCCACACCGTTCGCCGCACCGACTTCCGATGACTGCACAGAACCGTCTGCCAAGCTGAGCGATGCCTGTACCGCCTGAGATAAATCGGTTGACGGAATACCGCCTGACGGCTTAACGTACGCATCAGGATTCCCGATTGCCTGCCATACAGGGGTCTGATAAGTCCCAACATTGACATAACACGTTCCCTTATCAGCAGACGCCGTGGACTGGTACATATAGTAAGGATTTGCATGATCAGGCGGCGTTGCCAGTGGATTCAGTACGGGGTTCAGCAGTACGTTCCCGTTCAAGTCCAAATTCGTTAAATACTTCTTTGCCATTGTTGCTCCCCTTAATTGAAATACACCGCCCCGCTGAAAGCGGCGTTGAACGTAAGGCGGACGGTATTTTCATCGATATACTGCACATCGCCGACCACCTCAGTCCCCGCAGAGTCCACGATTGTGACCGCAGGATATTTATTGAGGTTATGCGTGACCGTCCACTCGGCAGACGGAACCATCTGCTCATGGGCGTAATGCTTGTCAGTCACGATTCCAAGGTCTTCCGAGGTCTTGTTTCCAACAAGTTCAACGCCGTTAATGCTCGGCTTATTCGTCAGCCTGTTGTAGTCGTTGCTTACTACAATGTTACCGCCAACATCCATGTCGACCTGTTCTGTGTCCGCTGTTACTTCAAGCGGGACGACTATAGGATTCGGTGTTATGCTCATGTCAGCACCTCTCTCAACAGCGTGATGTCCCATTCAATCTTGCCGATGTTCGACTCGCCTCGCTTGCCGTCCGCATACGTCCAGTTCAGCTGCACCATGACCGTCCCACGCTCGAACCGCAAGGTCTCTTCCTGGCCCATGTACACCTTCACCCGATGCTCTTCCACCTCGATGTCCTCGCCGGTGTAAGTCATCATGATGCCGCCCTGCTTAAACGTGGCGTACACGTTCTCCGCAAGCGTCAGGTCGATGCTGTCCGGGATCTTCAGGATGAATGTCGGCGTAACGCCCTGTCTGATCATTCGCTCTTGCCCTCCCTTAGGTGCTCCAGGATGACATTCCATGCCGCCGTGATTCCTGCCGCAATTGCCGGACAGACCACAGCAACCAGCACGCACGTCCAACTCGTCCACTCCTTCGGCACATTGCCCGTCAGGATCATAGCGAGCTCGGGCACGAAAACGCCTCCGAACGCTTCGATAAATGTTTTAAGTGTTCTGATCTGCCAGTCCTTCATCATCCATCCTCCTCCAGCGCCTTCAGACGCTCATTGTGCCGGTGCAGCTCCGCCTCATGCAGCGAGGTTTTCTCCTCGAGCTTGTACGTGCGCTCGATCAGGCCGTTGTGCTTCTGCACCTCTTGCCGCAGCTGCGCTATCTGTTCCGTGGTCACTGCAGCGCTCTTAGCGTTCGCGACCAGTACGCCGATTAAAGTAAAAGCGCCCCCGATGAGCGCCACGATGATTGCTTCTGTCATTATGAGACCTCCCCGATGACTAGATAGTCGACTGTAACAGTCGGAGTTCCGGCAGTGCCGCGGCAGATGTCATAAGCCGGAGACGCAGACTTCTTTGTGTTTCCTGTAGGGGAATTGTCTACGTTGGTGGACAGCCAGCCGTCCTGCGACCCCTCAGTTTCTAACGAAACATATACGTACGGGACGCTTGCAAATGCATAAGGATATGTTACACTAGGAAAGTTTGCAGGTGGATTCGTGCCGCTTTGTCCGCTATAGATGTTCTGCCAAACATTGTTGACCGTAACGGTTTTTGTGATTTTCGTCCGGCAGATTTTAACCTTGCCAATCGTCATAATATCCCAAGTGTTTCCGCTTATTACTTCCTGTGAGTGCCCCACGCCCCAGTCCGTATTCGACATTCCGCCGGTCTGGACGTTCGGAGTTGTGGAAGTATCGAGGAAGCGGAGCCGGTTGTACTGAAGGTAGACGCTCTGGTTCGCGGTATCCATCCTCTGAGAGAATCCTGCGGTCGCCTCAGCTCCGAGCGCATAGGTGGAGGACCCGACCTTCTGTTGCGTCGAAAGTCCGCTCTGCCACAAAGTCGCATAATCGGTCGAGGCCGTTTTCGACTGGACCGTAAACCGCTGTTCGGTTGAACTGTTCGAGAACAAAGTCATTATTCCGTCGCCGATTATCTTCAGGTTCGTGGAGTAGCTGGTGCCGCCGTTTGTCGAAGATTCGAATGTGAATACTTCTGACGTTGACGGAGAAGACGTCGACGGGGAATGAAGCGTCACTCTGTACTTGTTATTCTGATTCGATGCCTGCGTGATCGTCGTGGAGATTCCAGTTGAATCAATGCTCCACCCACCAATGCTTCCGCTGTTGGCGATGACCTGAATCCCCTGGAGGATACCGTTCGTGATGAAGTCTGCATTCAGTCCACCATCAGCGATCGCCCATGCGGTCGTGTAAGGTCCGGCATATCCGCTCGAACTGTACCCGAGTCCGTTCTGGTTCCACCGCCACACCCTGCTCGCCGTCGTGATGTCGTCCGTGTTCATGATCAGGATCTCGTCAGGCTCGCCGGTGTTCGTATTGATGTGGATCTGCACGTAACCGCCCTGTCCGCCGGTGATCCGAGAAGAAATATCCTCCGCAATGCTCGTCGCTGTGTTGGTCGCCGCAGTCGCTGTTATGTACGCCGTCGCGAGGATCCAGTCGTTCGAATTGAATGATCCGGTAGATCTCGCGGTCCGGCAGCGGTAGAGGTCCGTTCCGTTCGTCCACAGGTCTCCCTCTTCATACGGAGGAGTCGGTTGACTCACGAAGACCCGTGCCTTACCGTCGATCATATCGAAGACGTCTTCCGGAGGGTCAGTGGTCATCAGCACCCATGAATATGTGCTCCCGGAGGATTCGTATATGTACGCCTTCCCACCGTGTGATGTGGACCCCGTATCGTACCAGATATCGCCGACGTGCTGGGCTTTGATAGTGCTCGTGCTCCAGCTGCTTGACGGGTCAGAGCTCTGGTACCATGTCTCAATTTTGCCGTCGATTTTGGCTTGTGTCTCCTCCACATACGGATCGAAGACTTCATCCCACCACGTATACACAGGAGACAGATCGGAACAAACGACCCATGTCGAACCGTTCCAACGATACAGTTTGTTATGATTGTCTGAATCAAACCAGAGATCCCCGACCCCTAACGTCCCTGCAGGAGAATCTGCCGGCGGAGAGGTCTGCACGTACGTGACGATCTTGCCGTCTGCCGTGGTCTGAGCATTTGATGCAGCGGTCAGTGCGTTCTGGATGCCCGCGTCTCTTACGGAAACCCACGATTCACCGTTCCAGCGGTACAGCTGGTTCCCGTTGCCTGTATCGACCCAGAGGTCGCCGGTATTGTGCGTGGTCGGCGCTGAGTTCTGGTAGTATGTCGTTATTTTCGAGCTGAGCGAGGTGTTCGTGTTCGTGACGAAGGTCGCATAGTCTCCGTTCACAAATGCCGAAAGCGTCGAGGTTGCCACATTGCCGGCTTCCACCTGATCGATGTAATCAGTCGCCAAAATCCAGTCCGATGAGTTGTAGCTTCCGGAGGACCGTGCGGTCTGGCAATACTTCAGATCCTGCCCATTGACCCACAAATCCCCGACATCATACGGGGGCGTGGGCTGTGTGGTGAACACACGCTTCTTTACGCCGGCGAGCTCCGCTGCGTCCTGTGCAATCTGGATTGCTCGAGCTGCTTCAGAGTCTGTTACAAGCTGCCACTGGTAGACATCATCGATTTTCGCGAACCTGTAACATTCGCCACCGTGATCCGGATCATCCACCACATAGAACAGGTCGCCGAGGTGGGCGTCCTTTAATGCTGTGGTCGTCCAGCTGTTCGCCGGTGCGTTATTGAGCGTCGGCACATAGTCGTCGAAGTATGTCTCGATCTGTCCGTCGATCTGTTCCTGAAGCGCCTCGAGGTCGTCGGTGTACTGCCCGTTAATGAAGTCCACGAGCACATCGTCCGCCTCGTTGTTAGCGATCGAGCGCACCCGGTCCGGTGTCATCATGTTATTGATGCTCTGTGTGACCTCGTTCAGCACCTTGTTATTCTGCTTCGAGATCCCTGCGACTTCCGACCCGAGCGTTATGGTGTTCGATTCCGGATGGTCGAGCGAGATCTTCAGGCTCTTGACCAGATACCGCCCGGAGATCATGTGCGCATCGTCTTCCACGGTCACATAGTCGAGCAGGTTAAAGTCGTCCACTTCCGGGTCGATCTGCGAGAGGTCCGCTGCCGTGAGCTTTATCGTCTTGACCCCTGCCGCGAGCCCAGGAAGAACTGCCTGAGCCTTCGAAAGCAGGTTTGCCGCTACCGTCACATCGTCCCAAATCATCGTGCCGAAGATTCGACCGTACAGGTCAATGCCTGCGGAATTCTCGATGTAATCCAAACCGGAATTGACGCTCCGGATCGTCAGGCGCTCGTCATTGTCGTCCTTGGCGCCCAGAGGAATCAGGCAGGTGATTATGTCTTCGCCCTTGTTCTCCTGGGAGAAGCCGAGCAGGTTCGAGTTGAGTGTGATTTTTTGAGTGGAGCTGACCGTGGAGTCCGCGAGGTAGTCGATGTAGTTCTCGCCCTCACCCTCGTCATATTCGTACACAAGATATCCACCAAGCAGATTGACCAGCTTGTCCTGGAGCTCCTGCATGGTGGACGGGTAGTTTGAATTCGCCCGGACGATCGTGTCGTTAGGATCCGTCACCGTGACCGTGCGCAGCGTGAAATTGAAGTTCGCATCATCTACCTGATCGTTATGGTCGTTTATTAGCGCCTGCAGATAATTCCGCACGCCGCCGGTGTATTCGTACGGCCTAACCACGGAATCGTTAAACGCCGCAAAAATCGACTCGCAAGAGCAGGTCAGCTGATTGTTCCATCCCTTCTTGACGTTCAGGATCCTGCCGCGGAAGATGAGTTCTTCGTCACGATAAACATTAACGAGCTCCGTGAACGGTGCGATTTCTGCGTATCCGATATTGTTCGGATATATCGTGAACGTGAAGCTGTCCGCCGCGTTAGCCGACTTCGAAAGGACCGCATTGGCCACCACTCGAGCCGGATCGTTGTACCGGGGGTCGTGTATGACAACGCCGGCACATGTGACTCTGTATGCCTTCATAGCCGCGCCTCCTGATAAACGAACGTGATCGTCCCGGATGTCGATGACTGCACCGTGAACGCGTTACTGCCGGGGTCGAGCACGAATTCAGGGAACTGATACGTACCAGCCACACTTAAGGTCTTGCTGACGCCGCCCTTCGAGATTGTCCATGTTCCACTCGGGACTGTGATCTGCGGAACGACTCTCAGCTGTTCGTTCGTCAAAACGATGCTCTTTATCTGCGCTCCGGTGAATGTCGTCGATGACGTCGTCTGTGTAAGCTTCTTTTTAAACGGCTGCGCGGTCGCTTCCATGATGATCCTGGACGTGTTGTATCCGCCTGGAATGTAGAAGGTCGGTACGCAGACGAAATAATGGTACTCGTCATTCGGGAGGATCAGCTGCGTCTCTTTGCCGCCGTATTCCTTATTAAGGTTTGAGCAGATTTCCGTGAGCTCTTCTTCGTTAACCGGTCCATGCACGCCTTCACCGGCCCATTCCACACTGATCAGCGTCAGTGAGATGGTGCGCATCTTGTACACCGTGTCCCCGGTCACCGCATTCGACATGAACAGAGCGCCATTGATTGCCGGCACGTCCACCCATGTGGTCTTCGCTTCCGGCTTGCTGATTTTCAGGTCCGCCCCGAGGATGAGCCCGTAGGAACCTCTTATATCGTCTCCGTCAAGTGATATTCCGTATGTCATGCGTAAGCCACCGCCCTTCCGACGGCTACGGAGTTATCGCCGAGCGCCGCGTCCATTCTGTTTTTGATTCCACCGACCAGCTCCCCGGAGTCAAGAACGACCTGCATCCGGTCGAGCTTTGTGGATAATGCTTCCACTGTTGCGATCAGCACGCCAAGCTGTCCGGTAGCCGCAGACCCGGTCGTCCCGAGTGCTCCGTCCACCATGATGTCCGAGCTGAGCGAGCCCATGGTCGCATCCGTGATTTCATCCATTGCCCGGCGTATCGGCTGTACATTGTCTTCGATGCCTTCCGCAAGACCTCTGTCGAGCATTTCGCCGAAGTATGCCATTTCCGTGGACTGTGAGTGGATGCCGAACAACCCCTTAATGAAGCCGAGCACATTCCCGACCCATCCTTTGATCTTGTCTTTGATCCATCCGATCGCATTGGACAAGCCCTGCCAGAGGCCCTTGACCAGCTCAAGACCGGCTTCAGCCATCTGGCCGACCGCATTAATGATCCCCTGCACGATCGCCTTTATGATCTTCGGGATGGCTTTCACGAGATCAGGGATGGCTTTCACGAGTCCTTCCGCAAGCTTCAGGACCATCGTCACTGCCGACTGCAGGATCTTCCCGAGATTCTCCGGCGACGTCAGCGTATTAACGATACTGATGATGATTTCCGGGAGTCTTGTGACGAGCTCCGGGATCGCATTGATGATCCCGTCCGTAAGTGCCAGCATGATGTCTACAGCCGCACCGATCAGCGAGCTGATGGCGTCCGGCGCCGTGATCCTGTCCACGATATCGAATACGATCTGGACCATCTGTGGGATCATTGCCGGAAGTGAATTTATGATCCCGTCTGCAATTGTCGACAGGATCATAAAGCCCGCCTCCAGAAGAGTCGGAATCGACTGCGTAAATGCTCCGACGAGCATCGGGATCACGTTCATGATCGCTTCTACTACCTGCGGAAGCATGCCGATCAGGACGTCCAGGACTTCCGGCAGTATTTCCACGAGCTTGGATGTTAAAATCATCGCTCCGAACACGATCTCGTTCAGGAGCGGATCCAGGATCTCCGGGATCATGGGTATCAGGGCTCCTACGACGTCTCCGATAGCCGCCGCAACGCTTGGAATTGTCTGCTTAATGACCGGCACCAGGTTGTCGAGATAAGTTTTGACGGCCTCGGTAAACTGCCCCCAGTGCACAGTGTTTCCTGCAGCCATTTCCGTCAGCATGTTGTCCCATGCCGCTTTCATCATCCCTGCCGATCCCTGCAGCGTTGACGCCGCCTCCTTCGCTGTCGTCCCAGTGATCCCGAGCTCGTCCTGCACCACTCCGATGGCGTCTATGAGCTTATCAAAAGGCACGTTTTTCACGGTCTCAGCGGTCACCTTCATGGAATCGCCAAGGACTCCGGATTCGTTGACCAAACGGGCCATTTCCGACGCCGTACCGCCGTATCCAAGCTTCAGGTTATCAAGCATCGTGTAGTTCTGCTTCGCGAAGCCCTGGTACGCGTTCTGGATGGACGCCATGTCCGTGCCCATCTTGTTGGCATTGTCCGACATCTGGACGAGCGCCTTATTTGCTTTTTCCGCTGCCGTCCTGGTGTCCCCGTCAAGGCCCTGCAGGAGCGACGCGGAGAAGCTCG
>Ga0310690_10002069_pt1 | contig 33810 bp, 45 predicted proteins | sample AusTroGonzalo_MG_2_FD_207661 | JGI IMG/M metagenome (GOLD analysis project Ga0310690, IMG submission 207661) | Bovine rumen microbial communities from tropical cattle in Woodstock, Queensland, Australia - Gonzalo_04 (v2) (version 2) | ecosystem: Host-associated > Mammals > Digestive system >...
AATTGGCGATCGTTGGCGTCAACGGTTGCGCCTGATGATCGCGGATCCGCGCATCAAGCGCAACGAGTGTCAACGTCACCGACGAAAGCGAAAAGCGCGGATTGTCGGCAAAATATGCGAAGCGCCAAGAGATCCCGTTGAGCCTGATCCGAACGAGTCTGCCTTTCCAGACGCGCGGCCACTTCGTGATCTCCATCGAGATTCCGAGCGTCGGATCTGAATACAGATTGCAGATCTGAGAAGGAAAGCTCAGCTCCGAAACTGCGCATGTTTGAACGTTGCCCGAAGCCGATTGCGGCGTGAGCAAAAACGTTGAAGGTCCAATGCAACAAGCCGTTGGCGTTACGAGCGACGAGTTCAAAATCTTCATCGTCGCCTCACCGATCAACCAGTTTTGCGCGAGTGTTCCGACGCTGATCGGATCACGCGAAAACAGATCGCGAACCTGTTTGCCGTTCGATTCAGATTCGCCCGCCAACTCGATCGCAAACTGGTTCGAATTGACAAAAGGCTCGAGCGGATCGATCGTTGATTCGAGCGCGCCGATCGAGATGATGTTCGCCTCGTCGAGCGGAAAATCTTCGAGTCCCGAAATCAAAAGATCGAGCGATGGAAACTTCATGGCTTCCCCAGTACGATCGTATACACAGCCGCGCGGCGAGCGGTCAAAGCGTAAGACGTTCCCGAAACACAACCGACAACCGGTTCGGTCGATGCCGAAGTTTGGCTCAACTGCGCCGAGCCGTTTTGGGCGTAGATATACGCCGGCTTTACAGATTGTCCAAAGGTGGTCGACGTCGAAGATGTGACGATCCGCCCAAGAGGCAAAAAATCATAACCCAGAGTGTTCGACGATGAAAGATAGAGGTTCGCCAACGTCGCATCTTGCGAGCCGTTCGACCATGTTCGACCTGTTGTCCAGCTCAGATGGCATTCAACGATCGTCGATGGCCGCGCCCAAAGTCGCTGGTGGATGTAGTGCGCGAGCGCTTGCCATTGTTCGGCGGTGACAACTGATTCGTTCGTTACGTATGGCGGCGCGGAAAGCATGGCTCACCCCAATCCGGGGCAACCGGTATAGGCGCCCCAACTTCTGATCTCGGCCGTGACTTTGAGATCGGGAAAAGGATCGATCTTCACGCGATAAAAGCTTCGGCCATGATTGAAAAAATCCGGCTCGAGATGCTCGACCACCATCGAAAGATCGACTTCGTATTCATAAACGTCGGTGGTCGAAGCTGGAGACTCGATGAGTTTTGCCGTCAGCGTGTACGCTCCGACGGTGACGCGAAAGCGCGTTGGACCACCCGTCGCATAAAAAGCGAGCGTCAAAATATGTTGGCGCCCACCAAGATCGGGATCGAGCGCGACAAAAAACTGAACGTTGAAGCTCGACCAGTCATCGAAGTAGCCGTTGAAGTATGCCGCGCCCGAATGCATCACGGGGATTCGTTCGATCTGCTTCGCCGCATCAATCATCGAATTGTATGCGCATGAGGGAAGCCGCCCCAAAGAGAGCGCTTGGCGCGTCTTCATAAAAAACGGCATTGCGTGTTCATAGTCTTGCGGAGCATCAGAGCGAAAGCCCGGCCCCGTCATAAAACTCGAATAGTATCCGTCTTGCTCGCCTGTTGAATACCCACAAACGAACTGAATGCGGGTTTGAGCGGTTGTCGACGCCCACCCGCTTGGCGCGGTTCCATTGGCATATGGAGTAAAAAACCTATTAGGTACGCCGGGAATCATGTTGAAAGAACTCGACAAAGAAACCGACGTCGTGCTCGTGCCATATCTGATACTGAGGATGCTACCGAACTTCGCCGCATCTGAACATCGAACGCGAATTCCGCATCGATTCGGCATCGGCGGAAAATACATCAAAAACGATGAAGTGTACGAAGAGTAAGGTTTGATGAAGCAATCAAAATTGAACCGCCGCATCAACGCCCATTCAAGTTGCCGCTCAAGCGAGGAAATCTTGGAAGTGATCGTCGCGGCGTCGTCCCATGGACGAAATTGGAGCTCGGCTTCGGCGGGAACGCCGCTTGTCGGTGTGATGCTCATATTGTTGGCACGCCTCCAAAAACTAAACCTTCGCAACCTGTCTCATCGGCGATCTGGATCGTCAGCTCATAGGCATCTTGGATCCCGTCACGAGGCTCGAAGCGCGTAATGCTCGCATCGAGCAGCGCGCCCGAAATCTCATTCGGCATGTTCGCGCAGACAAGGCTCGAAGCCGGGCGCCAAAAATTGCAAAGCCAGTTTCGGTCGATCCAAAGGGTGACGCCCGCATCGGCAAAAACCAAAAAGCGCCGCCAAATTGAAAGCGGATCGTAAAAGGTTCCACCAGTTGAAGCGGAGCCGTCGAGTAAAAGTTTTACTTCATAGATTCGACGCCGCGAATAAGATGCGCGATAAGATCGGCCGCTCAACGAAACGAGCTGGTCGACTCGCTCATCTGCAACCAATGTGGGCATCGCCAGCAACGGCCGCCTCGGTGCGAAAACGATCGGGCGCGCATAAACAGCTTTGGTTGAATCGTAGAGATCAGAAAAAATCGGCAAATTTTCATAATCTGAATCGAGCCACGAGGCGTTCTCGAGGTAAAAAGTCGGCCACGAAACCGCGTAGGGCGCGTATTTTAGATTATTGTTGTTCGTGATCGTCGTCGCATAATCTTTGTATTCAAAGCCTGCGATGAAATTTTCGAAGCTGCACGCCGTGATCGGATAAGATGTCCCGTTAAGATAAAAAGTAACGTTCGTAATTTGGGCATAAGTCTTGTTGTTCGTCCATTCTGGCGAACCGCCGACAAAATAGGTTCCACCAAACTTGCCCGCAGTTGTGTTGGTGGTCGGAAAGCCTGAAAAGGTTGATGTTGTCTGGCCAAAAGTAAATGACGACGGCCGAACAACGCAACCGCGCCCAGATTGAGTCGTCACAATACCAATATCACTCAAGCCAAAAAACGCCTCGGTGCGATGGCGGCAACCGAGTGCATGAAAAATCGAGCGATAAACGCCCTGAGTGATCGCGTTGCCGGCTATTGTTGAAACGCGACGAAGATCAACTTTGGGCGCGAGAAGCGGGAGTGGAGTTGGGTTGTAGATGGTCAATTTTTTGCACTCCCCTCAAAAACGGGCTTTGCGCTCATTTTAACGCATTTTGGCCCCGGCGTGGATGATTCTCTATTTGCACCTCATATCGCCGATCTGGCAACGGTTTAGACGGGTGAAATTTTTTACACCCGTTCCGAAATCACGTTCTTTTTTAGCTTTTGACGCCCCAAAGAGCCCGTCGTCGCGTTGAGTCCTCGAATCAGTGCGGAAGCGATCTGATTGTCGGAGCCCTCAAAGGCAAAATTCACCGTGATCTCGTTCGATTCTTTTGGCGTCGAACCTGTCAAGCTCGATGAACTATACGATCCGCCACCGGACGGAGCCGAAGCGGTGCGCGGAGCGCTTCCACCAAGATCGGCAACGCCAGCCGCATAAGCCGCGGCCGCCGCGGTCTTCCCCGCGCTCGCCGCCATCATTCCGGCGCCGGCGATCGGGTTTCCGCTTGCGAAATATGCCAAAGCTCGCGCACCATAATCGATCGCATCGGCGCCCGCTTGGATGCCCGACGCGATCATCTGCATTTTTTGGATCGCGGTTGACTCGACGCCCCAAGCTTCTAGCCCGCTCGCCATCGCCTCGAATCCTTTTTGGGCAGCATCGGCCGCCGCCTTTTGGGCCTCGGTCAACGCGTTTTGGGCATAGACTTGATCGAAGGTTTCTTTTTGAGCGCGACGCGCATCTTCTTCTCTCGCAGCCGAAACTCGAGAGAGCGAGATCAACTCTTCTTCGGCCAGTCGCTTCGACGCTTCGATCTGGCGATCTTTGATCGCCAAATATTCCGCCGAAGACGAAAGTTCGGTCGCGGTGAATTCGCGCTCATACTGAGCTTGGATCTCTTCGAGCTGTTGAACCTCGGTTAAGATCTTGTCGCGCGTCGCGCGCCAATCAGCTTCGGCTTTTTCTGTTTGGGTTTGAGGCGCCGAACTGGTCGCCGTGATCGATGCCGATTTTTTTGCGAGCTCATCGCGAATGCGCTGCTTCTCGCCCTCCTCCGCGATCACGCGCATCGTTTCGATTTGCGTCAAAGCTTGAGCCCGGCGCTTTTGATCGAGAAATTCTTCTTCGGCGAGCTTCTTCCGCTTTTCATATTCGCGCTCGAGTGTCTCGATACGCCCCGCCGAAGATTCTTTGAACGCCATTTTTTCGGCTTCGTCTCGAAGCTTCGCCAAAGCCGCAAGCTCTTTTTCGCGTTGTCGCGCAGCATCCGCCGCGGCTTTCTCGCGCTTTTGGCGTTGCTCTTCGATCTCTTTTTCGCGCTTTTGCATCCGCTCGCGTTCGTAGGCGACGAGATGTTGATGCTCGCTCTCTTCGTCTTCTCGCTGTTCGCGAAGTCGTTTTTGCTCCGCAAGCGCTTCTTTCTCGCCTTCCAAGTATTCTTCGAGCTGATATTTTCGATCGCGTTCTTTCTGAATCGCTTTAACAATCGAATCAATCTGCCGGTCGTAAACATCCCTCATTGAATCGACCGCGTGAGATTGCTTCTCGCGGATCTCGCGGATCTCTTGCTCATACTTGTAGATTTTTGTCTGAACCTGATGCAGCTCTTGAGATCGAAGAATTACTTCTTTCGCGGCGTCGTCGGCGAGCTGTTCTTGTCGCAACTTTTCTTGCGCGCCCGCATAACTCGCCGAATCACCAAGGCTTTTATAAGCGGCGGCCAATCGCGAGATCTCTTCTTGTTCTTTTTGCAGAGCTGCTTCGTTTTTGCCCATCTGATCGAAGAGCTGACCGAGCAACGCGACGACGCCACCGATCGCCATCCCCCATGGGCCGAAAAAGGAAAGCGATCCGCCAATCGTTTCGGAAAGTTTCCCGACGCCTCCTGTAAGATCTTTTACTACGTGCGCGGCTGTTGTCGCGCCCGTCGCCATCTTGACGATCTTTTGCGATTGAAGCGCTTGAGCATCGGCCAGCTCTTTGGCCGCTTTGGCCGCCGCGAGTTCTTCTTCTTTGATCGCGCGAAGCGCTTCTCGCGCCTTTTTCGCCTCTTCGATCCCTTCAGATTGAAGCGAAAGCGAAACGCTCGCGTTATTCGGGTTGACGATCCCCATTATCCGGCTCGCCTTTCTTCGTTCGGTGTCGGCTTGTCGCGCAACGCATCAATTGCCAATCTCGCGGCGTTTGGGCGCGCAGTTCCGCGTTTGCCTTGAACCATCGCCGCGAGTTCAGAAGCGTACCACTTATAGAGCGGCTCTAAGATCTTTTCGAAAATCCAATTGAGCTCCGCATCGGTGATGCCGACGAATGGGCGCGCCGGCAATTCACCACGCCCTTGGCGTTTCGCCGCGGCGACGCCGCGTTGATTCCAATCGCCCCACTTGCATTTGACTTTGAGCCGCGCGGCGTTCGAAGTCCCCTTCGCTTCGAGCGAATCGAGCATGCGCCCCGTTTTCGTCAAGTTGACGTCGTTCGCGTTTTTCGCCAGCGCCGAATAATAAGCCTCTTGGGCTTCATTGATCTCGGTCTGAAAATGCCCAATCTGACGTCGAATCGCCTGCAGAACTTCCGGCCGCGAGCGCTTTCGCGCTTCCGCCGCGAGCTTACCTTGCAGCGCTCTCAATATATATTCAGCCGCCGACCAACTCGCCTCACCGATGAGCGGACGCTTCGATTTCTCCGTCAGCCATGAATATTCAATGAACGGCTTGCAGTACGCATCGAGGTGATATTTCTGCGTTCGATCGCGAATCATGATTTGAATCAGCGACGCGATCACTTGGTATTCGGCGCGATCCAGTTTAAAGCCCAAGTCGCGGCGCATACCATCGAAGCGCGTCCATAGATCGCTTTTGATCTCGACTTTTACGCCCGGCATCTTGATCGCATCTCCTTTGCTTTTTGATCTCGTCTTCGTCGTTCATCTTCGCGACGATCGATGGCGGCGATCTCGATGTCGAGTGCGACCAGATATTCAACATCGATCGTCTGATCGTTCCGAATCCCGAGGCGCTTTAGGCAACGATACTCCGCGAAGATCCGCTCGATCAAATCGCGATGCTCTACGACTTCGGCGATCGGGCATCGTTCGCAATCATCGAGATCGGAAAGGCTCGAAGAGATCGCCAGCGCGAGTGGGATCGACTTCGAGGTTTTTTCGCATCGTCCGCGCGCTTGGTGGATCTCGTCGTTCAAACTGCATTGTTCGCATCGCCAACCGGAGTAGTTCCGATCCGCCCAGAGCCAAGCGGCGATCCGGACTGCTCGGCGGATTTTGGGTCGGGCGTTCCAAGCAGCGAAATTTTTTCGGCAAGCTCGCTTTGAACAATCGAACGAAGCGCCGCCGGCAATTCGCCGATTTTCTGCGCGACGTCCTCAGGAGATACAGTTTTTCGATCGATCTCGATGATCCCCCGAATGCAGCGAAGCCGCTCGCGCTCTTCGCTGAATCTCGAGCACTCCTTGAGATCGACTTGTTCCTCGTCGGTGAGTTCTGCTTTTTCGCCTTCTTGACGCCATTTTCGTTGGAGCCGCGCAAGCGCGGCCGTCGGAAATTCGCCCAGTTTTTTTTTGAGCTCGGTTTGAACCCAAAGATCGTCATCGAAATTGAGCGAGCGAATGCGAAAAACCGTTTTCGGTTCCGAATCGCAATCGAGAACAACATCGTCGATCACGCGCGAAAAATCGATCATACGGGCGGCGCCTCCAACGCCAGAACAAAGCAAGGTTGAGTCGTTGTCGGATTCGGTCCGGGCGCAAAGGTGACCGAAGTCCGAACGAATTCAGATCCGAGATCCGGCGCCGGCACAAATTCCGAAACGACGGCCGCAGGGAAAACGATCGCGCCCTTGCCGCCATCAGTTGACGTCATGCCGAGGATCAGATTGCAAGCTTGCTGGTTGATCCATTGCGATTGGATCGCGGAATAGAGCGCAGTTCCCCCGATATGCATTTCGAGCGTTGTCGTGATCGATGTCGTTTCGGAACGCGACCGCCCAAGCACATAAGATCCACATGAAGAAAATGCCGTCGCAAACTCGATGCTCAACGTCCATTCATCTACGCATTGTCCCGGCAAAGTCTGCGTAGAAGCGTTCGGCGCATAACCTGAGGTGAAGCCAGCCGCCCCGAGATCAAAAGTTGCAGAAAGCGCAAGCGGCGAGTTCAACTGATGGAGAACGCCCAGCGATTGATCGGGCGCGCTGGCGACCGGCGAACCTGATGCAACCGACGATTCGACGTAAGCAACATCGATCGTTGCGGTGCAACGAACAGCGCGCGAATCCGAAGAGCCGCTCATTGAAAGCGACGTCAACGAGCAACCGTAAAGTACTTGGCTCCAATCGCACCCCTTGATCCTGATCGCGCACGTTGCCGAAGTCGCAGGAAGTCCGGCCGTCGGGATCTTCAACGTCCAACATCCATCGATCGCATCGCCCGTTGTCGCGCCTCGCGAAATAACGTTCGGCGTCAAATTGAACGACGTGCCAGAGGTGTAACTGCTGACGTATCCGAACAGCGTTGCGCCGCTCGTTGCAGCGATCGAGCAGACACCACCCGCGCCCGTCGTCACCGAGGCCGCCGTCGTGATCGCCTGAGAACTCGTCGTTCCCGAGGAAATCGTCGAAGATGAAGAGCCCGAACCGACGTCGAAGCGCGTCTTCAAAAGTTCGGGAATCCCTTTCGCAGTCGATGCCCACGGCCGCAAATAAAAGTCGAACGAAAAAGAACCTCGAACGATCGGCGACGTACCGTTTGCAACTGGTCGCGCGGGCATCGAGTAACCACCGCCGAGCATGCCCGAAGGATCGTCTAGAAGCGGATCGCCTTCAACGATTAATTGACCCGCGTCCAAAAAATCGATCGCCGTAAACGACAAGCCGGTTACGTTCGGCGTCGAGTTGCTCGACGTCAAGCCGCAAAAGCTGGATTCGGTAGCGATCTCGATGGATCGCAAAGCAGTTGAGCTCATTTTTTGATCACCACTTCAAATGGAATTGAAAAGACGATCGCGATCGAATCGCCGTTGTCGTCCGTCAAGATTTGAAACTCATAAGGCTGTTGGCCAAGGAAAGTCACCGAATCGGCGCCGCCCCATTTTTCCGGATGACGCCCGATCTCGTTTTGAATCGCCAGCGCATCTTCGAGCATGATCGATTGCAATTCATCGGTTGCGACGCTCAACGGGTAAAAGATCATCAGCTCCAGAAAAATCGAGCTGTAACAATACGCGTTGACGCTCAACGGATAACCGGCGAGATGCAAACAGCAATCGCGAAAACTCCGCGATTGAAGCTGGATCCATTCGTCCGGCTTCCGAAGCAGCGAATTGGGCTCAAACGAAAAATTGCGATCTGGCCATGTCGTCGGCTCGATGCCGTGAACGCCATCGATGATCGCCTGAAAGATCGTGCGAACGTTCACCATAGGCGCCGCCTCTTTGGGAAGTTGAATTGCACGTCGCTCTTCGCCTTGCCGATCGTCGTCGACTCGGCTTTTTCGGCGGTTCCATCATGGTTGCGATCGATGAAAACTTGAGAACACGCCGCCTTGAAAGCGTAGTTCGCTTCTTTCCGAAGCAGTTCAAAGCGCGCGGTATCGGTGAGCAAAAACGCATGCGCGGCCGCGTAAAGCAGTTGCGCCCGACGAAAAGCTTGAGGCGCCAAAATATCGTCTTCGGTCTGATCAGTTTCGCGGAGTTCGAGGCGAAGACGCTCGATCAACCAATCTTCGCTCGCCAGCAACGCCGATGGGATCCCGGCGTCAACCGACGGATTCGGGTTGAAGCCTTTGAAATAGGCTCGAAGATCTGTTTCGGTGAGCCCCGTTGAAAAGATCTGATGAACGTAAACGACGAAAAACAATTGCGTTTCGTCGTTCCCGCCGAACTGCGAAAGCGCCGAATACGAAACCTCGAGCTTATGCGGCCCACTCGCAAAATCTGAGGCCGGCAACGGCGCAGAGAAATAAGCGAAGTACAGCGAACAGACTTCGCCGATCGGCAAGCTGGCCGGCAACGCGTCGGACAAATACGCGTAAACGACTTCGCCCTCGGTTGAAAATTTCTGAATCTGGCAAGGCCAGTTGATCTGCTCAGAGACGACGAACGCCGATCCGCGGCCACCGGTGAGCGCCGAAGTCGGAGCGGATTTGAGCTTCAGCTTTCGGCGGCCATCGGTAAGCGCTTCGATTTCGATCGGAGATTCGCCAGAGAAGATGATTTCGGTTGGCTCGCCGAAGAGATCGAGCAAGCCGGAAGGCGGGCTTTCAATCGGGATCGGCGATACGAACTCGAAAACGTTCGAAACCTCCGATCCGACAAGCGCTTTGCTTTGGCCATGCGATTGAACGCAGAGGTTGTTTTTCATCGCCAATCCTTTTGGCGATCAGCTGATTAGCTGGTCGCCGCGCATTTCTGGATCAGATATCCGATTCGATCGTCAACGATCTTGAAACCGATGTGTTGACTCGCGCCGAGCTCGATCTTGCCGAGATGTTCCTCTTCTTCGAACTCGATATCGCCGGCGGCCGCTTTGAAGAACGCGCGCGGCGAAATTTCGAACCCGCCATCGTTGTTGATGACGTCCAGCTCGGTGAACTCGCCAACTCGACCGATCCAGCAATTATCCCCGAACTGGTTCGCGATCGTTGTCGTCGTCTTGGTGGCCGAAGCGTTCCATCGCGCAGTTGCAAAAATGCATTGCTTCAGACCGAAACGACGCGCGATCATCTCTTTCAAATAGTCGAGCTGATCGGGACGAAGCTCGTTCAACTGTTGACCCGGCTTTGAAAGTGAAGTCGCGCGATCGTCGCCATAGGGGCGCGTTTCGTTCCAAGCTTTGTTGTCGAGCAAAGCGCGGAACGCGGCGCGGCCTAAAATGATCGTATCAGGTTCGGCCAGTTCGGCCACCTTGTCGATCGCCGCCGAAATGTCGGAGACGGGATCGCCAGTCGTCGACCAGCTATGCGCCGAAGTCGATTTATTCGTCCAGTTGGCCGCCGTTGTCAGCAACGAAACAACCTCATGTTCGGCCATGCCTCGAACGACCGAGCGCAATTGAAGCAACGATTTTCCGACCTTGTTCAACATCTTGACGGGCGGAACGCGCAACGATTCTTTCGAGACGACCACAGACCGCGCAAACTTCTTGGTGAAAAACGCAGTGTGTTCGAGCTCACCCTGATTCAAGCGCGGGTAATCTTGCCCGAATCCGATGTCGCCAATCTGGCCATTTTGAGCGAAGAATGTCTCAGGCGTCAGCGACCAATAAAAGCCGCCGTAAGAAGTTCCGACTTCGCTCAGGTTCATGTCGCCGTTGATCGCCGGGATCACGCGCGAAATATAGCCCTTGTCGTCGTCGATGTAACCAGAGACAACGCCCTTCAACTCCTCGCGATCGAGATAGAGGTTCTTGGTGATCTCTTGCATGGCTGTTACTCCGCAACCGCCTCGTGGCGAGCCGGACAGATGAAACACTCTTGCACAGAGCCGGCGTCGCCTTTGCCCTCGTAGGGCAAAACGATTTGTCCGACCGAGTACGTTACCGAAGTTGTAGGCGCGAACACTGCAGCCGCGCCATTTGTTGTCGCAGAGAAGATCTTCGAATCAGACGCTTCGAAATCTTCCGACAACACCACTTGGGCAAAACTTCCGACGCCTGCAATAACTAACCGGTTATCCGGCTGGATGTTGACGACGACGCCAAGCGGTTCAACCGACGCATCGGTTGCAACGTCGACTTGCCCTTGCGCGCGTTCGTAAACGACGCATCCGATCAACGCGTCGCTCACAGTAAGCCCAGTATAAGGCGCCCGGATCAGCTTAGGTCCGTCCATTTCAACCCTCCTGTTCCATGATCTTGGCGAGCGCTGCGATATAGTCGCACCCCGTCGCCTTCATCATTTGACGAACGCGCCCATCGCGCGTTTCGGCCGGCGCTTCTTTGTTCTTCTGACTCAACGAAATTTTTCCAAGAGGCTTTTCGATGCGCGGCTCGCGCTCAACAAAAATCTCTTGGAACAGGACCGGATCGGCATTGAGCAGCCGAATTGCTCGCGACTCTTCTTTTGGCGCGATATGGCCAGATCGCTTGAGCGTCGAAATCAAGCAATTGACGACGCCGGCCATCTTGTCGGTTTCCTCGTCCTTTTTCTTTTCATCGTCTTCGGCGTCTTTTTGTTCTTCGCCGTCGGCGGCCTGCTTGGGCTCGCACTTTTCGAGCTCGCCCTTGTCCTCTTCGCGATCGATGCGTTCGTCGCGTTCGAGCAATCCAACTCGCTCGTCGATCGAATCGATTCGCTTTCCGATCTCGTCGAGCTTTTCCAAGATCTTCGGCAACATCGCCGCGATCCCTTCAACGTCGAGTTTGCTCTCGTTTTGATCATCCATGGTTTTGATCCCGTCGATGAGGTTTTGTTTTAAGGCGGCGCTCGCCGAAAAAAGCTTGCCCTCGCCAAACTGCTTTGAAAGCTGCTCGAGATCCCCGGGCAGCTCGCGAAACTTCGCCACGTCAAGAATGAACCGCTCGCAAGATTCGTCGACGATTTCTTGAATCCCGCTCTCGGTGTTTTTGTTTTTCGAAAGATCGGCAACGATCGCGCCTCCGTTCCATGGCGGGTACATCATCGAGCCGATCGAGCCGATGATCGCGTCGCGATTTGCGAACAGCTTTCCGCATGCCGCGCCGAGATGGTAAGCCGCAGAAGCACAGATCCCTGAAACATACCCCTCGATGCGATCTCGATTTGCAAAAATGAATTCGGCCAGATCGTGAACGCCGATCGCTTCGCCTCCGCCCGAATCGATGTCGATCAAAATCTGTTCGTCGCCTTTAAGCGCTTCTTCGATTTGAGTTCGAAGCTCTTGGTATGAAGTTCCGGGTTCTTCGCAACAACATTCAGCCGGCATTGGTTCGCGCGAAAGAAAACCTCGAACCTTGATGGTGATCATCTCAACTCCCCTTTGGTCGACCGCCCGCCGATTCGCGAAGTTCGGATTCTGAACCGACGCTCGAAGAATGCATGCGTGCGAGGCGAACTTGCTCATCTTGATCGCTCGCCTTTTCGGCGATGCCGAACAGCCGGCGAAGCTTGATCTCGATCGCGTCGTCGGGCGTCAAGAAACCAGACGCCGCGAGTTGCGGCAGATTGCCGAGAGATTCCGAAAGCGCGTCAACGTCAACGCCGCGATGACGAAGCTTCGGCAACTTGTCGATCGGGACAGCCGACGCCGAACCATAAAAGTTGAGCTGCAAAAGCTTGGCAATCGTTCCGCCACCTACACGACCGGCACCATTCCAAACGTCAGCAACGATGTCGAGCAGATTCGCGATCGATGTCTTGTAGCTGTTCCAATGTATCTCGCCGACGTTTCGATTTCCCTCGGTGCTCATTCCGAGCTCGAGGAAGTTCGTCAAAAACGCCGCCGCCATCTCTTGATTACAATGCTCGATGCTGGCGATTACCTTCGTCGGATCGAACGAACCACCGCCGAAAACCTGAACGTTGATCCCTTGCGGAACCGCAATGAACGATTCGGCGCCGCCGCGATAATTGCGCGCGGCTTCGCAAGCTTTAGCCAAAAGAACATCGATGTCATCGGCGGTGTAACTCATCGAAGAAAGCATTTCGCGATCGACGGTGAGAATGATCGTCGGAACGCTCCATTTTTCGCCGCCTTCATTGAGGAAGGTGATCAAGGCGTCTTTGAGTTGCCACCAAACCCAGCAAGGAGAAAGGATTCCGCTTCCCTCGAAGTCGAGCCCTTTTCGGTTGAGCGTGTAGATCTGAAGTTTTTCGGCATCGATTTGAATTTCGGCGGGCGGCGTGTAGCCGAGCGAAATCTCGCGCGGCGTTGCAACCTGCGTAATCGAAACGAGTTCACCGTCGCCATCATAATTCCAGCGAAGAACCGAAGCTGGCGAAATGTCGGCGAGCTCTTCGAGCCAAATCTCGTCACCGTCGACGGTGTAAACCTCTTCGCATTCCTGATGACCGACGAAAACGAAATCGAAAACTTTTCGAAGTTCGGCTTCAAATGATCCGCTTTTCAGATGCGCTTGTTCGCCATCGAGCCCAAGCGCCCGACGAATGAAGTTGGCGTTTCGCTCGCATTCTGGATCATCAGGATCGGCGCTTTCGACGTACCAAGTTGCCGAAAGCATCGAGTTTTTCAATTGCTGGATCGCGCCAAAGAGCTTGGCGTCGGAGCGCATCATTCGATCGGCTTCGACTGCCCATTGCTGGCCGGAAAATTGATTCACTCGCTTCGTTCGCGAAAAGTTCTGCGCGAGAACTTGCGCCGAATATTTGTCGAGCACGATCCCTTTTCGGAACTCGCGCGCGGCTTCGATAAAACGTCGAACAAAGGTTGCGATCTTCATATGTTCATTTTTGCTCAAAACGTTGCATGTTTCAACTAGTTGCGCATCGAAATCTTTGCCCGTCGCTCGCCGCCGATACGATAGACGGTTCCGGGCGAAGTTCGGAACGTTCCACGGCTCACCATTGCCGGCCGCGGCGATTCCGCAAAGACGATCCGTTGACGCCAAAAATCGAGAACCATCGCCATTACATCGAGCGCATCATCATGACGTCCATTCGGAAACGCGAGCGCTTCTTCGATGAGCAATTCCCCTTCACGGTTTTTCGGGACGAAGACTTGCCCGTTTTCAACGATCGGACTCACGGAGCGAATCCGAACTTCTTTGTTTTGCTGAGACGACCAGCGAAGAAGCGTTCGCGAGATCGAAAGCAAGACGGGCGCCAAAGAATTCACCAAGTCGATCCCGCCGTTTCGACCTTCAATCAAAAGACGCCGACATTTCGGCCATCGGTTGAAGGTGGCTTTAATGTGCTCGATTTTTTCCGAAAAGGTGAATCGGCCCGAAACCTGATCGAGCAGATAGAGCGCGCCACCGCTTCGCGCCCAGACTTGGATCACGGTTCGATCGGCCGTCGCCTTTAAGCTGCTCGCAGTATCGCACGCCATGAGAAGCTCTTCGAAGCAACTGGTCGGTTCCGTTCCCGGAACAAAAGTTTGAAACCACTCCGGTTGGAACAGAATGCCGGACTCGTTGACCGGAGCTTGTTGGTATTGCGCCAGAAACGCCGCGATGCCCAAAGTTTTTCGGCGTTCCATCAGGAACGCACCATTGAAACGCTTCGGCCAAAAGAGCTCGCCCGAACTTCGACGCGGATCGGGATCCTTGTAAAGCGGCGTCGAAGATTCGATCCGCTTTTCGTCGTAAACGGCTGGGAAGATGAGCTTCGCATCGACGCCCAATTGCAAAACATGCCCGGCGAGATCGTTGTTCGCCAAACGCTGCTGAATCAAAACGCGCGCGGCGCCATCTCGAAGACGCGTCGCCAAAACGGTGTCGTAAATCCGGATCACCTTGTCGAGCTCTTCTTTTACAACCGCGCCGGCGTCGTTCGGATCATCGAGCACTTGACGATCAAAGTGCGCACCCGTGATTTTGCTCAAAAGCGAGAACGCGCGGAACTCGCCGTTTCGAGTGTTCACTGTTCGCGAAATCGACTTGCCACCTTTGAGCAATGTCGCCGGCGGATTCAAAGCCAAGTACGGATCCGAAGTCATGATCGTTCGGCGGTAGCCCGCTTCTTTGTAAGCGTTTTCGCGCGAGTTCGTCAGAAACGCCCAACGATGCTCCGGAAAGCGGAGCATCTCCCAACATGGCCACATTTGGTTGACCAGCGTCGATTTGCACGATCCCGGCGGCAAACAGATCACCAAGGTTTTGAGCTTGCCCGCGCTCACCGCTTCGAGGTGATCGCATATAACCGAGAGATGCCAATTCCAAACGAACTCGACGCCCGGATTAACGATCGGCCAAAACATGCGAGCAAAGCACGCGAGCGATTTTCGCGCCGCGCGCTTCGCGCATTCGATCACCTCGGGCGCCAAACCATGCTCAATCATTGCGACCCTCGATCTCGTCGAGATCGACGAACTCAACATCAGCCGCAGTTCGATCGTTATCGGCTTTGATAAAGGCAAGCGCAGTTCGTTTGATGTTGTCGTCGCCAACGTCCGCGAAGCTGGAATCTTCGAGCGCGCGATCATCGAGAACGTGCTTTGCAAAAATTTCGGGGCTCAAGCGTTCCAAACTCCAACTCAGCGCTTGCCAACCCGGCGTCTTTTTTTGAACCAGCTTTTGAAGGCGAGCGCACGCCGAAGCTTGAGCCATCGAGCAGAGATCGATAAAGGTTGAAAACGGTTCGACCTTGTTGCCCGCGCGCGTCAACCAGATCTCGAACTCGCTCAGCCTGATTCCGACGCGAGCAAGCGAGATCGCGCGATGGATTCCGCTCGCGAGGTAAAACAGCAAGCGCCCACATTGCCACGACCGGAGAAATTCTGGCGCGAAGACCTTGCCCAACTCTTCCCATTCATCCGGCGCCGCGTCCGAAAGTTCCGCGCCCGCTTGCAAAAAGTCGCCCGATCGGCTCATCGAGCGAATCTTCTGCTTTCGCTCTTCGCTGGCCTGTTCGATCTTGTCGGCTTCGGCCGCATCCGCTGCTTTCATCGCGTCGAGCGATTCCGCTTTGGCCACCGCATCCGAGAGCATATCGATCACGATGGGCGGCGTTTGGCTGAGCGCCCGAATCCGTTTGCATTTTTGAGCGCCCGCCTTTCCGGCTTTCTTCGTCTGCTCTTCAACGTTCATCGGAACGTAATCAGGATTTTTTCGCAGAAGAGCGAACCAGTTTTGAATCGTGCGAAGCGGGATTTGAAGCAGCGTCGAAATCTCCTTCACCTGATGACCGGCATCCCGGAGCGCAACCGCCATTTTAAATCGTTCTGATCGGCTGTCCATAAACGCAAGTATTGCACACGGTTACGCGATCGCGCAACTCGCCTTGCGCAAATCCACCTTGCATTTTGGCCCATCTATTTGCGCCCAAGCCCAAAAAATTTTTTGCGCGGCTGCGCCGCGCTGTTTGGCATCATGACGTTTCATCGAGCTTTTTCAACTCGAAGCGTTCAGTCCTCGACGCTTCTTGAGACCTCGAGCGACGAAATACCAGTGATCTGGGGATTTTGTAGCATTTTTAGTGATTTTCGCTTTTCACGTTTCGCGAACGCGCGCAGACGACTCGCCCCTCCGCCCCCGAAAAGAACCGGGGAGGGGTTTCGCCGCCATCAGACGCACGCGCCGACCCACTTCTTTTGGCGCTGGCGCTTCATTCCAGAACGAGCAGCAATAATCGAGCAGGCGAACAAAAAACGCGCCAGAATGGCCAGAATCAAAACTAAAAGCGGCGCGTCCCCAAAGCCAACAAAAAGCCCCGACCACCAAGGGCGATCGGAGCCAATGCGCGACGCTCGAAGCTGGCCGATCCTGCGAAGAGGCACACACCAGCGAAAGCGGAAGCGCAATAATAGAGCTCGAAACAAAAAGAAAGCCGCTTGCTCGTGGGGATAAGCAAGCGGCTCTCCAGTTCACACATCGATTCGCACAATGGCTATGAGGAACATACTCGAACGACCCGGCGCGCGTCAAGCCTCGGATGAAAAAAAGATCGACGATGACGGGAAGCTCTCGACGCGACAAGCTCTCCATTGCCGTTCCGAGATTCGCCATCGTCGATCAAGATGGCGACGTTATCGCACCATCGACGCCAGCTTGCAAGCTGGTCGCGCGCGTCCAAATCGCGTCCAAATCGCGTCCAAATTGCGTCCAAATTGCGTCCAAATTGCGTCCAAATTTTTTGGACCGATTTTTGGACGCAAACGAAGATTAAAACGCTTTGATTTCAAACGGTTACCAACCACGTCCAAGAACGTCCAAATTTTTGGAGCAAAATTGCCTAGAGCATATTTTTTCAGCGCGATTTATATGCCACCATATAAACGCCTTATATGCGCCTCACATATTCCGTTTATATGCCCCCATATAAATCGCTCCAAGCATTTCCACCACTTTAAAAGATCCATACTATTTTTTGGACGTAAAGAGATCTCTTTATAAAAAGCCTTTAAAAACAGGGGGTTGAAGGGGGCGAGCACGCCCAAAAATGGTCCGATTTACGTCCAAAAAATTTGGACGTTTTTGGACGCAAGGCGATTTTGGCCGCGAATTGCTATCAAACCAGCGCAAAAAAGCGCTCAAAATCCAAGAATCTTTGAAGGTTGCTTTTTTAAGTGCGCGATATAAAGCCCATATGCGCGCGATATAAACAGCCATGTTTTATATGCCACCATATAAACGACATATGCCGCGCGCATAATTGGCCAGATGTGTGCAAAACTTTACACCACAAAACCGCGCCTAAAAGCTTGCGAGCATGGAACGTTCTGGCGAAGATCATCGCGTCGAAAGGAGGTGAGCGCATGCGCCCAAACGATTCTCTTCGGCGCGCCGTCGTCGAAACAATGCGCGCTGGAATGCCGATTGAAGAAGCCTCGAGGTTTTACGGTTTGAAAAAAGAGACTCTTCTTCGCTGGGCTTCGGATGCTCCGAGTCCCGAGCCCGACGAGCTCGACCAGCGAATCTTGAACCTCGAAGCCGAGGTGAACGATCTTCGGCTTCGCCTTGCCGAGATGGAGGGAAAATGACTTCTTCAAGCTACGATCAGGAATGCGAAGATCTGGCGTTCGAATGTTTCGCCACCATTCGCGCCGCGGCGATGGAGTCTGCAGACAAGATCGCCGAAAAGCGCGCATATGTAAACGAGCAGATTGAAGAAGCGCTCGAGATCATCTTTGGCGGAAAGCCGGGCAAAACCTCGGCGGGTGGTTTCGCGTTGGCGACTCTGGACGTCGCACGCAAAACCATCGAGCAGATCGAACAGACGCTCGAAGCCGGGCAAAACGAGCTCGAAGAATTTTTGGCATTAACGCGCGTGAGGTGATCGCGAATGATGGATTTCGTTGAACTGCCCTTGGGCGCTTTCGGGTTTTCGGTGGCGATGGATGCGAACCAGCGCGATCGATTGCGCGATGCCGTCACCGCATACCGAGCAGCAAAAGAGCGTTACGAAATTTGGTTGCTCGAAAACGACGAAGATTCGATCGATCTGGCGAACGAAACCGCATCGCTTCGGCGCGCGCTGGCCGAAACGAAGGCGTCGATAGTGTTAGAGCTCGCGCCCAGATTGGCGCGCGAAATTGCAAGGGGTTGAAGATGATCGTTTTGTTTTTGGGCACAATGTTTGCGGGCAAAAGTCGCGAATTGATTAAAATCTATCGCGAGCATAATTGGCGCCGCCGAACTTGTCTCGTTCCTTCGTTGCCGGGATCGCGCCAAGATGGCGTGATCGATGGTCGCGATCCGGAACAGCGAATCGTCGCGCGAGTCGTCGAAGACGAAGCGACCATCGAACTTCCCGAGGAAGGCGATCTCTTCGTTGATGAAGCGCAATTTTTCTCGCCGTTCTTCGCTTTTCGTTTGGCCGAGCATCAAGCGAAAAATCCTGATCTCGACATCTTCATTGCTGCATTGAGTCTCGATTCGAACGCCGCACCATGGCCTACGTCGGGAACGCTCGCTTGTTTGGCCGATCGCGTTGTTCGTCTGCATTCGAATTGCGCGATTTGCGGGCAAGATGCGATTTATTCTGCTTTGGTCAAACGAGCAGAACCTTTTCGAGATTCGACGTTTGAGCCACGATGCCGGCATTGCTTTTTCACAAAACCAAAGGAGTAAAAGATCATGCTGAACTTTTCAAACGCAACCCAACTTCCGCCGAATGATGGTGCGCCTCGCGGGCAATATCAGCAACCGAACATCCCTCAGGGGACAAAGCTTCTCGCGTCGTTCAAACTTCACGACGTGCCTTTTTGTTACAATCCGCAAAGCGGATACATCGCCGCCGATCAAACAACGGGATTGCTCAAGTTTTTCTTCGAGCTCACGATTTTGGCGCCGAAACAGTATGCTGGGCAAAAGCTCGGCGGCTCGAAGATGGTGACCGAAGCCGTGCAGCATCAAATGGGGATCGCTGCGAACGATTACTCGCCATGTGCAAAAGGCGATCGAGCAGTTCATGCGATCATCGCCTGCGATGCGATGGTGAAAAATCGGCAACCAGACTATCAGATCAGCACTTATCGCAATCTCGATGGGTTGGTCTGCGCCTGCGAAGTCGGCGCCTTCAACGGCAAAACCTGCATTCGAGTTTTTCTCGATCCGACGAATCCGCGCGATCGCGCCGAGGTTCAAAAGCTCATCGAGCAAGCAAACGCCAGCGATCCCGGCCGCATGCCCGACGTTCCGTCAAGCTGGCCATCGCCGGAACGCTCGCTCGAAATTTTTTGAGGCGAATGCATGCTTCCACACATCGAACAATTCGTTAAACTCTACCGTCAAGCGGGCGCGCCATGCTTTCCGCTCGAGCCTCGAGGGAAGAATCCGGCGACGACGCATGGGGTGAAAGACGCTTCGATCGAACCGAACGCGCATCAAAAGCAATTTTGTAACGGTTGCAACGTGGGGATTGCGACCGGCTTTGCTTTTGACGTGATCGATCTCGATGGCGACAAGGCGATTCGAGGTTTTGCCGAGCATCTCGGCATCGAAACCGGTGACTTCGATCGCGAGCAAATCTTCGAGCTCTTCGAAGAGAAGATCGGTCCAGTCGTTTCGACTGGAAAAGGCGCGCATATTTATTGTTTGCCCGATCCGCGCCGAACCAACCAAGCAAAATTGATGGTATTCGGTGGCGAAGGCGTTGATTATCGCACTTCGGGCGGTTACGTCGTCGCGCCACCATCGATCCACCCGAGCGGGCGCGAATATCGTTTTTTCAAATCGTTTCGACGCCCAACATCGATGGCTCCGGAATGGTTGCCTCTTCGGCGCGGCGACCAGCAAAAGCAAGTCGATCTGCTCGAAGCTCCAAACGCAGACGACGCCGCCAACGATGATCGCGTCCTCGATTTTTCGGCCGCCAAGGTTCAACGCGAGTGTTCGGCGTATCAATCACGAGTGCTCGAAGCGAACCTCGCCAAATTGAGCCAAGCTCAAAAAGGCGAGCGAAACAACGAGCTCAACACGGCCGCATTCAATATCGGGCAAGTGATCGCGGGCGACCAAAATTTCGAACGCCAAGCATTCGCCGCGCTGGCGAATGCGGGATCAAATCTCGGACTTTTGCCGCACGAAATCACCTCTTCGATCCGCTCTGGCATGGAAGGCGGAAAGAAAAAGGCGAAGCAGCTCGATCAGAAAAAGCCGTCAAACCAGCAAGCCGATTCGAAAAAGCTTTTGTTGCCAGAATTGGTCGAACTCATCGCCAACGACGAAGAGTTTCGCGATCAGCTTGGCTTCGATCTTTTGGCTCAAAGGATCGTCAAACTGCGCTCACAACCGAACGAAGCCGCGTCGCGAAAGACGGCAAAATTTTGGAGCGACTACGATTCGAATCTGCTTGCGAATCGTTTGGCCGAAAGACTCGCGAAGAACGTTCCGGCTCAAATGCTCGAACAAGCGATCGACATAGTGGCGCACCAAAACGAATCGCACCCGGTTCGCGATTATCTCGAAAAAAGCGAGGAAGATTGGGACGGGCAAACGCGGATCAGCGAATTTTTGAACGCGCTCGGAGCTGACTTGATCAAGCCGCATCGATTGGCGATCGCGCTTTGGCTTGCGGGCGCCGCCGCTCGCGGATGCGCATTCGATCGCGAGGTGAAGTTCGACTCGATGCTCGTTTTGGAAGGTCCGCAAGGCTGCGGAAAGTCGACCGTCGTTTCGATCCTTGGTGGCGATTGGGCGGCCGACACGGCGTTCAATCTCGATTCGAAAGACGCCTATCAACAACTTGGGAACGCTTGGATCCACGAATGGGCAGAGATGGCCGCAGTTTTGAAATCGACGCCGGAACGGGTGAAAGCGTTTTTGTCGAAGAGTTCCGACGACTACCGAGAAGCATATGCGCGGCGTCAAACTCACGCGATCCGGCATTGCGCGTTCATTGGCACGACGAACGAAGATGATTATTTGCGCGACGACACCGGCAACCGACGTTACTGGCCGATCGCATGTTGCTCGCGTCGAACCATGATCGATCTCGATTGGTTGCGCCAAAATCGCGATCAGATTTGGGGCGAGGCAATGTTTTTGATGCGCGCCTATTTGTCGCGCGGATCGGGTTTCGCCCCCATGGGTGAGGAAATCGCGATCATGGGCGCCTACGTTCAAACACGCCAGCAAGCTGATGAACTTCGAGATTTGGTAACGAACGAAATCATTCGCCGCTTTCAATCTCCCGGCATTGCGCTCAACGGTTACCTCGACGTCGAAGTTTTGGATCTGATGAACGAAAAAGAGATCAAGAACGAGCCGAGCCTTTCGAAGCTTCGCATCCGCCGGATCCTCAAAGAGATCGGCGGGCGCGAGGTGCGCGTTGCGACGAAGACGATCAAAAACGAGAACGGCTTCGACTTCGAGGGTGCGACAAACGCATCGGGCAGAATTCGCAAATTCCGCTTCGAACATCAACCCCATTCACGCGACGATTTCGACGACGACGCATTCGGCGAAATCGCGATTCCAAGCGAGGCGATCAAATGATGATGAACCAAAAAATGTTCGCAGAGATGAACCGCAAACTTCAGATCCGAAATCGGCTTTATGCGTTGGCGACGAAGCCGGCAAAGACGCCGCGCGAGATTCTGGCGAAGTTGTTTTTCAAATTGGCGATCGCATTTAAGGGCGAAACATTCGAATGAAAACTTTTTACGGCTTGCCATATTGCGGCTCGAAGCAGCGCTTCGCCAAACGGATCGCGGATGCGATGCCCGCTCCGACAAAGCGCTTCGTCGAACTCTTCGCCGGTGGCGCCGCGTTGAGTGATTTGATCGGCGAACGACATCGCTGTTCGATCTTGCTGAACGACGTTCTGCCGATCCCGCGAAACTTCGTCGCGTTGAAGGCGATGAACCGTTTTTGCGTCGCGCCGGCTTTTTGCTCGCGCGAAAAGTTCTACGCGATGCGCGAGCAGAACGACGCCTCAAGTTGGTTGACGCGAGTTCTTTTTTCGTTCGCAACGTTCGGAACGACCTATTTCGCAGGCGGCCAGATCGATGAAGGCGCCGCGCGCGACGCATACAATTTCGCGACGACGGGATATTCGGGCTCGCGCTTCGGACTCGACGACGATCCAGAGGGCGGATCATGCGCGCGAGCATGCCGGCGAAGATTGGCCGCGCTCAAATCGGTTGCATCGATCTCATCGTTTCAAGCGTCGATCTCACGATGGATTCGATGCGCTGATCTGGCCGAACGAGATTGCGGCCCCGTCGAAGTAAGCGCCAAAGATTTCGAAGACGTCGAGCTCAAAGAGGGCGATCTTGTGTATGCCGATCCGCCATATCAATCGAGCGATCGGCGATCATATGCCGGGCACATTTTTGACATTGAACGCCTTTGGTCTTTTTGTCGTCGCGCCTCTGTTCCGATCTTCGTCTCATCGCGAACAGCGCCGAAAGATTTCGTCAACCTCATCGATTTTCCGGCCGGGCGATTCAAAGCCGCTGGCCGTTCGGCGCTCGAAAGCGTCTTCGTCAATGCAAAGTGGAGATGAGCCAAATGCCGACACCTAGTAAAGATGGCTGGTTCGTTCCGACCGAAAATCGGATCGCGAGTCCCAAGTTCAACAAGCGGGTGAAGCCGATCAAGATGATCGTCGTTCACACAACGATTGCTCCGCGCGAAACGCCAGACAACCGAAAGCGGATCGAGCGCTGGTTGATGAACACATCTTCGACCGCTTCGACGCACTTCGTGATTTTGCGAAACGGCGTGATCCTGCAAGGCGTTTCGACACTCGACAAAGCTTGGCACGCAGGGAAGTCGAGTTGGCCGCGCCTCGGGATCGCCAGCGACGTGAACGCATGGTCGATCGGAATCGACTTCGATTCGCTTGGGCGGCTCACCAAAAAAGGCGGCGACTTCTTCGACGCTTACGGATCGCCATACCATGGCGACGTGATCGAATATGAGGGCAACGCCTTCGAGCCGTTCACCGTTGAGCAGATCGATTCGTTCCGGATCTTGTTGCCAATACTGGCGAACGAATACCAGATCGATGAACAAAATATCGTTGGGCATCGAGACGTTTCGCCCGGGCGAAAGACCGATCCCGAATTGATCTTCCCGTGGTCGATCGTGCTTTCGGCGATCGACTTCGGTTGCACAACGCGCGAACTCGCGAATCTGGTTCGCTATCACTGATCCGCATGATCAATCGCGCGACGCTGGTCGACCAATGCGCCGAGCTGGCGAACGCATCGAACGCGTTGCTCATCTTGGCGCGTTCCGAAAATTTTGAATCTCTTCGAATCGCGCTCGATGCCGTCGAAAAATGGGTTTCGATCATCGAACGCGATTTTCAAGCGCTCGAAGTCGAGCGCAAGCAAAGGACGATGAAAAATGATCGACGAATTCAAAGCTTTTTCTTGGCTGCCTCACAACGAGAAGCAGGCGATCGATGCGATTCTTAAACGCAACGTAAAGCGCGACGACATCAAATGTTGCGGCAAAGATGAGCTCGAAAAGCTTCATAAAGTCTTAGAAAAGATGATGATCGCGGAATGCCGGAGCCATGATGGATACAGAGACTGAAGACAAAAACGAAAATCTAGATTCTTATCGAGACGACGCTCGGCGATCATTGATCACGCTCGTTCATCTCGCCACAAATCTTCTTTCGAACGGCCCATTTTTTCCAGACGACGCGTTTTATGAAATCGCGATCATCATCGAAGATTTTGCGACCAGCTTGCGCAAGGCTGCCGAAAAGCAGCTCGAAGAAACGAAAGAAAAACGATGATCTCATGGACACCATTAAAAGAATTTCCGCAAATTGAAGATGCCACCGATGAAGATTTGCTCGATGCATATGCCTTCGTTTATGAGCTCGCGAAAATCGCGTATGAATGCGACGCGATGAAACGCGAAATCACCCCGGGCGAAATCATCGATCGATGTTTCGAAGCGGCGCGAGCAATCATTGCCGCCGCGAAAAGGCGAGAAGATGGCAAACAATAAATGCCCGCTCGAGCACGATGAACAAGTCGCCGTAATTCGATGGTTTCGCCAGCAAGCCGATGAATTCGGCGTCGAACCAGAAATGCTTTTCGCGATCCCGAATGGTGGGCTTCGCCATCCGGCCACCGCGAAGAAGCTGGTCGATGAAGGCGTCGTCGCTGGCGTTGCCGATCTGTTTTTGGCCGTTCCGACGACGGCCGCGTTCGGCCTTTGGATCGAAATGAAGCGCAAAAAAGGCGGAACGCAAAAACCAGAGCAAAAACTGTTCGAACAGCGCATGCGATCGCGCGGTTACGAATACGTTTTGTGCCGAGGTGCCGCCGCTGCCATCGAAGCAATCGAACAGTATCTCCGGCGCTCGGCGCGCGAGAAGGAACGAAGATGATCCCGTCGAATTACGAATTTTTTCAATCTTTGGAGTTTGATTTCAGACGAGGCGCGCGACCACTTTCCAAAAGAGAGCAGGCGCTTGTAAAAAAATACGAGGTGACCAATCTAAACAAGAGCCAGATTCTTTTTTTGCCGCCGTGGCTTCCCGAGCACGAGGTGCTCGCCATCGTTGGCGATTCGGGATCAGGGAAAACGACGCTCGCAACCTCGATGGGATACAAATCACCGACACCGCTCGAGCCGCATCTTTCGGCGCTCGAACAATTCGAAAACAACGAGATCGCCGAAAAAAAACTCGCGGCAATAGGGTTTCGTTCGATCCCGTCCTACTTGACGCCGATTGAAAATCTAAGCGTTGGCGAAAGATGGCGGGTCGAAGTCGCGCATTCGCTCGCCTCCGGCGTTTTGCTGGACGAATATTCGTCCAGCGTCGATCGCCGGCTTGCGAAGAACCTTTCGATCACATTGAGAAAACACATAAAGAAAAACCAATACAAGAACATTTGCGTTGTTAGTTGTCACGACGATTTTTTTAGAAGAATTAAGTCCGGACTTTATCATCTCGACAAACACGCGCGAAATATATCGAAGAGTAAAAGCCACACATTCAAAAACGCTCGAAGCAAAAATTAAACCCTGCTCTCGCGAAGAGTGGTCTTTTTTTTTAACCATCACTATTTGAACGGTTCGCTCATAAACATGAGCGAATGTTATTTGGCGACAATAAACGAAGAAAAGGTGGCATTTGTTGCGATAAACTCGGTGATCGGAAATCGGAACCGAAAAATGATTCATCGACTCGTCGTTGCGCCGTCTTGGCAGGGCTTAGGGCTCGGTCGAGCGATTATGATTTTTTTCGCCGAGCTTTTTGACAAAAGAAAGCAATCGTTGATTATTAAATCTTCGCAACGTGATTTTATAAAATCACTAATAAAAACCGGGTTGTTTTATGCTCCAAAAAGAGAAGGCAGACGAATCACAACCCGCGACGAATGCACATCCAGCGCGGTTCATAATCCGCCGGGAATAAAACCTTTCGTTTATGCGGGTTCAAAACAACTTCGCTTCAATTTTTGACGAATTTCGCGGGCAAAGAGTGGACGCGCTTTGAGCCCCAAAATCAGCTCGCCTTATTTTTATCCACAACCCGCTAAACAAAAAACGCTTTAATTTCAGGGCGTTAAAACTTTTTCAAAAAAGAACGGAGAAATGAGTCAACAGGTTGACTCGTTAACAGAGATCGCCTATATTTTAAACATGAAGCGGATGGAATGGTTCCAAGCTTCATTCACACACACGCACAAAGGTTCACACAATGTTAGATCTCAACGCTCTTTTCATCGCCGCCAACAACCAGCAACGCCGCATGTTCCGCATCGCCGTGATTCGCGATTCGATGCTTTTGAACAATGCTGAGTTTGAAAATGGCGCGCTCCATTTCCGCGGCTTCGGTCGCAAATGCTCTGTTTACCTGTCCGCCGACGCGATTCCTGAAATCGTCGTCGAAGGCGTGCCCACCTATCACAAGAAGCTCGCCAGCTTCAAAGAGTCTTTCGAAAACCGTCGTTACGATTACCTCGTCGCGATCGTGAAGACCGAAGACGCCAAAGAACAGATCGTCAATCTGGCCGATCGCTATGCCGGCGGCGTCGCGAACTTCGATAAAGAATCTGATTACGTCGAATTCGCAAAGCCCCTCGCATTCGAGGTTTTGATGAAGTGCGAAGAGCAGATTCAGATCGCCGAGATCGAAGAAGCGCTTCGCGCCAAGTTCCGCACCTTCCACGCCGTTGATTCGAACGTCAAAGAAGAGTGTGATCTTTCGAGCAAAGAAGAAGTCGAAGCCGAAGTCGAGAAGTTGAACGACTTCGCCGAAAAATGCAGCGAAGGCCGCGCCGAGCCCACCGAAGAAAGCCGCGAGGTTGAAGCTGGTCGCGCCCCGATCCCCCAAGCGATCGAAGAGCGCGTCGCTCGCAACGAGAAGATCGAAGAGCGAATCGAAATCGAGTTCTCGAACGAGAGCTGTGAACGCGATTGGCGATGGTGCGATTCGGATCCCGTCGACGTCCGCTTTTCTCGGAAAGAGCTCGAAGTCGCGAAGATCGCCGCGCGCGAAAACTGCGAATCGATCGTTCATCAAACCGGTTCATCAACCGATTCGTTCCGGACGTTCTGCTCGTTCCGTGTCGCGCGCATCGTTCTTCGTGGCGCCGTTGAAGATCTGGCAAAAATAGGCCTTCGCGGCTTCGATGTGGAGCTCGGCTCCGTCGCCGAAGGCTATGATAGAGAGCTGATCATGCGCGTTCTGCATTCGCATCGCGTCGATCATTTCGACGCTGGCGAATTCGGCGGCGAGCTCGAAGCTTTATCTTCCGAGGTAGGTTACGGCCCAACTTTTTCGAACGCACGAAACGAGGCTTATCGAAAAGGTTGCGCATATTTGGCAAGCTGGCCGCTTGCCGAACAGTTCGTTTGGACGCCTTACGTCGCAGAATATATCGGCAACTTCGTTGACGCTGAAGAAGAAGATTGGGCGCTCAAGTGTCGGGCTCTGCTCGCGAACGTCAACGAACCGCGTCGCCAGATCGTGCGCGAAAACGAAGAGATGATGAACGCGGCTTGGGATCTTATGTGGGAAGCTTGCGAAGCCGCCGAAGACAAAGACGAAGCCGAGCGAATCCGAAACGAATTCGATGCGATGCGGATGGAACTCGAAGAGCGCGATTGGAACTAGGGCGGCCAGCGCCGCCCCCCATGGAGGTTGTCATGAACGAGCAAAAGCGAAGGATCCCTTCAGCTGACGAGGCTTGCGATTACCTCTGCTACATCCGCGAAGTTCTGGAAGTGGCCAAAGCCTCTGGCCTCGAGCCAGAAACAATCGCGGTTGCGCTTGAGCGGATCCCGTTGATCTATCTTCATATTTCATCTCGCGAACATGAGCGCGTAACAGGAGAACGAGATTGGTAGTTCGAGACTTTTTCACCGCGCTCGGCTTGATGCTGAGCGCATTCTTCTTCGCAATTTTTCTTGAGGTGATCTGATGCGTTTTCAAAATCCCTATCGCTTCGAACTCTCGGATGCGACGAATCCGATCGACTTCCCCTCGCGTTGGTGCGCGATCGACGTCGAAACCGGTGGCCTCGATCCGACAAAAAACGCGCTTCTTCAAATCGCGATCCACGCCCCGGGCGAGGGCACGCGATCGTTTTTCGTTCGCAATTCGGCCGGGCTGGTTGAGCAATCGGCGCTCGAAATCAATCGCCTCGATCTCGATGAGGTGCGAGATTCTGGACTCACGATCGAAGATGCTCGAACCCTGTTTTTGCGATGGACTCAGGGCCGCGCCATCGTCGGGCAGAACATCGCGTTCGATCTCGGATTTATCGCCTCGAGACTGTTCAACATTTCGCCGCGCGACGACGCGCTCGAGCTGTTCGGTGCCTTCAAGATCTTCGACACGCATCGAGTTTTTCGGACGCTCCATTCGAAAGAAGAAGCACCGAAAGCCGATCTCGCATCGATCGCGACGTTTTATGGACTCGAGTTCGCTCGCTCGGCTTGCCACGATGCGGCTTTCGATGCTGTTTTGACGGCGCTCGTTTTTCAAAAAGAGCTTGCCGAGATCACTGATTGCAATGCTGAACGATCTTGATCATGCGCGTTTTGTCGCGCTGCTTCGGTACTTCGACGATCAGATCGAGCGCGCCGAACGCGAGCTCGAACGAACGAAGATCTTGCTCGCGCGAATGAACCGAGAACGAACGAAGATCTTGCTCGCGCGAATGAGTCGAGCGCGCGACCAGCTTTCCGGATGGAGCGGCGGCGAAACGCTGCTCGAACACGTCGAAGACGAATGCGATTCAATTTCGCGTGCCGAGATCATGATCGCAGAGGGAAGGATGAAAAATGGACTTTGAAGAATACGATTTCTTCGGCATAAAACGCGATGGGCGGCCACCACGGCCCAAAGCGTCGCGCCCCCATGCCCGGAAAACGACGCTCGAAAATCTCGATGCGCGTTTTGCAAACGTTCGACCAGATTGCGCCCAAGGCGATCCTTTTTGGCTCGACGATTTTTGGTCGGTGACGCAATCAACCTATTATCGCGAGGGCGCGATCGCGTTCGCCAAAAATCACGGGCTAACCTGTTTTGAGATCGGACCGATTCGCTCTCGGTGGCTGTTCGCTCGCACTCCGCGCCAAGCGGTCGATCTGCTCGCGACCAAACTGCATGCGGTGACGCCATGAAGAAAAACATCGATGCCGCCGAACGCGGAAAGGCGCAAGCCAAGCAAATCCAAGGAATTCGAAACGCTTTGGGGTATGCGCTCGAAGAGCTCGAATTGTTGCAAAAAACCTCGAAGCAAGATCCCTTCATCGGCAACAAGGCCAAGGCTTGGCGCGATGAAGTCGCCAAAATCAAAGCCGATCTCGAACACTCTCGCGACGCGTTGCTTCGAGCAGTCGAAGCAGCCGAAGCGATTCAGCCAAAGCAAGGATCGCTGTTATGACACCTATCGAGTTTGAGCGCGCGATCGCAAAGGCGCTGAAGTCAATCTTCGAAGATGCGAATTTCGCAATTCAACAAATGCGAAAAACGTCCCCGTGCTGGAGCGATCAATCTGAAGATGCTCTTTGCTTTTCGAACGCATGCGAAAGCATGATCGCTGTTTTGGCGAAGGTCGAAACACTTCGCTTTTTCACCGAGTCGATGATCGGGTTGGAGAACGAGCAGTGATTTCGCATCGCGTGATCGCGCGGCATACCAAGATTTTTCAACTTCGATTCGAGCGTCTCTGCGAAGATTGGCGCGCCGATCTCGCAGAGCAAAGGAAGTTGATCAATCACCGATTCAACGGCGAGGACTATGCAGAGCCACTCGCCGAAACGGAACTCGAACGCGAAACGGCATTGCGCGATCTGGTCGCGCAATCGCTGGCCGCGATCTTTGCCCGGGAAAACTGGATCAAGATTTGAACTGTTTCCATTTTGGAAACAATTTTTCGAGGAGACGCGATGACCATAGTTGAGCAAATCGAAGACGCGCGACGAAAAGCCCTCGCTGCATTTCATGACTGGAAGAAGGACATGTCGCCCGAAAATTTTCGGCGCTGGCGTGAAGCTCAAGCAATTGAACAATCGCTCCGAGCGATCGATTCGATGCCGACGTTTTGCACAGAATTCGATCACTTGATGCTCGAAGGCGAAGAAAAGGAAACGCCACCATGAAGCCCGGTGATCTTCGCATCGTTCCAAAGCCAAGCGCATGGGGCGAGTGCTATTGTTGCCGAAAGATCTATGCGCTCGAAGATCTTCGGCCAGTTGATTCGGCCATCGAAAACGATTGGCGATACATTTGCAAATTCTGTTTGACCGTTGCCAAACGGCCACGAAAAACCAAAGGAGAATCGAGATGAACGAAAAAGAATACGAGATCCCCGACGGAGCCAAAAAGGAAAAGACAGATTATTGGCTGGCCGTTTGGGAAGGTTGGCTTGAAAGAGCCGCCATCAATCTTGACTGGAAGCCTTCGACGATCCCTTACGCCTACGAAAAAAACGAGCTCGTCGCCATCTTAAAAGAATTTCGACATGAAGTGTTGATCCATCTCAAGCAAGTTGTCTTTCTTCAAGAAAAAAGAAAGGAGGAGAGAAAAAAGAAGAGGGGAAAAATGAGCAAGCCCTCAGATCAAAACAACGCGCGTGACCGCAACGCGCATGAGCGAATCGATCGGCTTAGGAACTTCGTTTGCGATCAAAACGAGCGTCTGATCCAAGCCGATCAGCGTTTGGACGCGCTCGAAGAGCACATGACCGCGATAGAGAAAAAGATCGCTTGCTTGCCATGTTTGCCGGAGAGCTTTGCAGCGACGCGAGCCAAAACGAAGGGAGAAAAAGAAGATGCGCAAACAGCAGTTTGAAGAACTCCGAGAAGAGTTCATCGATCTCTATCGATACGGCCAATCGAGATCTCTTCGAACGAAGCGCGAGATCTGGTCTGATGTCGAGAAACTGTTGAGCAAAGTCGGGCTCAACAAGGGCGAACGGCTCGCAGTTTGCAACGAATTTTTGGAGCAAGCACGCATTGCCCAAAAGGAAGCGAACGAAGAAGAATGAAGCCGCGATCGTACGAACCAAAAGCGATGGCCGATCTCGAACTGCTCGAGCGCACCTTGGTCACCGCCCATCGAATTTGCGCCGAGGGTTTCGAATCGCCGTCGCTTACGAACAGCGATCTTCGCAACTGGTTTTATTCGTGGTGCTTCGTCCTCGAGCGCTTGATCGGCGAAGCCGCTGCACAAAAGAAGAAGCTCAAGTGATGTTTACTTTTCCCGATCCAACGCACGCCGAAAGATCAGCCGCGACGATCGCTTATATCGGCCGCGTTCGTGTTGAACATGTTCGCAAGCTGGCGAAGTTCGCGACGATTTTCAAACGACTCGATGAAGAAAAGCGAGGTGACGAAACATGGCGCGAGGCTCGACAAGCGATACAAAAACTGCTCGATGCGCTATGGCCGCTGAGCGAATTGAGCTGAATCCCGGTGAGCAAAAGCGGCTCGAAGATCTTTACGGCCAATTCGCGCCGTTCTGGTTTTCGAGCGAAGATCGACGCGCTCGAAACGTGAAATTCGTCTGCGAACTCGAGCTCAATCGCATCGATTCTTTGCTCGGATGGTTTGAAGAGTTGAACGATTTTCAGTCGGAATGCGACGACAAAAGCGATCCGCGATATGCCGTCGTAAAAGAAGCGAAGAAGGATTTTCTCGCCGCATGCTCTGAGCTTTACGAGACGCTGTGATCGCGCGACGCCAAACGCGAAAGCGCCTCGGTGTTTCGCTCAACGCATTCGCGCGATCGGCGAAGCTCTTCGAGCGTTTGTTCATGAAGTTTCGCGGTATCGCTCGCATATTTTTCAACCGTCGTTCTCATCTCTTTTCCGAGCGCGACTTGCTGGCGATAAAGATGAGTCACGACCAAACAAAGCACCGCCATCAATCCCCATGGCCCGTAATCGGTGAGCAGTTGCGCCACCGCTCCAACCTGTTGAGTTTCCAATTTTTCACCGCCTTTCTTACGCCAAAACATCGCCGCCGAACCGAAAACGCGTGTTGTCCTGCGCCGAATATAGATAGGTACAAAACGGAAAAGCTGAGGAAAAGGTGAGCTGATCCCCGCTCTTCGATTGCACCACATACGCCGTATTGCCCGCCGCATAAACAGTATCGCCAGCGCTGATCCATGAGGCGTCGTCGACCGTGATCGTTGTCGTTGCCCAACCACCGATCACCCGCGAACCGCGTTGATATTTGGCGACGATTCGCGAATCGCCGACAACGCGAAGCCGCGTCGTTTGTCCCATGAGATCTTGTGAAACATCGAGCACGCGGCACGCCAAATTGACCGGGCTCACGATCGAAGATGCACCCACGATCCGAGAGCATGAAAGCGCGATCAGATCGCCCGGCGTGATCCATCCACCAACCTCAAACGGTACCGAAAACGAGTAGGTCATTCGTTCGGCGCCAAAGCGATTTACGAGATCGGCCAAGGTTCCGACAATCGCATTTGCGAGCGCATCGGTGCTCATCGAAACGTTGAGCGGGCATGAGGAGAGATCGAGCTCGAACGTTTTTTCGGCGTTGAAAAGCGACTTTGCCAAGCGATCCGAATAGGTGACCGTTTTGTCGTCGGCAAACTGCAATTCGTAATCGGCGACAATCTCTGATGAGCGTTCAGCGATCGGAACATCGAGCAAAATTGATTCGTCGAGCGGAATCGCAATCTCATCTCGGATCGGTGCGCCAATCCAGCGACGCGCGATCGCATATGGCGTCGATTCCGAGCACGAAAACGAAAGCGCAGTTTGTCCCAAAGCGAGCAACGCCCCGAGATTTTTGTCGAGCGCTTCAGCGCCCTCGAATCGCCAACCAGAGATCAACGACAAACCAGAATCGTTGTCGTAAAGCGAGGCGATGTTGATCAAGCTAGACGGCAAACAAAGAACGTTTCCCGGAGTTCCACCAAGAAGATAAGTGAAGAGGACGCCGGCGAGCGTGCGCGAATAGATCGTTGGATCCGCAAAAAATTTTGCTCGGTGCCCGAACCAATCACCGATCCCGGCGCAGTCGTTTTCGTAGAGAGTTCGAAGCAACCCCTCGCCGATCTTGTACCGAAAACAACCAGTCACCGGTTGAGAATCGAGCGTCGCAAGGAAGCGACGATTGAAAAAAGTTTCGCCGTCTTCGGTCCATTCCGCCGTCAACCAGATCGAATCGCCGAACGAGCAAAACTGCTCCGTCAAGCAAAGCTCGTCTTCGCCCGGGCACCACCAATTCGACGCCTCGGCGACGCTGACAACGACGTTCGGATCAAGAGCGAAGCTCGCAAGATGCGAAGTCACCGCTTCGGCTTTTGCGGGCGCCGAACCTCGAACCGGCCCGCGCAATACGGATTGGAAGGCGTGCGTATCTGGTTCGCTGATAGGCTTCATCGAATAAACGTCTGAATCGTGGATCAGCTGATCCAAGCCGAGCGCCGAATCTGCAATCGTCCAACATGGCCGGAACTTCGACCATGCAAAACAATGCCAAGAGATCGTATTGAACAAGCCCGATTCGGAGTGAACACGCTGATTCGTCGACTCGTTTTGCTGCCAAAGAAAACCGATCGAGATTTTGGGCAGATTGATTGTCGTTGAGACGTTCGGTTGAACGTTGAGCGTCGAACCATAACTGTTCCCGTATCGCGTCACAGTGACGAGCGGATCTTTGTTTGCGACACTCGTTGAACGCGTCGCGATTTTGCTCGCGCGCGATCCTGTTGGAGAGTCCGCGGTCAAATAAAAACGGATCGAATCGAGCGGGCAAACTGTGAAATTGTTTGAGGTGACCGTCGATGAAAGGTAGCCAGTTAGACCGTTTGCCGAGAGCCCATCGATCCCCAAAAATCCGCCGCCATTTTTCGCGATTGCTGGACGCGTCGCCCAGTAGTTTGTCGCCACCATGTCGATCGGCGTGACGAATCCACCCGGCAAAACCGCCGTCGTATTTTGGACGAGCGAATAAATGGCCGCAGTCTCGAACGTTGTCGAAGACGGGATCGAAAATTGCGTCGCCGCGGAAAGCGAACCGACCAACGCGGCCGGCCAATTGGTGGCCGCGCAGAAAAAGATCGATCGCCCTTTGGCGTTGCGGATGTAAGACCGATTGCTCGCGTGAAAATTGGCGATCGTTGGCGTCAACGGTTGCGCCTGATGATCGCGGATCCGCGCATCAAGCGCAACGAGTGTCAACGTCACCGACGAAAGCGAAAAGCGCGGATTGTCGGCAAAATATGCGAAGCGCCA
>Ga0310690_10002071_pt1 | contig 33797 bp, 21 predicted proteins | sample AusTroGonzalo_MG_2_FD_207661 | JGI IMG/M metagenome (GOLD analysis project Ga0310690, IMG submission 207661) | Bovine rumen microbial communities from tropical cattle in Woodstock, Queensland, Australia - Gonzalo_04 (v2) (version 2) | ecosystem: Host-associated > Mammals > Digestive system >...
CCTCACCGCCGTGGTGCTGGAGCGCTTTGCCTCAGCCGCCGCACGCGGAATAGCGGTTCCTGACGTTACCACTTCCGTTAAATATCTGGACGACAAGCACTTCATCAACACCATAGATTACTGGCGAGGCGGCCTTAGCGACGCCCAGTATATGTACGTGCGTTCGATGTATGCCTCTGTGCCCTTCGAAATCAAGGCGGAGAGCAAGGAGCAGAAGCAGCTGATGAAGGACTTCAAGAAATACGCGAAGAACTATCTCGTTCCCAGCGGAGACCGCGGACTCAAGGGCCAGATCCTTGCAAAGGCCCGCCGCGTGCGCACCCTGGAGAACCTCATCGCCACCAAGGACGGAATCGCCCTTGCAAAGGCCTGGGGCGTGAGCTTATCGGCAAAGAGCAAGATGGAGAAATCCCTCAAGGCCGATGTAGTGTCGCTGCTCGAATACGCAGTTGAGCACCGCGATGGCGGCTGGTACTATCCCAACGCCGTGATGCCGTGGAGGGGCCTGCTCGAAAGCGAGGCCTATGCCCACGCGATGCTCTGCAACCTGCTTTCCGGATATGTCGATACCGATGGTCCCAAAGTGGCCGACGGCATACGCATCTGGCTTATGCTCCAGAAGGAAAGCCAGAAGTGGGGGAGCGATCCCGGCTACGTTGAGGCCCTTGCGGCTATAATGAGCGGCTCGAAGGAAGTGCTGGCCACTTCCGTGATAGCCCTCAGCGCAGAATACACCAAGCCCTTCAAGGATATCCGTGCAAGCGGCAACAGCTTCACCATCGAGCGTCACTTCTACCGCCTGTCTGAAACAGGTTCCGCTATGGAGGAAATCCAGCCCGGTACCGTGCTCAACGTGGGCGACAAGATTCTGGCATCCTACAAGGTGTGGAACCAGGAGAACCGCAGCTTCGTAACGCTGCACGCCGCACGCGAAGGTTCCCTGCGTCCTGAGAACCAGCTCTCCGGCCGCTACGGCTGGTGGAACGTCCGCCGCATCGGCGGAGGTTTCAGCTACACCCCGCAGGGCTACCGTCACGTGAAGTCCGCCGAAACGGTATACTACTTCGACATCTTCCCGGAGGAGAACACGGTTGTGGAGGAAACCTTCTTCGTCACCCAGGCCGGCAGCTTCAGCGCCCCCATCGTGAGCATCGAATCCCTCTACGCCCCCGCCTACCGCGCCAACGATTCCTACCGTGGCCCGCTGGTGAGCGCCTACAAATAGCCCTATCGGCCGAATTTCACAACATATTGTGATTTTTGTATTGGAAATACGGATTCTTTTCCTTATTTTTGCAGAAATCACAATATGTTGTGAATTATGAATACGCTAGGAGCACAAATAAAGGCAAGGAGGAAGGCGCTGAGAGTCACTCAGCAGCAGGTGTCGTTGCTTTCCGGTATCGGCATAAATACACTCACTAAAATCGAGCGTGGGGAGGGGAATCCTACGCTTGCGGTTATTACGCGGGTGCTGGATACTCTCGGGCTCACACTTGAGACAAGGGTTAAAACGGTGGATGAATTATGAGAGCGGCTTATGTATACAACAACCACCGTCTTGCCGGCACATTGACGGAGGTGTCACCGAAGGAATATGTCTTTCGTTATGCCGATGACTATTTTGCCGACAAAACTGCGCCGGAGATAAGCCTCACCCTTCCCAAGAAGCAGCAGGAGTACCGTAGCCCCTATCTGTTTCCTTTCTTTGCAAATATGCTGTCGGAAGGGCACAACCGAGAAGTCCAGTGCAAGATACACAAGCTGGACAGGGGCGACGATTTCGGAATCCTCCTTGCCACGGCAACCACGGACACTCCAGGGTCGATAACTGTAATGCCGATAGTGTTATGACAGAGTTTTTGTCAAAGAGTTTCACCGGCGGTGAAACGGTTTCCGCGGTACTTCCTTTCAGGAGCCAGGACCTGCATATCGCCCAGTTCAACGAGAACCGTGGCAGGATTTCCCTGTCGGGCGCTCAAAGCAAGTATTCGGCCTGCATAAGAGACGGCCATCTTGAGCTTACCCTCCCGGGAGAGCAGGGGACGCACATCCTGAAACCCTGCCTGGCCGACTTTGAGAACAGTGTCGACAGCCCTGCCAACGAGCATCTCACGATGCAGATTGCCGCCAAGGTGTTTAATATTGAAACGGCTCCGAATGCGCTGTGTTATTTTGGCAGCGGCGAGGCGGCATACGTTACAAAGCGTTACGACATCGGTCCCGATGGCTCGAAGATTCAGCAGGAAGATTTTGCCTCACTGGGAGGAATCACGGCAGACCGCTTTGGAAAGGATTACAAATACACGGCGTTGAGTTATGAGGATATCGGCGCTCTAATAAGGAAGTATATCCCGGCCTGGAGGGTAGAGATGGTGAAGTTTTTTGACCTGATTATCTTCAACTTCCTCTTCTCAAACGGAGATGCGCATCTGAAGAACTTCTCGGTATTAAAGTCGAAAACGGGCGACTACCGTCTTGCTCCTGCGTATGACCTTATCGACACACAGATCCATCTGCCTGGCGACAGTATTTTTGCTTTGCAGAAAGGCCTGTTCTCCGATGGCCGGCCTTTCCCGCTGGGCGTCGGTCACAAAACCTTCAAAGAATTCGGTTTGGCCCTGGGGCTTCCTCCTGCAATAGTCCGCAAAGAGCTTGACCGCTTCTGTGCCGATTATCCCGAAGTCGAAGCAATGGTCTCAGCCTCGGCGCTTTCCGATGCTGTGAAACCTCTGTATTACGAACACTATCACACCCGCCTTGTCTCCTTCCTCCGGGCGTAATTACAAGTAAATCAGGGTAGAGAGTTTGTCCGCGGCGAAGATGCGGCGGGACATTTTGAGGAGGTCGTCAGGAGTGACGGCCTCTAGTGTTTGGCGGATTTCCTCGTTGGAGGGGACGCGGTTCCAGGCGAGGAGGCTTTTGCCCATCGAGAGGCACTGGGCCTCGCCGTTGTCGGAGGAGATGGCAATCTGGCCGAAGAGCTGTTTGCGGTAGGCCTGGAGGCGGCGCTCGGAGAGGGGCACTTCGCGGAGTGAGGTGAGGATGCGGTGGATGGCCTTGAGGCAGCTGTCCAGGTGGGGTTTGTCGCAGCCGAAGGTGATGGCGGCGATGCCTGTGTCGCGGTACTGGGTATAGCTGCACTCGACGCTGTACACCCAGCCGTGTTTTTCGCGCAGTTCCTTATTCAGCAGTGAGTTGGAGGCCGGGCCGCCGAGGATGTTCACGAGCATGGCGGCGACGAGACGGTCTGGCATCTCGTAAAGCGACGGCGCGGTGGAGCCGATGACAGCATTCACCTCGTGATTATGCTTGTCGACGGTTTTGTTGAACGGCTGTGACGGAGCAAAACTTTTTCTGTCTTCGCGGACTAAAACTTTTCTAGCCAACACGTCGTCGAAAAGTTTTGTCCGACTCCGACTGTCGAAAAAGTTTTGCCCTGATACGGGAACACCGGGGTTTGCGAACATCTTGTTTGCAAAGCTCTGTACACGCTTCTCAAGGGCTGATTCGTCGATATTGGCGACGATGGAGAGCGCCATGTTGCCGGGGAGGAAGTTTTCGGCGACGAAGCGGTGAAGGTCGTCGGCGGTGATTTTCTTCACTGAGGCGGTGGTGCCCAGGATGCGGCGGCCAAGGGGGTGGCCTTCGAAGAGAAGGCTTTCGAAGTTGTCGTAGACGTCTTCCGCGGGGTTGTCCTTGTAGGAGATGATCTCGTCCAGGACCACGGTGCGCTCGGTTTCTATTTCATCGACCGGGAAAGTGGGCCGGGTGGCAAGTTCGAACAGGAGGCCGACGGCTTTCCAGAGGTCTTCCTTCAGGGTTGTGGCGTGCAGGACGATCTCCTCCTTGGTGGTGTATGCGTTGAGTTCGCCGCCGAGTTTGTCCAGATAGCAGGAGATGACGGCGGCGCTCTTGGTGGCGGTGCCCCTGAAGATGGTGTGCTCCACGAAATGGGCTATCCCCTCCGGGAAGTTCCCCTCGTCCGATGTTCCGCGTCCTATGGACAGCGAGCAGTATGCCACTGCCGATGAATTCCGGCGCACTGCGTAGCGCAGACCGCCCTCACAAGTTCCGCTTCTCATCCGCTACCTGAGCCTTTTGATGTTATTGAAGTCGCCTTCGTTGAATCCGTATGTGCGGCCCGCGCGTATTCTTTCCTTATGATAGTAGAACAACCTGCCCGTGCCCGCCTCGATGAGCATCTTGTACGCTAAGGCCTTGCCGGAAACGCGCGCGGGGGCTACGACGTAGCTCACCAGCGCGTCCGGGGTGCCGGCGGAGAAGATCTCGTCGACATCGTCCTCCACCACCAGTTTCGATCCGGTGTGCTTGCGCCATTTGGCTTCGTCCAGCGCAGGGTCGATGTCGTCCTCGCCGATATGAATAATCTTGCGGTTGCCTTCCATACCCAGGTTCAGCTTATTGAATATGGTAAGGCCCATATAGGCATTATATTCGGACTCGATGGCCTTGAGCGTGTACTCCTGGATGATCTCCACGAAAGCGCCCATAAACGTGAGCTCGCGGCCGTCGGATGAGGCCGATGAGCACACGGGCAGCGAGACCACTTCCGTCATCGACCCAATGCCCTTGGAGGCCTCCGAGCCGCCTTTCACCAGGGTGAGATAGCTGACGCCGGCGGAAATGCCGTTCCGGCTGATCCCGTCGGTGAGGAGCAGGAAATAATAATCGGCCGATGTCTTGGTGGCCTCGAATTCCTCCTTTGTGCATAGCTCGAAGGCCGATATGGTCCACCGGTCCAGCACCTCCTGCGACAGGGTTGTCTGGGTGATGTCATTGCCAAGTACGACAATTTTGGTCACCTTTTCGCGAAAATCCTTGATCCTGTATCGCTTTGTATTGAAATGTCCCTGGGCCGATGCTCCGATGCACACGGCTATGAGCGTCACGGTTAGCAATAATCTCTTCATGGTGCAAAGATACGAAAATGTTTGTTTTTTTGCCCGCAGATTGCTAAATTAGGGCCTGGAAAACACTAATAACCTCTTTATAATATGAAAAAGATCATTATTGCTTTACTGGCAGCCGTTACGCTAAGTGCCGTGGCCAGCGCCCAGACTCCCAAAGACATTTATTACACTGTCCAGGAAAGGGGGACGACTTGGGTTTACAATGCAAACGCCGGTACCCGTTATTCGCTGGACGGCTATGCCTGCGACATCGGAATAGACGACAGTCATAACGTATATGTGCTGTGTGGAAAATACGAACATATCGGATACACTTATACTGTATACAAGAACAAAGAAGTTTATCAAGTACTGCGTGAGGCAAACCCCGATAAACAGTTTTATTCCAGTATGGCGATGAAAGTCGTCGGGAATAACGTTGTGGTAGCTGGCGTGGAATCCCTCTATTTCAATAGTAAGGGGTATTCTTCCCGTATGGTCGGATATGTGAACGGCATCCGGATATATCAGACTGAGTGGGAGAGGAAATCCCTCAAGAGGGATCAGTTCAAGGGCTTTTGTGAGATCAAGGGCTCCGGCAGGAATGCACACGTTGTTCAGGTTTCAAACTACAACTCAATCAGTCTCGACCCCGATTCCATTGTGTATCTCGTAAAAGCTGTGGATTATGTCAATGGGGATATCTATACCACCGGTTGGGGTGAACGGGAATATACGGAAACTCCGGTAGGTTACCAGAAACAGTATCTTGTGCGCCGCTGCCCCAGGGTCTGGAAGAATGGCAAGGAAATCGTCCAGCAGTACGAGAACCGTACGGGTGCCGCAAACAACATCAATGTTATGCGTGCCGGAACCAATATCCTCACCAGCGGTCATATGCGTGAACATATGTGCGGTTGGGACGGCAGCAAGGATATGATTACAACGGAGTCCGCAGGGACCGATATTGTGCAGGAAGCCGTCATCTTCAACGGAATGGTTGACGGAGCCCCGCTCTTCACCCGTATGTTCCTGGACAACTTATCCAACCTGTATTATGTGAATACCGGTAAAGATGGCAACAGGAGTCCCATCCTGGCGGGTGGCCAAAAGAAATATGCGGCCATCACGGTTTTGGGAGATGATTTTTATCTCATCAGGTCCAGTGACCATAAGATCGTCCGCATATCCTGCAGCAACTGGATGATAGGCAATTTCTCCATAACTGATATTGCCGAGGCTCCCATATCCGGCTACTCCGGTTATAAGCGTATCGCCGTTCATAAGTAACAGGTATTACTGATTATTCCATATTTACCCCGGGCAAAGCCTGGGGTTTATTTATGTAAAAAAATCACTATATTTGTAAGATTAAAACTTGAGCTATGAGAATTCTTATCGCGGACGATGAAAGGGCCATACGGTACTCCCTCAAGGAGATACTGGAAATGGAGGATTATCAGGTGGATACGGCGGAAAACGGCACTGAGGCGGTGGAGAAGGCGGAGAAGGAGAAATACGACGCCATTTTCTGCGACATCAAGATGCCCGGGATGGACGGAATGGAGGTTCTGGACCGTCTTGTGGCCGACGGTGTGGAGTCGCCCGTGATTATGATATCGGGCCACGCGGATATCCAGATTGCGGTGGAATGCATCAAGAAGGGTGCGTTCGACTTCATCGGCAAGCCCCTGGACCTGAACAGGATTCTCATCACCCTGAAGAATGCAACCGACAAGGCCAACCTCGTCACCCAGACCAAGATTCTCAAGAAGAAGGTCTACGGGAGCGATATGGTGGGCTCGTCAGAGGGGATGGAGCACGTGCGCAAGATGATTGAAAAGGTGGCCCCCACCGATGCCAGCGTGATGATAATGGGCCCCAACGGCTCCGGAAAGGAGTTGGTTGCCAGGAATCTTCACCAGCAGTCCCAAAGGTCGATGATGCCATATGTGGAGGTGAACTGCGCGGCTATTCCGTCGGAGCTCATCGAGAGCGAACTGTTCGGCCACGAGAAGGGCTCGTTCACATCGGCCATCAAACAGCACAAGGGCAAATTCGAGCAGGCCGATGGCGGAACGCTGTTCCTGGACGAAATCGGCGATATGTCGCTTGCGGCGCAGGCAAAGGTGCTGCGCGTGCTGCAGGAGCGGAAGATCTCCCGCGTTGGCAGCGACAAGGACATCACCGTGAACGTGCGCGTGGTATCGGCCACCAATAAAAATATCCCCGAGGAGATTGCCGCGGGCCGTTTCCGTGAAGACTTGTACCACCGCTTAAGCGTGATTGTGATAAAGGTTCCCAGCCTGGACGAGCGCAAGGAGGATATTCCGGAGCTCATCGAGTTCTTCCGGGACCAGATTGCTTCCGAGACGGCTATGCCCCGCAAGGATTTCTCACCGGAGGCCGTGAAACTGCTGGTGGAGAAGTCGTGGACCGGAAACATCCGCGAACTCCGCAACGTGGTGGAGAGGCTCCTTATTCTTGGTAACAACCCCGTGAGTGCGCAGGACGTGCACGATTATGTAATATGAGCGACTATATAGTATCGGCAAGGAAGTACCGTCCGGACTCCTTCGGCACCCTGCTGGGCCAGGACAACATTGCCCGGACCCTGTCCAACTCCATCAAGAGGGGGCAGCTGGCGCACGCCTATCTGTTCTGCGGCCCGCGCGGAGTGGGCAAGACAACCACGGCGCGAATCTTCGCCAAGATGATCAACTGCGCCAATCCGGGGGCCGATATGGAGCCTTGCGGGGAGTGCGAGTCCTGCGTGTCGTTCCAGGAGGGCCGCTCGTACTGCATCCACGAACTGGACGCCGCCTCCAACAACTCGGTGGAGGACATCAAGGCCCTGATGGAGCAGGTGCAGGTGCCGCCGCAGGTGGGAAAATACAGCGTGTATATCATCGACGAGGTGCATATGCTGTCGCAGGCCGCTTTCAATGCGTTCCTGAAGACGCTTGAGGAGCCGCCGGCACACGCAATCTTCATCCTTGCCACCACTGAGAAGCACAAGATCCTGCCCACTATCCTGTCCCGCTGCCAGACGTACGATTTCAACCGCATCGGCATTCCGGATATGGTTCGGAACCTGCGTGAGATCGCGGCCAAGGAAGGGGTTACAATTGACGATGAATCCCTGCACGTAATAGCCCAGAAGGCGGATGGCGCAATGCGTGACGCGCTTACGATATTCGACCAGACGGTTGCTTTCTGCGGCACGGACGTACATTACGAGGATGTCATCCGCAACCTGAATGTCCTTGACTACGAATACAGTTTCCAGATGGTGGAAAGCTTCCTGGCGGGGGACTATGCGTCGGCGTTGAGGCGCTTCGACGAGGTGCTGGCTAAGGGCTTCAACGCCCTGCACTTCGTGGCGGCGCTGAGCTCGCATTTCCGTGACCTGGCCGTTGCCAAGAGCGGCGCCCTGGACGCCCTGCTGGAACTGCCCGACTCGTTGAAACAACGCTACGCAGAGCAGGCATCACGTTGCTCGATGGGCTTTATCTACGAAGCCCTGGGCGTGACCACCGCCTGCGAAACGGCGTACAAGGCTGCGGTGAATCCGCGCCTCCACATCGAGTTCGCGCTCATGAAGCTGAGCTTCCTCTGCGCCGGAGCTCCGAAAGTGGCTGCGGATGCGCCTGCGAGTCAGAGCCTCCGGGAGGTACGCTCCTCCGGAGCTATCCCTCCCAGCGCCAGCCGTGGCGAAAGCCAAGCAAGCTCGTCTTCCGCTCCTGTCATTTCGAGCGAAGCTGCCCCTGTCATTTCGAGCGTAGTCGAGAAATCTCCTGAGGCTCCGGCAGAGGCTCCCACGCCCCGTCGACGCGTGCACAAGACCGGATCGGCCCTGTCGATGAACGCGATAATGGAGGAGAAAGCACAGCAGGCGGAGGAGAAGGCGGAGCCCGCTGAGGTGACGCTGCCGTCGGACGACGATGTGCGCGCGAAGTGGAAGGATATGGCGGGGATGTATGCCTCAAAGCCGCGTCTGTACAATATGCTGGCCAATGTCGAGCCCCGCATCGAAGAGGAGGACGGCGTGAAGAAAGTGTACTTCAGCGTGGTGAACGAGTCGCAGAAGACCTGGATCGAGGATAAACTTCTGCGGGATATGGAGAAGAAGCTGCGGGATATGCTCACCTGCCCCAAGGTGAATATCCTGGTGGAGGTTACCCCGGACACGGAAGTAAAGGAAAAGGTGCCGTATATGCCTATCGAGAAGGCAAAGGACCTGATGGAAAAGAACCCTAACGTGAGGGAACTGATTACAGCGCTCTCATTAGATACAAAGTAAGCGATGAAACTCAGAGCAGAAAACCTTGTGAAGAAGTACGGCGTGAGAACCGTCGTGAAGGGCGTGTCCATGGAAGTGAACCAGGGCGAGATCGTGGGCTTCCTGGGCCCCAACGGCGCCGGCAAGACCACCAGCTTCTATATGATCACAGGCCAGATTGTCCCCAACGAAGGGCGCATCTTCCTGGACGACGAAGAAATCACCAAGCTCCCCATGTACAAGCGCTCGCAGAAGGGCGTGGGATACCTGCCCCAGGAAGCTTCGGTGTTCCGTCATATGTCCGTTGAGGACAATATTATGTCCGTGATGGAAATGACCAAGATGACCAAGCAGGAGCGCCAGGACCGCCTGGAGCAGCTCATCGACGAGTTCAACCTCTCCAAGGTGCGCAAATCCAAGGGCATCCAGCTCTCCGGCGGTGAGCGCCGCCGTTGCGAGATTGCCCGCGCGTTGGCGGTCGACCCCAAATTCATCCTTCTGGACGAACCCTTCGCCGGCGTTGACCCCATCGCCGTGGAGGATATCCAGTACATCATCGCCAAACTGAAATACCGCAACATCGGCGTCATCATCACCGACCATAACGTGGGCGAAACTCTCGCCATCACGGATCGCGCATACCTCCTATACGAAGGCCTCATCCTTCAGGAAGGCACTCCGGAGCAGCTCGCGGCCGATGACGACGTCCGCACCAAGTACCTCGGCTCCGGCTTCGTCCTCAAGCGCTCCAAGAGCGTGGAACGCGCCCGCGCCGAAATGGGAATCACAGATTAATCTTTATCGTGGTCCGGCCTTTCCGGACAGAATACTCAGCATCATTTATGAACAGGGAGAAAGGTTTGTCGGAGACAACCGTTACTTTGCCCTTTTCGTAGATGATGCTTGTTGTAATGTCGCCGAAGGTGAGGTTCTGGATGCCGTGGCGGCAGGTTTGGTGAAGGTTCCAGCGGATGGTGGCGGAAGGGCCGTCTACATCGTAGAAGCCGAGGACGTTCTCTATAAAGAGCGAGATGGGCCCCAGGGCCGACCAGCCGCAGAAATCCGCCTTTACAGCCTTCACGTTCTTGGTTCCTTCCTTCTTGCTGGCGGGTTCGGGCTTGGTGGGGTTGTAGCACTCCCAGATTGTGTGCGGGTCATACTGGGAATAGGTTTGCCACATGTGCTCCAGGATGGCCTGGGCGGTGGCATCGGCCTCGTCAAAAAAGCCGTATTTTTCCAGGGCCTTTATGCCCATATATGCGGTGGGGAGCCACATGGAGCCTTTCCAGTAGTTGCCGTCCGGGTCGAAGTCCTGGTCGTCATGCGAGACGGATGTCCAGGGGACGGTTCCGCCCAGCTTGCCGTCCTGCAGGGCAAAGGAAACCATGGCCCGGGCTTGCTCCTGGGACGGCACCTCTGCCAGCATCGGCCAGAAAGAAGCCGGGGTGAGGATGCGGGTTTTGGAAAGGTCGGCCTCACGGAGGTCGTAGTAGCAGCCGTCGGTATCGTCCCAATAATACTGGTTGATCTTCTCCTTCAGTTCGTCATACTTTGCCTGGTACTCTGAAGCGGTGGCTTCATCCCCGGCAATCCGGGCGAGGCGCACAATATAGAGGGCGGAGAGGGCCTGCTGCGAGATGGCATCGACCCAGAAAAGGGGCATTTCTCTCTTGCGGGGAGTGTTGTCCATGCCGCTCTGCCAGCTTTGCCAGTTGTAGCCGATGCCCTTGTACTGGATGCGGACGCCGTCGTTGCTGATGGGGAAGGGGAACTCCGTGTCGTGATTCATGGTATTGAACAACTCGAAATGCTTCTGAAGGAAGCGCTTCCCGCTTATGAGTTCCTTGATGTGAGCGGAGTCTGCGGTGAATTTGAAGTAATCGCTCTCCACCCACGCGAAGAAGGGAGGGTTGTCCGGATGCCATACGCTGAGCGGCGAACCGGCGTTCTCGTGCAGGGTGTAGTAGAAGTTGTCCAGGGTTTCGATGCCGGGGAAGAGTTTAGGGGCATATTTGCAGAACATTACCATAAACTCCGAATCCCATATCCAGATGGCCTCGTCCCTGAAGCCTTCGTCCATATAGCGGGGCTGTACCAACCCTGGCTGATACTTGATATGCGCCTTGGCCTGCTCCCAGGCAACGTGGTATAAGTCGACGTATTCCGGTTTGTCGTCAAATACGGGCGTTGGAATTACGTCTTTCTGCAGTTTCGGCGCACACGAGGCCAGGACTAGCAGGGAAATGGCGGCAGTAGTTATCCTTTTCATTCGTAGTAGATTTTGAGGGCGGCCACATCGGCCTCGGTAAGAACGTCTGAGGTCATAATGAACTCGTCCATCTGGGCGGGGAGTTTGTATTCCAGAGTGCCGGTGCCGTCCTGGCCGATATTGAGGTTCAGGGAGTCGAACGAAGTGCTGGCGAGATTAGAGGGGATATCGGCCTCTTCGACATCGGAGAAGTCGTAGTAAATGCGCACTTTGCGCTTTTCGCGGTCTACGGTGAGGATGACGTGCATCCAGCCCTGGTCGTAATTTGACGGGAGGACGCGGACAAAATCCATTCTGTTCTTGTTTCCGTCACCCACGTTGAACTTGATGTCACGTGTGCCGCGGTACGAAAGGATGAAGCCCTTGTACACACCTTCCTGCCAGTCTTTGTTGGAAATAATACCCGGATCGGCCGCCTCAGGAGTTACGGGTGAGCCCTTGAGCCAGAAGGCTACGGAGAACGAGCCGGTGCCCACCTTTACGTTTTTGAGCGTTACGTATCCGTTATTCAGTGCTACGCCCTTGCCGAAGTATGCGTCGTAGTACTGGAGCGTGCCGGATTTGGAAGATTCCACATTGCCGAAGGCGTCGCCTATACTTTCATCGAACGGGAAGTATGCTATCACATTGTGCCCGGAGAGGAGCGCCTCCATATTGCTCAGAGCCGGGGTGGGTTCTGTCTGATGATTGCGGTACTGGGCGCCTGGAAGCTCCGTTTCTTTGCGCGGGCCGACCTCCTTGACATCCTTGAATACGCCGGCGGGTACGTGCCCGCTCCAGGTGTCCGGGCACTCGAGTCCGAGCGCATATGCGGCGATTGCCGCGACGTCACGGCCCTCGGCCTCCACGATAGTGCCGCTATCGACCGTTTTTCCGGCTATCCCCAGGAATACATACTTTTCTTCATCCGAATCGCCCCCGTGCGAATAGTCCTTCCCGCCGTGATCCGCCGTGACGATGAACAGGGTATCGTCCAGAAGACCTTTCAGCTTCAGCTGGTCATAAATTCTTCCCACAAGCGCATCCACCGTGCTCACCGTGGAAAGATAAATATCGGTGCCGAAGCCATATTTCTCGCCGATATCGTCCGGCGAAGAAAACTGGACGAACATCAGCGTGGGGGTTTTGCTCCTTAGATATGTGAGAATCCTGCCGGTGACTTCCGCATCATCGGCCCCGGTGCCTTTTTCAACTTTGAGGTTATTCTCCACTATGCCGATGTTGATAGGGTTCCATTCTACGAACGAAGCCAGTTCCGCATCCGGCATGGCCGCTCTCACAACCCTGAAGATAGACGGATATGGGCTGTTTACGGGATATGCGGTTTTCTCGATAATGGCGTTGGTGAGCCCGTGGAACTCCGGAAGCACTCCGTGCAGGATCGAGGCCCATCCCTGGGCGCTCATCGTGGGAAGAGCCATCCGGGACTTGTATGTTGTGGCCTGGCCACGGAAAATTTCGTCGCAGCGGGGCGTATCCGTATCCTTGAGGTATGCTCCCGCACCATCCAGGCCGATGATGACCACATGCTTGTAGGCGCCCTTGGACACCACGACCTCCGGTGTGGGCTCCGGTTCCGGTTCCGGATTAGGCTTTGCGTTGTTCTCCGGGTCATCTTTCGGGGTGCAGGCTGCGATGCTGATAAGCAGCGACGCAAAAAGGAATGCGGATGAAGTTTTCATAGTCTTTCTTTTTCAACGCCGCAAGATAGTAAGAATTCGTGAAAAACAATTCAAAGGATTCCGCACAGTTCTGTAAGAATCAGGTATTGTCTTCCGCACTTTTTCAAAAAACTGCGGTAAACTTCCCGCAATTTTTGTATATTTGTGCCGGATAATTACCGCAATATGCCATGCAAACACTTTACGACCAATTCAACCAGCTCCTGGAACTCACCCCGATGAACTTTTTTCGGGAGCAGCACAATACCATCAACTGGGACGTCCGCATCCTGGGCATCCTGGGCCAGAAGGGTGTGGGCAAATCAACCCTCATCCTTCAGCATATCAAAATGGCTGGCAATAAGGAAGAGTCCCTTTATGTGGTGGCCGATGACATCTACTTCAGCGCCCACACACTGCTGGAAACCGCAAAGGATTTCTTTGCCCGTGGCGGAAAGTACCTATATATAGATGAAATCCATAAATACGATAACTGGAGTCGGGAAATCAAGAACATCTATGACTACCTGCCACTGCTCCACGTGGTGTATTCCGGCAGTTCCATGCTGGATTTGAAAGAAGGAGGGGCAGATCTCAGCCGCCGCGTCATCGAGTATCACCTTCCCGTTTGGTCTTTCCGCGAGTATCTGAATCTCCGATGCGGATGGTCGCTGAAATCGGCAAGCCTGGAAGAGATCCTGGATGGCAAGGTGGATTTTCCATACGGCCCGGAGCGGCCGCTCAAATACTTTGACGAATATATGCGGAAAGGTTGTTATCCATTCTGTATGGAGCCAGAATTCGAGACACGTCTGCGCCGGATAATCAACACTACCGTCGAGGTTGACATTCCAAAATACGCTAAAATTACCATTGCGGCAACACAAAAGCTGAAGAAGTTTATGTACTATATATCCAGGAGTGTCCCCGTCAAGATTAACTTCTCGGATATGGCAAGGGACCTGGGACTGGACCGCGACGAACTGCCAAAATACCTGGAGTATCTGGAGAAAGCAGAATTGGTTTCCGTGCTTCGTATGAAGGCCAACGGCGACGCCATTCTCCGTAAGATGGACAAGCTTTATCTACATAATCCCAATATGGCATACGTCCTGTCCGGTGAAAAGCCATCGACAGGAAATGCCCGCGAAACCATCTTCTTCTGCTGGACAAAGCAGAAGTACGAGACGCTGGAATCTCCCATCTCCGATTTCGAAATCGAAGGGAAAACCTTCGAGGTGGGTGGCCGGAAAAAGGGAAAGAAACAGATTTCAGAAGCCATTGATGGCTACGTGGTGAAGGACGACATTGAATACGCCTTTGACAACCAGATTCCGCTTTGGATGTTCGGATTCCTGTATTGACCATTTATCGGCATAACGCTAAATCCAACAACCTTTTTTATTGTTTATCCGGAGAGCCGCGGCTCTCCTTTTTGCGTTTACGTACGGAAAAGGTGCAAAGAAAGGAAGAATCGTTGCAGTATATATAAATATATATAGTGACTTTTGTATTGTGAAAAACCATGTAATTACGATATGAAAGAAAAACAACTACGCACGGCTTATTTCTCTCCCGAGACGGAAGAGATAGCCATTCTGATTGAAACGGCGATTGCGGCATCTAAACAACAGGTTAACCAGGATGCCACCACTTTCGAGGATTATGAAGCATTTGATTTGTTCGAATAAAAGTTTTCATCTATGAAAAAGACTACAATATTTGCAATGATTGCGCTGGCGGTTCTGTCCGTAGCCTGCGCAAAGAACGAGGAGGACAAACCCAACGGGAACGACGTCCCTCAGGAAGAACAGACAGGAAAGCCCGGCGAGGACGGAAAGATTGTCTTCACGGCCATCGCTCCCACCAAGACTACCATCGACGCCAATGACCAGGTGGTTTCCTGGACGGCTGGCGATGAAGTTAAGTTCATATGGGACGGCGGCTCCACAACCGCAACCGCCTCTTCAGCCGGAGCCAGCACAACCTTCAGCGTTGAGGTTGGCGAAGGTATCAACGAACTCTATGCCGTGTATCCCGCTTCTGTAGGCGGTAGCTACGACTCCGGCAATGTGAACATACACTTTAATGGGTCCCTCAGCGACGGCTCCTTCGCAGCAAACGATATCTGCGTAGCAAAGGCCGTTAAGACCGGAGACACCTGGAGCACCACACTTGAATTCAAGAACGCCGCTTGCCTTATCAAGGTTGGCGTAACCAGTAGCACTATCACCAAAGTTCAAGTTTCTGCCGTAAACGGTGAAACCCTTGCCGGTTATGCTCCTTTAAGCATCAATGGTAGTGGCGAAGTGTCTATCGGCACCGTGAGTGACAGTCCTAGCGACCATGTTTCAATGACTGTTTCCGGCGCAGGAAATTATTATATCCCCGTGCTTCCGGGAGTCACACTTGCCAGTGGTTTCCGAGTAAACCTCTTTGAAGGCGACGACCAGATTACCCCGTTCTATTACAACGGCTCGTACACCACAGCCCGTGGCAAAGTTATCAAACTTAGCGATATCGAATCACACGCGGGCCAGTATTATGTTACCCCTGCAGGTGCCGGTACCATGAGTGGCCAAAGCTGGGCCAATGCAATGGACGCTGCCACATTCAAGGCATTCATTGAAAATGCTGATAACTACTTCATCCTCAGAGGTGCCACAATCCATCTCTCTGCTGAAGAATTCACGTTCGGAGATTATCTCCAGCCCGATTTCTCCGGCCACAGCGAAACAGCTTTCACCATCGAAGGCACCAAGTCCGGTTCCGATATTACCACGTTCGTTGGGAGTACCGGTACTCCTGCAGGCACACTGTGGCCTAAAACCAGTTGTAACTTAACCGTCAAAAACGTCAAGTTTACCGGAACGAACGGTAGCAGCAACCGCGCAGCAATCCGAATCAATACCACTTCTGCCAAGTTGACGCTTGAGAATTGTATTTTCGATGGAAACAAGACATCTGGTACCGGAGGCGCAATCGCTGTCTTTAAAGCCGCACAACTCGATCTCAAGGATTGTGAATTCTACGGGAATAATGCAAACGGCGGAGCGTGTCTATTCATAAATACATCTGTAGATATGACAGTCAATGTTACAGGTGGAATATTCCAAGGGAACTACGCTGTTGGCGACGGCGAAACCAATTCTGCCGGCGCAGTTTTCTATGCCGCAAATGACGGAGGTACACCCACTCTCAAATTCAGCGGAGTTACTTTCAAGGAAAACTATAACTATGTCGGCACAAGTGAGAAAATCGGTGGTATCCTCCGTCTTCAGGCTTCCAATGCAACGGCATATTTTGACAATTGTGTGTTTGATGGGAATTATACCAACCGAGAGAATTCCAAGAACCCTCCTTGCGCGGCTATCGTCAACTGCCGTATTGGCGATGTAAAGTATTATTTCAACGCTTGCGAATTCAAGGAGAACACGTCTGGTACAGGCAATTCAGCAGGAATTTATGGCGGTACGAGAGGAACTGTATTTGCCACTTTGGCCAGCAGTACTTTCGCATTCAACAACTGTTCCTTCCACGATAATTATGGCGGCCGAAACACCGACGATATTACTTGGATCGGTATGGATAACGCGAGCAGTACCCTTATTCTCGCCAACACGACAATTGTTGGTGATAACTACCGTGCTCCCGGCGCTGGAGGTGCGAGAAAGAACAACTGGGGCGTAATCAAGTTCCAGAATAAGGGTAATTTCTATTTGCTCAACACCATCCTTTGCTCGCTTGATACGAGTGGAAACAGTTTCTGGGTTAACGGAGACATAAGTGTTGATGGAGGAGATACAATTGGAAACGGCGGCACGAAGCTCCCCGTTTATTGCTGGTACAGCAAGATTTCCAAGGAAGGCGATAACCGGACTAACTGGACTGAAAATACCGGTTCCGGTCATAACTATTATGCCACCTCTGCCAGCTTCGGCGGTTGGAGTGCTCCTTGGACATGGAACGGTACTCTCACCGGTGAGAATAGCAGTATGCTGGCCGCGACGTCCGACGTTAACGCCCAAATCCAGAGCGCTGACGCAGACTTCTACACCTGGCTGAACAGCATCGGAGCTCTTGGCAAGGATATCAACGGCAACGACCGTGGCGCCACTTCATGGCCCGGTTGCTACCAGAACTAATCCTATTCCCTCTCACTCAAAAGCGGTCCAGGCCCTCAGGCCCGGGCCGCTTTTTAATATACAGCTGAGTAAGCATTCACTTACTAAGTTGTTTCTTACTTAACAAATGCTTACATTTGTATATGAGCAAAATATAATCCTTGCAAATATCGAAAGATTCGACATATAATTACTTGAAAAAAGAGAGCATATTTGTAACATAATATAACACTTACATGAAACGTCGCGATTTTCTTAAAGGAGCAACGCTCCTTGCCGCAGGTGGAGCCCTGGTGGGGCCGATGGGTGGCGCCGCCGAACTTATTTCCAGTCCCTTTGATATGGGCCAGGTTCCGTCCGGAGACGGGATGGAACCCATCAAGGGCCTGACACCAATACGCCCGCTGGATCCGGAGGTGAGCCGCCCGATTAACGTCATAATCATAGGCTGCGGGAACCGTGGCAGAACCTATGCCGGTTACGCCAGAAAATTCCCGGCCGGAATGAAGGTCGTGGGTGTGTCGGATATTCTGGAGCACCGTGTGAGGTATCTTGGAGACCAGCACAACGTGCCGGAAGAGATGCGCTTCGGGCACTACCGTGAAGTGTTTGCCCTCGGAAAGAAACTTGCTGATGCAGTTGTTATCGCAACCCCTGACGACAGACATTACGAGCCCTGTATGATGGCGCTGAAGCTCGGCTATGACGTCCTTCTGGAAAAGCCGGTGGCCCCCACAAGGAAAGAGTGTAAGAACATCCGGGATATGGTAAAGAAAACCGGGCGTGTCGTGGCGCTTTGCCACGTGTTGCGCTATGCTCCCTACTTTATGGCCCTGCGGGAAGTGGTCAAGAGCGGAGCCATAGGCGATGTTATCAATATCCAGCACATGGAGCCTATCCAGTATGCGCATATGGCCCATTCCTATGTGCGCGGCAACTGGCGCCGGGAGGATGAGACCACACCCATTATCCTCGCCAAGTCCTGCCACGACCTGGACATCCTCCGATGGATTATCGACAAACCCTGCAAATACATCGATGCGGCGGGAAGCCTCAGCTTCTTCAGGGAGGAGAACGCTCCGAAGGACGCCCCGAGGTATTGCACCGACGGCTGTCCTCACCAGAAAGAGTGCCCCTACGATGCGGTGGAGATTTACACTCACCTGAAACAGCATACAGGCGTTTTCGACCTAGAAGGCAACAAAGATTCGGCATTCATTCTCAGCCGCCTTAAGGATCCCCGTTACAATAGCTACGCCCGTTGCGTCTTCCACTGCGACAATAACCAGCCGGATCACTATGTGGCAATCATGGGCTTCGAAGACGACGTTACTGCATCCTTCTCTATGGACGCCTTCGCTCCAGCAGGCGGGCGCCGCACAAGGATAATGGGCACTATGGGATACATCGAAGGAGATAGCAAGTCATTTGTGGTCACCGACTTCCTCACCAGGACACCGAAACTGTGGAATCAGGAAATTGCCGAAATCGGAGAATACGCCCGTTCCGGCCACGGCGGCGGCGACTACCGCCTGGTGCGCGACTGGCTGGAGGCTGTGGACCGCCACGATCCAAATCACCTTTCCAGCAGCATAGACGTAGCTTTCGAGAGCCATATGATGGGCTTTGCGGCCGAGCGCTCGCGCCGCAGCGGAAAGAAGGAAAAGATTAAATAGGATGGAGAATAAACGGCTTCTTTCGATAGATGCCCTCCGGGGGTTCGATATGATGTTCATAATGGGGTTCGCCGCTATTGTGAGCGCAACTTGCAAGTTGTTCCCGGGAGGAGAAGATTGTTGGCTTAACCTACAGATGACCCATGTGTCGTGGAACGGGCTCCGTCATCACGACACAATCTTCCCCCTGTTCCTGTTCATATCGGGAATGACCTTCCCTTTCTCGCTCGCCGCGAGTAAAGCTAAAGGAAAGTCCAACAAAAGAATCTTTTGGAAAACCGTACTCCGTGGGCTAATACTGTGCCTTCTGGGACTTGTGTACAATGGCATATTCGAATTGGAACCCACATTCCGCATTCCCAGCGTGCTCGCACGCATCGGTCTGGCGTGGATGTTCGCGGCCTGGCTGTTTATGGCCTGCAGCTGGAAGTGGCGGGCAGTGATTGCTGCGGTCATATTGATTGGATACAATCTACTGCTGCTGATTCCGGCGCCGGATGCCGCCGGAGCAGGCAGCCTCACGATGGAAGGCAATATCGTTGGATATGTGGACCGGGTCCTGATGCCAAAGCACCTTCTAAAGCCTGGAGTTTTCGATCCCGAGGGGCTATTGAGCACATTTCCGGCCATTGTGACGGCGATGCTCGGCCAGTTTACGGGAGAGTTTGTCAAAGAATCCTCCTGTAAGAGAAAGACCTTATGGATGATTGTCGCTGCAGCTGCTCTTCTTGTGGTCGGCCTTGTCTGGAGCCTGTGGTTCCCCATCAACAAGAAACTCTGGACAAGCAGCTTTACTCTGGTTGTGGGGGCGTTTTCGGTGGGGCTCTTTGCGCTTTTTCACTGGCTCATAGACGTCAAGGGATGGAAGAAGTGGACGCCGTTTTTCACGGTAATCGGGATGAATTCCATCACTATCTATATGTTGCAGAGGATAGTCTCCTTCAAGGACATTTCGGCCTTCTTCCTGGGCGGTTTGGCAGACATAATGACGGATAAGTGGGGTGCCTGGCTGCTTGCAATTGGTTATTTTGCCCTCTGTTGGCTCCTGTTGTGGTTCCTCTACAAGAAGAAAGTATTCCTGAAAGTATAAAGTATGAAAAAAGCCGGGATATTGTTTCTGTTCTGTACGCTTGTGTTTACACCGGCGGTGCAGGCGCAGCAGTGGCAGGCATCGCAGTTGGATATGCAGGCGGGGCTCAGCGACAACTGCGTGAACGACGTGCTGATGGACTCGCGGGATTTCCTGTGGGTGGCGACAAACGCGGGGCTGGATTTCTATGACGGATGCAATATCGTGCGCGTGGCTTTCCCGGAGGCGTCAAATTCGCTCCAGCCGGTTGTGTTCACGCTGGCGGAGGATCCGTCGGGCACTTTATGGGCAGGAACGTCCGACGGCCTGTTCCGGATTGGAAAAGACCGCCTGGAAATGCTCCGCTTCCACATTCCTGAGCAGGACGATGCGAACATACGCCAGATGTGTTGCACCAGCGACGGCTTCATGTGGATCACCCTTACCGGTTACGACCTTATAAGGATAAATACATCCACCGGCGAATTGTCCACCTTGCCCATAAAGGCATCGGTCATATGCGGCGGGGGAGGAGTCCTTTATGCCATCACGGAAGACGCAAAGTTCCTTTCCATTGCCGATGGCGCCGCAACCGGGGAGGTCGATGCCGATATCAGCTCTCTGGACATCGCCCGTATGGCTTGCGCCGGATCAAACATTTTCCTAGCGGAGGAAAAAGGTTCGGTCTATGCCCTGAACCTTATCAGCGGAGAACTCACGACAATTCCCTTTACCAGAAGGATGAGGGATGCAATCCTTCATAGCAGCGGTGAGATTTGGATTGCCGCACGCGAAGGAATACATATCCTGGACGGCTCGCTTTCCCAAATCAGGGTTGAGCGGCCTTTCCACGACAATTCCTTCAGGTGCCTAATGGAGGACAGCCAGGGGAGAGTGTGGGCCGGAACGCTCTTCGAAGGTGTGGCGCAGTTGTCGACAGACGACGTGGATTACCACCATTATGGCGACGATTTCGCCGCCGGCCGATTCAAGGCACGTGATTTCGAGGAGACTCCGGACGGAAAGATTTGGATTGGAACCGATACAAAGGGTCTGCTTTGCCTGGATCCTAAGCAATCCGTCGCCCGTTTTTCAAAGCAGTTCTTCCCGGGACGCAATGTCACGGGCCTGATGGCCGAGGGAGGAAAACTCTGGGTAGGAACCATCGACAACGATCTTCCCATAACTCTTTTGGATCCGGGAACGGGCAGGATGACAGCCTTCCCGGGTGCTGGAAAATCGGCCTATGCCTTTTGCCGGGACAGGCAGGGCAGGCTATGGATAGGCGCCAATGACGGATTCATCGTTGGGCTGGACAGTGCCGACGGAAACTTCGAGCGCGAGATTTTCATCCCCTGCAAACAGGTGTGTCGCATTATATGCACCCAGGACGGGGCAGTTTGGGTGGCCAGCATTTCTGGTCAGGTATACCGCTATACTGCAAATGAACTTGCAACTTTCAAGATACCCATTTCCAATATTCTCACAGACATAGCAGAGGATGCGGCAGGTCAGGTGTTCGCCACATCCGAGGGCGGGGGATTATGGAAATACAGCAAGGAATTAAACAGTTTCCAGCCTGTCGGCACAGAGGAAACCCGCCTGCTGAAAATATCCCGCAGGAGCGACGGAAACCTTTTGTGGATAACCGGTGCGCACGGCATCCATATCCTGAATCCGGACGATGGGCGCAAACTGCCGTTGATTTCCAGGGAGGTCCTGGAGATCGACAGTTTCAATTACTCTTCCAATTATATAGCTTCGGATGGCACCCTGTACGCCGGCACATCGGACGGATTCATATCCTTCTCCACGAATCGGCTCACGGAGGTATCATCGGCCCACAGTGCTCCGGCAATCACATCATTCCACATCCTTTCCTCTTCCGAAAAGGCGGAAGGCGAGCGCTACATACACCCGCGCTCAATGAATATAGGCAGGAATGCCCGTTCCTTCGAAGTGAACGTGTCGCAACTTGATTACAAGCGTTTCCCCAGCAGCGCAATTTACTGGAAGATAGACGGATACAATGACTGGACACCGGTGCAGGACGGCTCTTTCGAGGTATATGACATTCCCACCGGCAAGTGGGACCTGAAGGTTAAATCGCTGGCACTATCCGGCGAAGACAGTCCGGAGACGGTGATGAGACTCACGGTGCAGCCCCCGCTTCTGCTGAGCCCCGTGGCCTTTATCGTTTATCTTCTGGTATTTATCCTGTCGATAGCCGGAATAGCCAGGTTCTCGGACCGCCGGGCCAAAGCGAAAGCCGCTGCGGAGCACGAGCGTGAGATGCTCACGTCCAAGATGGAATTCCTTTCATCCATCGCACACGAAATAAGGACGCCTCTTTCTCTGGTTCAGATTCCAATCGAAGCCCTTATCCGGAAGTTCTCTGGCTCGGCGGATGGTTCGGTGCAGGAGAATCTGGATATAATGCGGCGTAATTCTCTTAAACTTACGGTTCTCATCAATGAACTACTGGATTTCCGGAAACTTACGGATTCCACTTTCCAGATTCATCCGGAATTCCTGGACATAAGAACCGTGCTTAAAGATGCCCACCGCCGTTTCCATCCTATGTTCCTGCAAGAGGGGAAGAGCCTTGCGCTCACTTTGCCGGAAACGCCGGTGTATTGCGAAACGGACGTCCGTTCCCTGGGGCGAATATTCGACAATCTGCTCTCCAACTCGCTCAAGTATTCTCAGAGCCGTTCGTCGATAGTCCTGTCGGTTGAGGGAAGCGATGCACACATTATAGTGGAGAACGACGGCGCCATCCTTCCGGAGGATGAGCGGGAAAAGATTTTCCAGCCGTTCTACCGCTACGAAGACAGTTCATCGGCCAATGTGGAGGGAACCGGCCTGGGCCTTTCCACCAGCCGTCAGTTCGCAACTCTTCTTGGCGGCTCGCTCTCAATGGACGATGATATGAAGGTGAACCGATTCATCTTCACCATACCCCTTTCCGTGGACGAAACCCAGCCCGGGGCCGCTGCTTTGCCTGTGGTTGAGACCAAGGACAAGTCGGTTATGGTAGTGGAGGACGACAAGGATATGGCCCGCGTCATCGGCGACATCCTTGGTGAGAACTACAATATCATCTATGCTTCGAACGGCCGTCAGGCCCTGGAGAAGATGGAATCCGGCGCATCACCGACCCTTGTGGTGTCGGACGTAATAATGCCTGAGATGGACGGAATCGCCCTCACAAAGGCGCTGAAGGACAATCTTGCCACCAGCCACATCCCCGTGATCCTGTTGTCGGCCGAAGTCCCGGACGTCTTTATGCAGGAAAGCCTGGAGGGCGGGGCCGATGCCTATCTGGAGAAACCTTTCTCTCCGAAGAAGCTGCGCAGTACGGTCGACAACCTCATCGAGAACCGCAAGAGGGTCTACGAATTCTATATCTCGTCGCTCCCTTCGGGTGGGGAACTGCCCACCGGAAGGGTATCGGCAGTGGAACAGAAGTTCCTCCGGAGCATCCAGGAGTATGTATCGGCCAACCTGCACAGGAACATCACCCTGGACGATATAGCCGAGGTGGTTTGTATGTCGCCCTCTTCCTTATATAAAAAGATGAAGGAGTATGCCGATATCTCCCCGATGGAGTACGTGATGAAGATGCGCCTGCACAAGGCGGTGGAACTGCTCAAGGACGATTCCGTATCGGTGCAGGAAGTGGCGTCGGCGGTGGGCTTCAACACACATTCTTTCTTCTCCGAGTGCTTCAAACGCGAATTCGGAATGACTCCCCGCCAGTGGCGCCTCCGCAACGTCGCTAAACCCAAAAATGTAAAATAGTTGCAATTCTCGGAAGTATTGGTGTAGTTGACGCCGAAGATTCGGATTAAATTTGCAAAAATAGAAATCCGGATTTTTATGAAACGTTCAATTCTATCAGTCCTGTTGCTTCTGCTGGCCGTGACTGGATTTGCGCAGACGATCACCGTCTCGGGCGTGGTCAAGGACGCCGCTACCGGGGAAACGGTAATCGGCGCAGGGGTTATGGTCAAGGGAACGAACAAAGGTGTGATTACCTCCCTGGACGGCGAATTCTCAATCCAGACCGCTGTGGGCCAGGAACTTGTCATTTCGTCCCTGGGCTATGACGATGAGGTTTTCAAGGTAACCGGCCCGGGCCCCGTGACCATCAGTCTGATACCTTCGTCCGAATTCCTGTCGGAAGTTGTGGTCGTGGGTTATGGTAGCGTGAAAAGGGCCAACCTCACCGGCGCCGTGGACCAGGTATCCTCAGAAGTTTTCTCGGGACGTCCTTCGTCAAATGCCACGCAGATGCTGGTGGGCGCAATTCCTAACCTTAACATTACCCTTTCCGACGGTAAACCCAGCCGTAGCGCGGAGTTCAATATCCGAGGCACCACCTCGGTGGGCGGCGGTGGAAACGCGCTGATCCTCATCGACGGCGTCGAGGGAGACCCCGCTCTTCTGAATCCGGACGATATCGAGAGCGTGTCGGTGCTGAAAGATGCGGCATCGGCCTCCATCTATGGTTCCAGGGCAACGTTCGGCGTGGTGCTCATCACCACCAAGAGCGCTTCCAACGAAGCGGGAAAGTTCAATTTCAGTTACAACGAAAACCTGTCGTTCCTCACGCCCAGTAACCTTCCCAATATTGTGGACGACGGTTATGTGTATGCCTGCCTGTTCCGGGATGCCTATTACAATTATATGGGTATGGATCCCTCCGGAATCAATACCAGCCAGGTCTTTTCGCAGGCGTGGCTGGACGAGTTCCTCCGTCGCAAACAGAAAGGTATAACGGACGAAGTGGATGTGGATGAAAGCGGCCGTTATGTGTATTACGGCAACACGAATTACTACAAAGTCATCTACAAGCCGTTCACGATGGCCCGCACCCACAACCTCTCCGCGAGCGGGACCTCGGGAAAGATTGACTATTATATGTCGGGCCGTATCTACAAATACGACGGCATCCTCAATTTCAATCCGGATGAATACTTTACTTCTTCCCTGCGGTCCAAGATTACGGCACGGCCGTTCGAATGGCTGAAAATATGGGAGAATCTGTCGTTCAACTACGACAAGAACCATATCCCTGCCAGCCACAACCAGAACAACCGCGGCCTTTTCCTTCGCAGTATCCAGGATGAAGGCCACGTGAGCGCTCCCGTATTCAATCCGGACGGCACTTTGACCAAGAGCGGCGCTATGGCAATCGGCGGTCTTGTGACGGGAAAGAACTATACCGACAAACTTCGTAACAATTTCACCACCACAACCGGCGCAAGGGCGGAATTCTTCGACCACAGCCTTCGTCTGAATGCTGATTTCTCCTATAAGGCTGTCTGGGAGAACAATCTGAAGAAGAATACGATGGTGTCCTATAGCGAGGCTCCGGGAGAGATCAGTTGGATCGGAACTCCTGGCGTGAACGATTTCATCCAGGAAACGTGGTACCGGAGAAATTATATTTCGGTGAACGCCTATGCGGAATATGCCAAGGTCTTCGCCGAAAAGCACGATTTGAAGGTCCTGGCAGGTTACAACTGGGAACAGTCGGCCTCTAAAACCTTTGAAATGCTTCGTTACAGCCTTATTTCCGAGGACGTGGAATCCATCAATATGGCTATGGGAGACAATTTCTCGGAATACTCCTATGAGGGCCGATGGAAGAGCGCCGGGCTTTTTGCCAGGCTGAATTATGCCTTCGACGAGCGCTATTTGCTGGAACTCAATGGCCGGTATGACGGCTCCTCCAAGTTCCCCACAAACCAGCAATGGGGCTTCTTCCCTTCGGCATCGGCCGCGTGGAGAGTGTCAAAGGAGCACTGGTGGAACGTGGCCCCCGAAATAATCTCCAACCTCAAATTACGCGGCTCATACGGAGAACTGGGCAACGGAAACGTTTCCGAGTATTCATTCGTGGAAAGATTCGGCTTCTCCAATCTCAGCAATGTGATTGACGGAGAGGCCAAGAGGCGCATCACCGCTATTCCCAGCCAGATTCCCGACAATCTTACCTGGGAGACGACACGAACGGTGGACGGCGGTGTCGATGTGGGCTTCTATAATGGAAAGATCAATTTTACCGGTGATTATTATATCCGCCAAACCCTGAATATGTACACGGTGGGTCCCAGCCTGCCGGATACATACGGAGCCAGCGCGCCCAAAGGCAATTACGCCGACCTAATAACCCGTGGCTTCGAACTTACCCTCACTTACGATGACACCTTTATGCTGGCCGGCAAGGCTCTCAATGTGGGCCTTAAGGCAACCCTGGCCGACAACCGCTCTTTCATCACCCGCTATAACAACCCAACGAAATCTCTGAGCGACTATTATGAGGGTCAGGAAATAGGCGAGATCTGGGGCTTCAAGTTCGCGGGCTTCTTCGACGACCAGGAACAGATTGATAATTTCTACGGCCCCGGGGACCCGTATGTGAACAAACTTATCCAGATCAACGACGGATACGTTTCAAAACCCGGTGATGTCATTCTCGAAGACAGAAACGGCAACCACCTTATCGACAAGGGTGCCCAGACTGTGGATGATCCCGGAGATATGGTGATCGTGGGTAACAAGCATCCCCGTTATCTCTATTCCTTCACCGGAAATCTTGAATGGAACGGCTTCTTTGCATCGGCAATGTTCCAGGGTATAGGGAAGCAGGGCTGGTATCCCAGCGGTGAATCCATTATCTGGGGCCAGTACCACAGGCCATACGGAAATGCCCTGGCCTGGACTGTGAACAATGCCTGGACGCCTGAACACCGGGATTCCTTCCTTCCCAAATACAGCGGTTATTACCGAATCTTCTTCTCCGGCCAGCACAAGGTGGACAGATATGTGCTCAATGCCGCCTACTGCCGCCTCCAGAACCTGCAGGTGGGCTGGAACGTTCCCAGGAAATGGGTGGAAAAGATCGGCCTCAGCGCCGCGAGCATCTATTTCTCGGGTGAAAACCTCTATACCTGGTCCCCTCTTTACAGGCTCACGACCGATGTGGATGTGGTTACCGCAACACACGGCTCCGACCAGGATCTTGGAGACGGAACCAACAACTACGGCGACGGCAACAGCCTCACCTCACTGCGGACGTTCTCCCTGGGTGTAACCATTAAAATCTGACGGATATGAAAAAGTACAGAATAATACTTATAGCCGTACTGGGAGCACTGAGCCTTTATTCCTGCTCCCTCAAGGAGGACCCGATCACTTCCGGAAACAGGTCGATCATCTTCGGTTCGGCCCAGGGTCTGGAAGCATACTCGCTGTCGTTTTACCAGCAGCTCCCTTCACTTAGTTCTCTCACTTCACAGGAAGGTACGACGGACTACGGAGTCGCAAAGAGTGTGAGTACGTTCTATACCACAGCCTATTCGGCGGAGACCTCTACGTCCTGGGGCTGGGGAAACCTCCGTACTGTCAATTACTTCATCGACGGCATCCACAGCGAGGACTGTACGGTTTCACAGGCCGATAAGGACCATTATGAAGGTATAGCCAGATGGTTCCGTGCAAAGTTCTATTTCGACAAGCTCTTTACCTATGGAGGCGTTCCGTGGTTCGACCACTGCCTGAAGAATGACGAGCTGGACGAGATGTACAAGAACAGGGATTCGCGCGATGTGATCATCAGCCATATTATCGAAGACCTGGATTTTGCCGCGGAGCATATCCGGACGACTTCTTCCAAAGGCAATACGCGCATTTCGAAGAATGCGGCCTATGCCCTCAAGAGCAGGGCCTGCCTGTATGAAGCATCCTGGCGCAAGTACCATAATGAAGAGACCACCGACTGGACTGCGGCAAAACTGTACCGCCTTGCCGCCGATGCGGCCAAAGTTATTATGGACGACCCTCTGGTGAACCTGAACACCACGGTCTGCGCGGATGCCTATTTGACTGACAACCCCTCACTGGGAGCTTACAGGAGCCTTTTCTACTCGAAGAACATCATTACCGACGAGGTTATACTCGGAGTCCAGGCATCTCTGATCGACCTGGTAACCGGTGATGCGAACTGGTACTGGAACTCTGCTACTTACGGCAACTGTGCGTGCCTTTCGAGGGCCTTCATCTTCACTTACCTCTGCACGGACGGTACCCGTTTCACGGACAAGACCGCATACAAGGCCATAAACTTCATAAACGAGTTTAACGGCCGTGATGCCCGCCTGGCACAGACGGTTAAAGGCCCCCATTATCAGATTGCGGGAGGCGGATGGAGGGACCGCAGGCCGAACATTGTTGACGGAGTGGCCGTAACGGGTTACCAGCCCATCAAGTTTGTGGAAGACGCAACATCAAAGAACGGCACGAACAAGAATGAGAACAGCCAGCCGATCATCCGATATGCGGAAGTGCTTCTGAACTATGCGGAAGCCAAGGCGGAGCTCGGTGAACTTACTGATGCAGAATGGGCGGCCACCATCGGCGCCCTGCGTCTGAGGGCCGGGTTCCAGGACAAGCCGGGTGTTACTTCCTCCAAACCCACATCGGTCGACACCTATCTCAAGGAAACCTTCTACCCCGACATCAGCAACCCGGTGATTCTTGAAATCCGCCGGGAGAGGGCTATCGAACTTGTCTATGAAGGCTTCCGTGCCGATGACCTCAAGCGCTGGAAAGAAGGCAAGAACTTCGAGAGGGTGCCCTGGACAGGAATCCACGTGCCTTCCCTGAATGCCCAGTTCTCTGTAAATGACGACGACACCAAGGACTTCTACGTCACATATGATGAATACGGTGACGTGCCCAGCTATGCGCAGAACAAATATGTTCACGTCTATCAGGATTCCGATCCGGAACAGGGCCTCCGCCTTGACGCGAATCCGGACGGCGGTTACGATCTCCGTTATGAAGTCATCGTAAAACGCAAGTGGTACGACGACGACCGCCAGTATCTCTATCCCATTCCCGCCGAGGTAATCCGGGAATATACGAATCGTGGTTACAAACTTGATCAGAACCCGGGTTGGTAATCCTTGTCATTTCGAGCTTGTCGAGAAATCTAATTGATATGAAAAAGATATTATTATTTCTTTCATTCTTGCTGATGCTTTCATCTTGCTATCGGCCTCAGCAACTGGACTACAGCAACTGGTACACCCGTGAAGAGGAGGAAGACCTCCCTTCAGAGGATGTCCAGGGCCTGATGATTATGTCTTCCAACGTGCGTTACTATTCCGCGCGAAACAAGGCCAGCGACCCGGATACGGGCGAGCGTGACTGGGAAGTACGCAAAACAGGCTACTTCCAGATGGTGAACACTATGCAGCCAATCGTCCTGGGCCTTCAGGAAGCGGAGATGAATCAGGTTGGAGACATCATTACCAACTGTAAGGGTTATTCTTATGTTGGTGTGGGCCGTACCGACGGCGCCCAGAAAGGTGAATCCACCTCCATCCTGTATAAGGCTAATGAAATCGAAGTGGAGGATTGGGGAACGGTGTGGCTTTCCCCAACGCCCGATGTGGTGGCAAGCTATTTTCCTGAAATGGAGGACAGGCAGAGCCGTACTGCAACCTGGGCTATCCTGACGGTGAAGGAGAGCGGACGCCGCTTCTTCTACATCAACACCCACCTGAGCCTGACTACGGCTTCACAGCCCAAGGAAGTGGGTGTGGTCCTTGCTACTGTTGATGCGAAGTGTCCGGCAGGCCTTCCCGTCGTGCTTTCCGCCGACTGGAATGTGGAAGAGAACGATCCCGCCCTGGCAGCCATCCTGGCCAAATATTCAAGCGCCCGCCAGACGGCTCCGCTTACCGACAACATCGAAACCTTCCACTGGTGGGGCAGTCAGAGTACGATTTCCAAGCACCAGCACCTCGACCATATCTTCTATGGCGGCTTTGACAAGTGTCTCCGTTTCCGTACTCTCAATATGAAATGGAAGGGAATGTGGATTTCCGACCATCACCCCGTTTATGCCATCTTCCAGTTCAAGACAGGCGGCTCGGGTGAAAAACCCAAACCGGTGGCCGACTTCGAGATTTCTGCGAATCCGAAGATGGACGAGATCGTGAAGTTCACCGACAAGAGCACATCGGCCGACGGAATCGAGGTGTGGGAATGGAATATCGGCGGTATTGTGTCATCGGCACAGAATCCGGAGGTTTTGTTCACCACCTATGGAGACGATATCCCTGTGAGCCTTACCGTTACCGACCATTACGGACAGAAGGCATCGGCCTCCAAGACATTCTCAGTCGCACGTTCTGAAGGTCACGACCTCACAATCGAGTGGAGCGTGCTCTATGACGATACTGTAGACGGATCGGGTACGGCAGTGGCAGACTGGACCGCCCCTGCAGTAACGCCCGCGGGTGACAAGATTTACGTTGCATCTTCCGGTTACAATATGGTTGGATTCAATCCGGATGGCACCATATTCGGCAGTTACAATATAGGAAAGCGTGAACCCTACGTGTCGGACCGTGATATCCAGACGCCCACTCCTTCCATCGACTCCCAGGGCAATGTGTACATTCCCGTACAATATGGTTACAACGAGAACGGTCACGGCGGCCTGTACTCACTCAGGCCGGATCTTTCCGACGAGAACTGGTATCACGATACCGGAAACACCTCGCAGTACCGTAATACGATTGCGGCCATCGTGGGCGACTATGTGGCCGTGGTGCTGACGAACTGCGGAAACGACCTTACCAGAAATGCCGCCGTGTTCAGGCGCTCCAATGGTCAGCTGGTGCAGGTGCTTGAGTGTGACAAGGGCTCCTGGGGCGGTATGGCAGTGGGTTACAAAGGTGAGATCATTTATTCCACCAACCGCGGCGGAACCAGGCAGGGCCGCGAACCCAGCACCGAGACCAGCGGCGGATATCACGTATCAGTGGTAGACGGTGCCCTGGGCAACTGGAAGAGCTCTCCCAACAGCGATGACGGCCGCAAGACCAATCTCCTTGGTATGCGCCACTCCGACGGCAACGGTTATCTGTGCAAGGCCGGCCAGCCCGCAGTGGGCACGGACCATTGCGTATATGTTTGCGCCACTTCCGACAACGAGAATATGATTTGCGCCAAGTATAATCTGGACAATTATGTATTCGGCTCTGCCCCCACGCCAGTGTGGAAGGTAGAACTGGAGACTCACTCCAACAACCCCACCGGCGTGCTTGGTCTGGGCTGTGTGCTGGATGTGGACGGAAACGCATACTTCCGTGCTGCTGACAGGGTCTTCCGTCTGAACGCCCGTAACGGCGAGACCGGATGGGTTTACAAGACCGAAGGCAATTACAACACCGGTGTGCCGGCTATCGATGCGATGGGATATGTGTATGTAATCGACTACGGCGGAAACAAGCTACTTAAACTGTCGTCGGCCGACGGTAAACTCATTTCTTCCGTGGAGCTTGAGAATCCCAGAACCAGTCCCACCATCGGCCCGGACGGTAGCATTTACGTTACCGGTTCGTCGTCGCAGGGAGCTATCCTCTACAAGATTTCCTGCCCGAAAACCACGGCTCCCGGTTCCAACTGGTCGCAGCTTGGTGGCAATCCTCAGAAGAGCTGTACTCCTCCGGGATTCAACCTGCAGTAGAATATGAATAAAAAGTGTATGATACTCGCCGGGCTTTTGCTCGTGCTGCTGGCCTCCTGCCGGGAAACACTGCATCCGTTTCCGGAGGTGGGGGAGCCGTATGCCATAACGCAGGGGCCCGGCGATCATCTTCTCGCCAATTACTTCGGCATTAACGCCTGGAGCCCGGACGAAAGGTATGTGTGCGTCTTAGGCGTGGATTTCACCGGAAGGCTGGCAGAGCCCACGGATACCGCCACGGTGGCGCTGGTGGACCTGGCCGATGGCAACAAATACATCCCCATCAGCCACACCACCTGCTGGAATTTCCAGGAAGCCGCGATGTTCCACTGGCTTCCCTGGGAAGACGGTCTCTGTGCATTCAATGACTGCCGGGACGGTAAATTCGTAACGGTGCTGCTCAATTGGAAAACCGGTGAGGAGCGGATTGTTTCCAGGCCGATAAGCGCGGTCGACCCCACGGGCGAATGGGCAGTGAGCCTGAATTACGCCCGCCTTCGTGTGTGCCGCCCGGATTACGGTTATGCCGGTGACGGACAGGATCCTCTTCTGGACGAGGTGTGGCCTGCCGATGACGGCCTGTGGCTGTTGAACCTCAAGACAGGGGAGGAAAAGCTCCTTCTTTCCGTTGAGGCGGCAAGGCTGTTTATGCCGGAAATCACGTCCGAAGACGGCCTGGCATATTTCTGCCATACCATCATCAGCCCGGACGCAAGCAAGGTATTCTTCCTTGCCAGGACGGTTCAGAACTTCAACGCCCAGCTTGCCGAGCGCGGCCACGTGTACAAGTGGGAAACTGTGTCGATGACCGTACGCACGGACGGAACGGACGTGCGGCGCTGTTTCCCGGACGGCTGGATGGGTTCGCACTTCAACTGGAAAGACAGTGAAACCCTTGTCGTTACCGCACGATGGGACGGAGGCGCAACCTGGTCGCACGTCGTGTTCAAAGTAGGGGAGGAAGAGAAAGTGCGCCATCTGGCTCCCGGTATTATGGACTGGGACGGGCACTGCGTGTTCTCCCCGAACGGGCAGTTCATAAGCAGCGAGGGATACTGGAACAAAGACGGCTACCGTAGCTGGGTTCTCCTGCGTATGGACGACGAAGCCATTATCTCCCTGGGTCGATTCTTTGTCCCGGAAGAGTACAAGGAGCAGTATTCCCGCTGCGACCTTCACGCACGCTGGCGCCCGGACGGAGGCCAGCTGGCCTTCAACTCCGTGCACGAAGGCAGCCGCCAGGTTTATCTGAGAGACGTAAAATGGAAATGAGAAAGACTATAATGTCAGCCGCGCTGCTTTGCTGCGGCGCCATCATTGCAGGGGCCCAGAATGCCCAGCCGAACATTACTTCGGTGAGCGTCAACGTATCGGTCGATCCCTCGGTAATCGTGGGGCCGATAAAGCCGATGAACGCCGTTAACAACGGCCCCGCCTGGGACAGCGACTTGCAGAAGGAGGATTTCCGTATTCTGGAGATTCCCTACAGCCGCACCCACGATGCAAGTGAAGGTTATTACGGGGAGCGCCTTGTGGATATCAGTGATGTCTTTCCGGACTTCTGCAAAGACCCGGACAAGCCCTCTTCATACGATTTCCGGGAGACGGACCTGTACATCAAAACGCTCATAGAGTCCGGCAGCGAACCCTTCTACCGGCTTGGCCAGACAATTGAAAACCAGATTGCCGCGAAGTATAACATCTACCCGCCGAAGGACTATAAGAAGTGGGCGAAGATATGCGAGCATATTATCCGTCACTACAACGAAGGCTGGGCGGACGGCTTCCACTACAATATCCAGTACTGGGAAATCTGGAACGAGGCCGACCTGGACCAGTCGTCGGGCCGATGGGAGACCGAACCCCGCACCTGGGGCGGCACCATCGAGGAGTTCCACAAGTTTTACGCGGTGGCGGCTAAGCATCTGAAAAAGTGCTTCCCGGAGCTTAAGATCGGCGGACCCTCATACTGCCGAATTCAGGGCGTTAAAACCTATTTCCCGGCGTTCTTCCAGTATATGAGGGACAACGATGTGCCCATCGACTTCATTTCCTGGCATAAGTACGGCGCCGAGCCGTCGGTGTACCTGATGGAGGCCGATATGATACGCGGCTGGATGAAGGAGTATGGCTATGAGGATGCTGAACTGATTCTGAACGAATGGAATTACCGCCGTTTCAAGAGCGGAGAAGGCTCCTCCAATGAGATTTACAACAGGGAAAACCGCCGTTCAATGAAGGGCGCGGCC
>Ga0310690_10002072_pt1 | contig 33794 bp, 26 predicted proteins | sample AusTroGonzalo_MG_2_FD_207661 | JGI IMG/M metagenome (GOLD analysis project Ga0310690, IMG submission 207661) | Bovine rumen microbial communities from tropical cattle in Woodstock, Queensland, Australia - Gonzalo_04 (v2) (version 2) | ecosystem: Host-associated > Mammals > Digestive system >...
TACAAAGAGAGTGGCAATTGCATGTTGCCACCCTCTTTAGTTTTATACCTAATCTTTAGTTGTTATTCCTTGCTGGCGTTTTCGGCGTCAATCGCCTTGATCTTTTCACGCACCAGCTGAACCTCGTCCTTCAGCTTCTGCACCTTGCGGTTCATCTCGTCAATGAGCGAGCTGCCTTTCTTCGACGAAGCATTGAGGAAGCCGAGGTTGTTTTCGTAGGTCTGCACCTCCTGCTTCAGCTGTTCGTACTGACGCATCAGACGTGCACGCTCGCTGTCGAGGGCATTCTCACCGCGCTCAGCAACCTGACGCAGATTGTCCTTGAACTTGCTGAGGCGACGCTTGGCAACAGTGATGTTCAGTTCCTTATACAGCTTGTCGAGCACAGCATGATACTCTTCGTATAGCTTGTCCTTCTCCTTGAAGGGTACGTGACCAACAGACTGATACTCCTCAACGAGCTGCTGAACCTTCTCCTGCAAACCTTCACCAGCCTCTTCTGCAGCGGCCTTCAGACGTGCAATGACGTCACGCTTCTTCTCCAGATTCTCGCGCTCGTCGCTACGTGACCCTGCACCAGCGGCCTTACGAGCCTCGAAGAACTTGTTGCAGGCACCGAGGAACTCTTCCCACAGCTGGTCGCCCAACTTCTTGGGAACCAGGCCGATAGTCTTCCATTCCTTCTGCAGATTGATGAGCTTGTCGCTTGTCGACTTCCATTCGGTAGAATCCTGCAGGGCCTTCGCCTTTTCGATGAGGGCGCGCTTCTTTTCGGCATTCTCCTTGAAAGTTTCCTTCAGCGAGCGGAAATACTCAGCCTTACGACCAAAGAAGTCGTCGCAGGCAGCACGGAAACGCTCGAATATCTTGACGTTCATCTTCTGAGGAGCAAAACCGATAGTCTTCCACTCGGTCTGCAACTCCATGATTTCCTTCGTGTGACGCTCCCAGTCGCTACCGCTCTTATTCTCCTCGGCGGCAATGGCCTCAGCCTTCTCGCAGAGAACGGTCTTCTTGGCCAGATTGTCTTCCTCCTTGGCACGCAGACCTTCAAAGTGCTGCTGGTGACGCTTGTTGATAACGGTGGAAGCCGCCTTGAAACGATTCCATATTTCTTCGCGCAGTTCCTTGCTGACGGGACCGATTTCGCGATACTCCTGATGCAGTTTCTGCAACTGGTGGAAAGCGCTGATGACGTCAGCTTCGTCAGCCAGCTTTTCGGCAGCCTCACACAGCTTCGTCTTCAACTCCAAGTTCTTCTTGAAGTCATACTCACGCGCCTCGCTGTTCAACTTCAGCAGGTCGTAGAACTGCTCTACGTACAGCTGATAGTTACGCCACAGCTCATTGGCCTTCTCGGCAGGGACGTTCTTGATTTCACGCCACTCGTCCTGCAGAGCCTTGAAATCCTTATACGACTTGTTAGCCTCCTCGGGTGAGGTGACCATCGCCTTGATCTTTTCAATGATGGCGAGCTTCTTTTCCAAGTTAGCCTGCTTCTCCTGCTCCTGCTCCTTGAACAGCTTCTGACGCTTTTCCTTGATGACACCCATCTCGGCCTTGAAAGCTTCCTCCAGCTCGTCAGGGGTAATCTGATACTGTTCAGGGTCGCCACCTGCGTCGATATACTCTTTCAGGCGTGCCTCGCGCTCGGCAATATGCAACTTGTAGAAGGCGGTCTTCAGGTAGTCAACCTCCTCCTTCTGGGGTGCTTCGTCGCCATGAGCTATCTCACGGACGCGCTCCAGCACTTCCTTTTTGGTTTGATACTGCTTGCGTTCAGCCTCAGCGACCTCTGGAGTTTCTGAAACTTCAGGGACTTCAGGAGTTTCTGGAGTTTCAGCAACCTCTACGGTTTCCTGAACCTCTGCGGTCTGCTCGACTGGGGTTTCCACTGCATTTTGTTCTACGTTCTCTGGCTGTTGGTCAGAGTTTGGCGTCGCGATCTGCTCCTCAATGGGAGTTTTTTCTAGAGAGTCCATCATCAAAAATGTTTTTAGTTCATGAAATACAAATCAGGCCATTTTGCCAAGATATTTGGCAAAATTAGCAATAATTTCTGAATTGACCTAATTTTTTTCCCAAAAAGTGCGTGTACGGTAGCAAATTATTCCCTTTTTCCTATTCACTCTTACCTCAAATGAGTCGTTTGTGACGGAAAACGAGCAACGAGATGACTGAAATGAGCACCGAAATGATGATGGCAATGATGAATCCCATAGGACTGTTTTCCATACCGTTGATGAGGTTCATGCCAAAGAATGATGCTACCAGCGTGGGCAACATGAGGATGATGGTTACCGAAGTCAGCGTACGCATGATGGTATTCATGTTGTTGTTGATAATCGACTGGTAAGTATCCATCGTTGACTCAAGGATGTTCGAATAGATGTTCGTCGTCTCGCGAGCCTGCGTCATCTCGATGTTGACGTCCTCAATGAGGTCGGCGTCCAATTCGTCAATCTGCAACTTGAACTTCAACTTCGACAACAGCGTTTCGTTGCCTCGGATGGAGGTGTTGAAGTAGGTCAGCGAGTCCTGCAAGCGGCTCAGGCCTATCAGGCTCTCGTTGTTCACCTCGCGATCCAGATTACGCTTCGACTTGTCGATGAGCATCGAAATTTGCTTCAGACGCTTCAGGTACCATACGGCCGACGAAAGGAACAGACGGAATATCATGTCGACATAATCCGTGAATCCCACGCCGCGCTTCTGCTGGAAACTGACAAAGTCAATCATCATGTTCGTCTCGTAATAGCACACGGTGATGGTCACGTCGCGCTTGTGGATGATACCTAACGGTACTGTAGTGTACGGAGTCCTCGAGCGTATCTCCTTGACATAGGGAATACGCAGAATGATGAGCATCCATCCGTCGTCGTATTCGTAACGGGCACGCTCGTCGGTATCGCTGATGTCGGAGAGGAAGTAGTCGGGAATCTTGTACTCCTCCTCCAGCATCTGCTGGTCTTCTTCTGTCGGACACGTCACCTGTATCCAGCAGTTGGGCTGCCACTCTGAGAGCTGGGTCAGTCCGCCTTGGGTGTTCCAGAAAGTCTTCATCTTGCTAATCCTTTAAAATAGTTTAGCGGCAAGAGGATTAGCGGTCTTGCCTGCTGCTCCCCTGCCTTACGAATTGTAATGATTCGCCGGGTAATCGTCCATAATTTTATTAATATTTTGATTAAATCGCTGCAAAATTAAAAAAAAAATGCAGATTGACCAAACAAATCTGCACTTTTTCTCTTTACCTTTTTACTTTTTTACCTTTTACCTTTTCTCGGGCACGTCCTCGAGGGTCTTTTTCAGCAGTTCCCAGAAGGGTGCTACCGTCTCGATGAGTGCACGCTCCTGCGTGGTGTGCGGCGACTTCATCGTAGGACCGAGACTCACGACATCGAGCCAAGGATACTTGCCCAAGATAACCGAGCACTCCAGACCGGCGTGATCCACCTGAATGATGCCGTCCTTGCCAAACAGCTCCTTATATTCTTTTAATAATAGGTGTAGGATTTCGCTGTCGGGATTGGGATCCCATCCGCCATACGAGCCGCTCGTCTCGACCTTCATGCCTGCCATGTTGAAGCAGCTCTCCAGCATGGTAGCCACATAGTCTTTCATATCCTCACGGCTCGAACGGGCCAGAATCTTGATGCCGGCCTTGCCCTCACCGATATTGATGATGGCGAGGTTAGAACTGGTCTCGACAACGCTGGGATAGGCGGGGATAAAGCGGATGACGCCGTCGTGACAGGCGTAGATGGCATCCACCAGATTGTCCTGAATCTCTACGGGAACCTCTTTGGCAGGAGTAGCCACCTCCTCGACAATCACCTCGACGCCCTGTGGTTCGATGAGCTTAAACTCGTCGTTGAACGTCTCCTTCCAGTCGTCGGCAATCTCCTTCAGGGCAGCAACATTCTCTTTGGGTAGTGTCAGCACAACCTCGGCCTTGAAGGGAATCGCGTTGCGCATATTACCGCCATTCCACGAAGCCAGACGGGCCTCTGTCTCTTCGATAGCCTGACGTACCAGCTGCACCATCAGTTTGTTGGCATTGGCGCGGCCTTCGTTAATCTCCAGACCACTGTGTCCACCACGCAGGTTCTTGATAGTCACCTTCACGGCAGCATCCTCAGCGTCGGTGTCAGCTTCCTGATAGTCCATCGTTGCGGTGACGTCAATACCGCCGGCGCTGCCGATGACGAACTTGCCCCAATGCTCAGAGTCGAGGTTCAGCAGAATGTCACCCTGCAACTCACCCTCAGGCAGTTCGTTGGCACCAAACATTCCCGTCTCTTCGTCGCGGGTAATCAGCGCGTCGATGGGGCCGTGCTTCAGGTCCTTCGCCTCCATAATGGCCATGATGGCCGCAACGCCCAGACCGTTGTCGGCACCCAGCGTGGTACCCTTCGCCTTCACCCACTCGCCGTCAATCCACGGTTCGATGGGGTCGGTCTCGAAGTTATGCTTCGACTCGGGCGTCTTCTGCGGCACCATATCCATGTGGGCCTGCAGGATGACGCCTTTTCTGTTCTCATAGCCTGGTGTGGCGGCCTTGCGAAACACGATGTTTCCTGCGGGATCTTTGTAGGCCTCTACGCCAGCCTGCTTACCGAAGTCGAGCAGGAACTGCTGTACTTTCTCTAAATGTCCGCTCGGACGCGGCACCTGTGTCAGTGCATAAAAGTTCTTCCAGATGCACTGCGGGTTCAGATTTTGGATTTCGTTCATTCTATATTTTCGTTTAAAGGTTTCTCTGACTAAAGGTTCTCTCTTTGAGAGTGTGGCTTCGCAATCAGAGTGTGGCGTTGCATTCTTTCGCCTGCATCATTTAATGATATTTGATTGTCTTATGCCTTGAACACTTCCTCGCCGTCAACGATGGTGGCGATGAGATTGGCCTGGGCGACCTTCTCGATGTCGTCGTGCAGGAAGTCACAGTCGAACACCGTCATATTGGCAATCTTGCCGAACTCAATAGAGCCCAAACGATGCTCCTGATGGAACTGACGGGCCACGTTAATGGTCATGGCACGCAGCGACTGTTCACGAGTGATAGCCTCCTTCGTATTGCGTGGAGAGGTGACGCCACCGAATAATTCCTTCGGATACGCACGCTTTTCTGCAGTATAGAAGCTGAGTTTGATATCCATCAGCGGTGAAACGGGATAGTCGGAATGGAATACCACGTTGGCACCTGCATCATAGAACGACTTGATGGGATATGCCTGATTAGTCAGTTCCTCACCTACATAAGATACTTCCTGCTCATAATTACCAGGAAGCTTAGCTGTCCACAGCGGCGGAACAGCAGGAACAGAACCTGTTGCCGCCATGCGACGTACATCCTCATCGGTCACAAAGTGCAGGTGTGCCAGCACGTTACGCTGATTCAGATTGCCGGTAATCTTCTCGGCATCCTCGATACAACTCAGCATATAGTGGGTAGCACCGCCACCCTCAGAGTGGACGTGTACGGACATCCCTTCCTTGTCGGCCTCGGCAATCAGTTGCACCATCTTATCGTGGTCGTTAAAGCGCTCTGCACCGTGATAGCCTGGTGTGTCAAGGTAATCTTGGTTCTGCCAAGCCGTATGCGCTTCAGTGACACCATCCAGAAACGCCTTGGCGCCGACGATATGGAAATACTCACCGCTCATCTCTGCACGCTGTGCCGCGATGCGAGCTATTTCTGCCTTCGGATCGGCAATATTATCAGTCACATACATATAGGCGTAGGTGCGCAACTTCAACTTGCCTTCCTGCTCCAGCTCGTAATAGGCCTTTGGGGCGAGGGGGTGTACAACTTCGGCACCGGCATCACCAACGGCTGTAAAGCCACCGCTGAGGGCAATGTCCTGCCAAGCAAGCAGATACTCCTTGATGTCCTCTAACGACGTGGGGAGTTTCGGGGTTATCTCGAACACAGGACCTTCGCAGATATAGCCGTCAGCTTCACCATTCTTATCAACATGTACCAGGTCATAGCCCCATTTCTTGGCATAGGCCGCATCGATGCCTGCCCACTCCATCGCCTTGCTATTGAGCAACATGGAATGACCGCCACCGGTTTGCATGATAAGGGGTTTGTCATTGCAAATCTCGTCAAGGAAGGCTTTGCTGACGTATTCCTCATTCTCCATCCATCCTGATGCCAGATAGAATTGGCGCTGTGGGTTCTTCGCGATAAACTCCTTGATAATTTCGCGGTATTTGGGGTAGTTTGTGAGGCCTGCCGCCATCAGGTTAGCCTGTCCGATGGCACGATAGCCAGCCAGGTGACCATGACAATGGGACTCGAGGAAGCCTGGATATATGTAGTTGTTGCCATAATCCAACACCTTGGCATCGGCGCCTACGAGTTTCTTAGCTTCTTCAACACTACCGATGTATGAGAATACACCGTTCTTTACTACTGCAGCCTTGGCAAAGGGCCTCTTTTCATCAACTGTAATGATGTTGCCGAGAATAATTATCTGTTTCATCGTGTAATTTCTTTTAGTTATTGATCGTCACTTAGTCCATAAAATTCAGAATTTGCTGCACTATCTTATCCTCAGTCTTGTTTTCGGCGTTGATGACGAGGTCGTAGTTGCGGGTGTCGTAACGCGACGAACCTGTGAATTTCTTGACATAATTCTCGCGCATGATGTCCACCCGCTCAATGAGATTGAGGGCCTCTTCCTGGGTCATTCCGCGTTTGTTGATGAGTCTCGACACACGGAACGACAACGGTGCCTGAATGAAGATGCGCAGGTGATTTGGGTGGTTGCGAAACATGAAAAATCCGCATCGTCCGGCTATCACGCACGACTCTTCCTCAGCTATCTCCTGCAAGATTTCTGTCTCAACCTGAAACACGTTCTCGGTGGTCAGTACATCAAACTTCCTACTCATTTCCGCATTAGTGTAGTTATTGCGGGCCAGTCCGTCGCCGATGTTGGCTATACGCTTGAAGTCATCCCACCAACTGTCCTTACGGTCTCTGAACTTCTCGATTTCCTTTGTGGTGAGGTTGTACCTTTCCTCCAAGGTCTTGATAACGGCCTTGTCATAAAAGCTCACACCCAGTTTCTTAGCTAACAACTCGCCTACGGTGCGTCCGCCGCTACCCAGCTCGCGATTGATTGTGATGACATACTTCTCGTTTTTGTTCATAATGCTTGTATATTTTAGTCTGATAGTTTCTTCATCTCATCATAGGTGCAAAGATACCGAATATTTTCGGCGATAGCAAAGAAATAAAAAAAAAACGTAAAAGGAGAAAGGAAAGTTAAAGCATTTTTGCGTCCGTTAACACTTACGGGGGGCTATTTGTCAATTTCGTCAACCGTCAATTTCTGGGCGTTTGCCGTTCCTCTTACTTTCGTGAAGTTCAGTGCGAGCCAGGCATAGATGCCGAGGGCGACGACGAGGAGGGTCTGGACGGTGTGGACGATAAGGACGAAATAAAGCGCTTTTTCGTCTGCCACGCCATAGAGGATGAGCATCGTCTTCACAGCAAAGTGCCAGGGACCGGCACCGTTGGGCGTAGGCACGATGACCGCTATGGAGCCGACGATGAAGGTCACCAGCGCGCAACCAATCCCGAGGTCGGCGGTGAAGTCGAAGCAGAAGAACGTCAGGTAGTAGTGCAGGAAGTAGCTCGCCCAGATGGCCAGTGTGAAGAAGACGAACAACGGGATGTTGCTTACGTCCTTCAGCGAGATGACACCTTGCCAGATGCCTCGCAATGTCGCGCGTACCTTATCATATATGGACAGCTTGCGCAACAGGAAGTGCAGCAGGATGAGGATGGCCACCGCGCAGATTGCCACCACTAAATAGCCCGCCCACGAGAAACCATGCAGGATGCTGTGCAGGTTGGTACCCGTCTTGCGGAAGAAGGTGCCGAAGGTGCTCATCTCTAACAGCAGGACGATAGTCGTGATGCCCATCACCAGCAGCGAGTCGATGGCACGCTCGGTAACCACCGTACCCAAAGCCTTGGGGAACGACACCCCGTCGTAGCGTTTCAGCACACCACAGCGTGTGAACTCACCCACACGGGGAATGACCAGCGAGGCTGCATAGGATAAGAAGATGGAGTGTACCAATACGGAAGTGCGCAGGCGCACGCCGCTACCGTCCAATACCGGCTCCAGCGTCTGCCGCCAGCGCCATCCGCGAAACATCTGTGCCAGTATGCCAAAGGGGAACGACAGCAACATCCACGTCCAGTCCATCTCGTCCGTTGCGACGTGCAGGATGGTCTGCCAGTCCTCACCGCGATACATCCAATAGAGGATGCCCGCGCCTAGCACCAGCGGCATCAGAATCTTCAATATGACGTTGCTCATCTTCATTCCGCCTGCAAAGTTACGATTTAGCGAGAACAAAACAAAGAAAATCTTTCTTTTTTTTGTCGAGCGTGAGTAACTTCGCGCTGTTACAGCGCAAAGTTAGTGTAAAACGAGCGAAAAACCAAAATTTATGCGTATATTTGCAGGCGAAATAGTAAATTCGAACAGAAATTATGGGAAAACTAAGGATTGTACAGACCGTCGTCGCCCTGTTGACGACAGTCGCAGCAGTAGGACAGGAGGGTCCCACGATGGGCTGGAGTTCGTGGAACACCTTCGGAGTGAACATCAACGAGAGCATTATCAAAGGACAGGCCGATGCGATGGTGAGCAAAGGGCTGCTCGACGTGGGTTACGACCATATCAACATCGACGACGGCTACTTCGGTGGACGCGACGCCGATGACGGTCATCTGCTCGTTCATCCCACCCGTTTCCCCAATGGTCTGATACCGGTAGTCAACTACATCCACGACAAAGGACTGAAGGCGGGCATCTACAGTGACGCAGGAAAAAATACCTGCGGCTCGATGTTCAACGGCGATGTCACGGGCAAGGGCGTGGGCTTCTATGGTCACGACCAGCAGGATGCCGACTTTTTCTTCAAGGAGTGCGGCTTCGACTTCATCAAGGTAGACTTCTGCGGCGGCTCCTACTATCATAACGAGGACCACTTGGTGCTCGACGAGCAGGAACGCTATACGGCCATTGCCGAGGCTATCAGGAATACCGGTCGTACTGATGTGCGTATGAATGCCTGCCGGTGGGCTTATCCCGGCACGTGGATTGACAATGCCGCCTTCTCGTGGCGCACTACAGGCGACATCAACAGCAGTTGGGAGTCAGTGAAGGGTATCATTGCCGAGAACCTCTATCTCTCCGCCTATTGCAGCAAGGGTCACTACAACGATATGGACATGCTGGAGGTAGGGCGCTCGCTGACATCGGAGGAGGACAAGACACACTTCGGCATGTGGTGCATCATGAACTCGCCGCTGCTTATCGGTTGTGACCTGAGGAACATCAAGGAGGAGACGCTTAGCCTCCTGAAGAAAAAGGAACTCATTGCCCTGAACCAGGATCCGCTCTGTCAGCAGGCCTACGTGGCAGGACTTGTCAATGGCAGCTTCTTGCTGGTAAAGGATTTGGAAGAGCTGAACGGCACGAAGCGTGCCTTTGCCGTGTATAATCCCGACGATACGCAGAAGACCGTGCAAGTCAGTTTCGCTGACTTGGACATGGGTGGTCTGGTGAAGATGTACGACGCGTTCGGGAAACGGAACAAATACGAGGCTACAGGCACTTTTGAGGTGACTGTCCCCGCCCATGGTGTCCGCATCTACGTGGCTGAGGCCGAGGCGCGACTGGAGCGCACCCGCTATGAAGCCGAGACGGGCTACATCAGCACCTATCAGGAAATCAAGAACAATCAGGCCGAGAAGACCGGCATCTACGAGGCGGCCGACTTCTGTTCGTGCGGCTACAAGGCCGGCTGGCTGGGGCAGAGCGAGGCCAACGCCCTGGAGTGGCGCAATGTCTATAGCAAAGATGGTGGCGAATATCAGTTGACCATCGGCTATATCTGTGGCGAAAACCGCAACATCACCGTCAGCGTGAATGGCGAGAAGGTGGAAACCGTCTCTTGCAACAGCGGTGGTTGGCAGCAGGTGGGTACGAAGACCCTCACCATCCTGTTGCAGCCGGGCCAGAACACCGTCCGTCTGTCGAACGCCACCAACTGGATGCCCGACATGGACTACATAGAACTGGTTCCCACCAATCCCTCCGCCATCAAAGAAACAGTAAATAGTAAATTGTCAAATAGTCAAATATATGACCTGTCTGGCCGCAAGGTAGCAACGCCACGCAAGGGCATTAATATCATCAACGGTCGTAAAGTCCTGTCACAAACACCCAGCAGTTGAGTGCTCAGGATTATGAGATAGAAGACCCATTCTTCAAAACTTGGATTATAAAGATGTGTCTGTGAAATCCTGAACAAATATGGAAACAAAAAAGAGAGTTAAACTTTCGTCTAACTCTCTCATCGTCAGGTGCTTTTGATTGCGCTTCAGGATGGGCTTGAACCAACGACCCCCTGATTAACAGTCAGGTGCTCTAACCAACTGAGCTACTGAAGCAGATTTTGTTGCTTTCAAGAGCACCTTTTGCTGATTGCGGGTGCAAAGGTACGTCAAAAATCTGAATCGTGCAAATTTTTTGGCGAAAAATTTTATAGATTGCGTTATTTTTTGTACTTTTGCCCCGAAATATAAGGAAAAAGATGATGAAACGATACATGATGCTATTGTTCGGCGCGTGTCTGATGGCACTGCCGACGGACGCCCAGGAGGCTAAAAATCATAACCTTGAGGTGGCGAAGAATCTGGAGATATTCAATGCGCTGTACAAGAATCTGGACTTGATGTACGTCGATACGCTGGACGCCAACAAGGTGGTGACGGCGGGCATTGACGCTATGCTGAACTCGCTGGACCCGTATACGGAGTATTATCCTGAGGAGCGTCAGAAGGATTTGAAGCAGATGCTGACGGGCAAGTATGCAGGCATCGGAGCGCTGATTCGCTACCATCAGAAGTTGAAGCGGTGCGTCATTGATGAGCCGTACGAGGGAATGCCGTCCGCTGAGGTGGGACTGAAGAAGGGCGACATCATCCTTCAGATAGACGACACGGTGATGACGGACAAGGATACGCGTTATGTGAGCAGTCATCTGAGAGGTGAGCCAGGCACGACGTTCGTACTGAAGATAGAGCGTCCTTCGACGGGTAAGAAGATGACGTTTAAGATAACCCGTCAGAACATCAAGATGCCAGAGATTACGTGGTACGGCATGTTGGACAACAGCATCGGATATATTAATCTGAACACCTTTACCGGTGAGCCTGCGAAGCCCATGCGTCTGGCGTTTGTCGACCTGAAGAAGCAAGGTGCAGAGAAGCTGATTCTCGACCTGCGCGGCAATGGCGGCGGTTCGCTGCCGGAGTGTGTTGACATCCTGAGCATGTGGTTGCCGAAGGGTCAGCAGATTGTAGAGACGAAGGGTAAGCTGAAGCGTGCCAACGACGTTTACAAGACCCGCTTTGAGCCTATCGACACGGTGATGCCGATCATTGTGCTGGTCAATCAGGAGACGGCTTCGGCATCGGAGATTACCAGTGGTGCGCTGCAGGATTTGAAGCGTGGTATTTTAATAGGTACGCGCACGTACGGAAAAGGTTTAGTACAGCGTCCCAACATTGAGCTGCCGTACAATGCCAATCTGAAACTGACCACGTCGCGCTACTATCTTCCCAGCGGTCGCGGCATCGACATGAAGGAAGGCTTGAAGCCTGACATTGAGGTGAAGCCTGACACGATGGCGAATATCACGCTGTATCTGGACCGTTTAGACTCGACGGAGGTGGTGTTTGACTACGTGAAGGAATATATTGCCAAGCACCCCACGATCGCTGCCGCCAAGGACTTCCACCTGACGGATGCCGACTATGAGGACTTCAAGCAGCGTGTCATCAAGGCCGGATTCACCTACGACCAGCTGAGCAAGAAGCAGATGGGCGAGTTGGAGAAGGCCATGAAGTTTGAGGGTTATATGGACGATGCGAAGGCTGAATTCGAGGCACTGAAGGCAAAGATAGACCACCACGACGTAGCGCGCGACCTGGACAAGAACCGTCAGGAGATACAGCAGATGATAGAGCAGGACATCGTATCGGCCTACTACTATCAGGGTGGGCAGTTGCAAATCGGTCTGCGCAACGACAAAGCCCTACAAGAAGCCGAGCGTATTCTGACCACTGAGGGTGAATACGCACGGATACTGAACGGTGAAAAGGCGGAATAAAGGAATTACGGAACGAGGATTTTCATCAGCTCCTTCATGCCTTCGGAGGCGCCCTTCTGGATTTGCGTCACGTTGGCTCCGGCACTCACGGGCTTGGGGTCGATGAGATAGACGGGAACACCAGGGCGCACATAATGGATGAGTCCTGCGGCGGGATAGACGTTCAGCGACGTGCCGATGATGATGAAGATGTCGGCCTCCTGAGCCTCCTCGGCAGCAACGGTAATCATAGGAACAGCCTCGCCAAAGAACACAATGAACGGACGCAGCAGTGAGCCGTCGCCGGCCTTTGTACCTGGGGTAACCTCGCAGTTGTCAGGTGTCAGCAGTTGCTGATAGCGCGGATCGTCAGGATTGTTGCTGGAACACACCTTCATCAGTTCACCATGCAGATGGATGACTTTAGAGGAGCCAGCCTGCTCGTGCAGATTGTCGACATTCTGCGTCACCACCGTCACATTATAGTGCTTCTCCAATTCAGCCACCAGTTTGTGGCCTTCGTTAGGTTTCACGCCCCAGCATTTCTTGCGGAGCATGTTGTAGAAATTTGTTACCAATGTGGGGTCGTTGAGCCATCCCTCGTGGGTAGCCACCTGCTGAACGGGATACTCCTCCCACAGTCCGTCAGCATCGCGGAAAGTCTTCAGTCCACTCTCCACCGACATGCCTGCACCAGTCAAAATTACTATCTTTTTCATAAGCTAAAGTATTAAGAATGCACAAAATTAGTAATTTTTCTCGAATAATCGCAAATAATTCACGAAATATTTGTAACTTTGCAGCCGTTTTTTAAGATTACACATTATTAATATAGAGAAAAGACATGGATAAAGTAAGTTATGCGTTGGGGCTCGGCATCGGTCAGCAGCTGGCACAGATGGGAGCCTCGGAACTGAATATCGACGATTTTGCACAGGCCATCAAGGACGTGATTGCCGGCAACGAGCTGAAGGTAAAGCACCAGGATGCCCAAAAGATTGTGCAGGAGTTCTTTGCCGCCCAGGAGCAGAAGATTAACCAACAGCGTCAGGAAGCCGGTAAGGCACATAAGGAGGCTGGCGAGAAATATCTGGCTGAGAATGCCAAGAAGGACGGCGTCATTACCCTGCCCTCAGGTCTGCAGTATCAGGTGCTGAAGGAAGGCAACGGCAAGAAGCCATCGGCCAAAGACAGCGTGAAGTGTCACTACGAGGGTTTCCTCATCGATGGTACCGTGTTCGACTCGAGTGTTCAGCGTGGCGAGCCTGCCGTATTCGGACTGCAGCAGGTCATTGCAGGATGGACTGAAGGTCTGCAGCTGATGCAGGAAGGTGCGAAGTATCGTTTCTTCATCCCCTATCGTCTGGCTTACGGCGAGGGTGGTGCAGGAGCAAGCATTCCTCCCTTCGCAGCACTCATATTTGATGTGGAATTGATTGAAGTAATGTAATTTTATATTTTTAAAACAATGAAAAAGTTTACTTTTGCTGCACTCGCAGCAGTTTCTGCCGTCATGATGTTTGCATGCGGCAATGGCACTCCGAAGGCAAACCTGAAGAGTGACGTAGACACCGTTAGCTATGCTATCGGTATGGCTCAGACTCAGGGTCTGAAGGAGTATCTCGTTGGTCGTCTGGGTGTTGACACCACTTATATGGACGAGTTCATCAAGGGTCTGAACGAAGGTGCTAACGCTGGTGATGACAAGAAGAAGGCTGCTTACTATGCTGGTATTCAGATTGGTCAGCAGATTAGCAACCAGATGGTTAAGGGTATCAACCACGAGCTGTTTGGTGAGGATTCTACCAAGACGATTTCGCTGAAGAACTTCATGGCTGGTTTCGTTGCAGGTACTACTGGCAAGGGTGGTCTGATGACTGTTGACTCTGCTGCCCAGGTAGCTCAGGAGATGATGCGTACCATCAAGGCTAAGAATCTGGAGAAGGAGTTCGGTCCCAACAAGGAGGCTGGTGAGAAGTTCCTTGCTGACAACGCTAAGAAAGAGGGCGTGAAGGTACTGCCCAGCGGTGTTCAGTACAAGGTCATCAAAGAGGGTACTGGTGCTATGCCTAAGGACACTTCTTTGGTGAAGGTTCACTACGAGGGTAAGACCCTTGACGGTAAGGTATTCGACAGCTCTTACACGCGTAATCAGCCTGCTGACTTCCGTGCCAATCAGGTTATCAAGGGTTGGACCGACGCACTGGTTCACATGCCCGCAGGATCTATCTGGGAGGTTTACATTCCTCAGGAGCTGGCTTACGGCGAGCGTCAGCAGGGTGCTGACATCAAGCCTTTCTCTATGCTGATCTTCAAGATTGAACTGCTCGAAGTAGACGGTAAAAAATAAGTAATGCAGGAGACGAGACAGAACAAAATAGCGCGTCTGCTTCAGAAGGAACTGAGTGTTATCTTTCAGGAGCAGACGCGCTCCTTACATGGAGTGATGGTCAGCGTGACGAGGGTCAAGATCAGTCCTGACCTCAGTGTCTGCACGGCCTATCTTAGCATCTTCCCGTCCGAGAAGAGCGAGGAAATGATTAAGAACATCACGAAGAACGACAAACAGATTCGCTATGAGCTGGGTACTCGCGTGCGCTACCAGTTGCGTATCATTCCTGAGTTGCGTTTCTTCATTGATGACTCGCTGGATTACATCGAGCGCATCGATGAGTTGCTGAAAAAGTAAAAAGTTAAAGAGTAAAAAGGTAAAACTTTGAACTTCCCGTTCTACATTGCACGGCGTTACCTCTTTTCGAAGAAGTCGACACACGCCATCAACGTCATCAGTGCCATCTCTGTCGTAGGGGTGGCAGTGGCAACGATGGCCCTTGTGGTAACGCTGAGCGTGTTCAACGGTTTTCACGACATGGTGGCCTCGTTCTTTACCCAGATGGACCCTCAGTTGAAGGTGACCCCGGTAAAGGGAAAGACGGCCTCTGCCGATGACCCCATTCTGACGAAGATTCGCCAGTTGCCTCAGGTGGAGGTGGCTACCGAGTGTCTGGAAGATCAGGCACTGGCTGTCTATGGCGACCGCCAGTTGATGGTGAAGGTGAAGGGTGTGGAGGACAATTTCGACAGCCTCACCCATATCCGCGAAATTCTCGAAGGTGACGGCACCTATGAACTCCATGCGGCTGATATGAACTACGGCATTCCCGGTTTGGGTGTTGCATATCTGTTGGGAATGGGTTATACGTACGACAACCCTCTGAAGATTTATGCTCCTAAGCGTGAGGGGCAGCTCGATTTGGCGAATCCGATGGAGGGTTTTGTTGAGGATGAACTCTATTCGCCAGGCGTGCTGTTTGCCATGAAGCAAAGCAAGTACGATAAGAACTACATCCTGACTTCCATCGCTTTCACACGAAAGCTGTTTGCGCAGGACGGCATGTTGTCGTCACTGGAACTGCGCCTCAAGCCAGGCAGCGATTTCGATGAAGTGAAGAGCGAGATGAAAAAGTTGGCAGGTGACAAATACTACGTTCGCGACCGCTATGAGCAGCAGGAGGACACCTTCCGCATCATGAAGATTGAGAAGCTCATCGCCTATATCTTCCTGACGTTTATCCTCATGATAGCCTGCTTCAATATCATCGGCTCGCTATCAATGCTCATCATCGACAAACGTGACGATGTGGTTACCCTGCGTAATTTAGGAGCATCAGATCGCCAAATTACACGCATCTTCCTGTTCGAAGGGCGTATGATCAGTGTCATCGGAGCGGTCATTGGCATTGCCATCGGACTGCTGCTTTGTTGGTTGCAACAGCAATATGGTTTCGTACGGCTGGGTTCGTCGGAAGGTTCTTTTGTCGTCGATGCCTATCCCGTCAGCGTACATCCTACGGATATTATCCTTATCTTCGTCACTGTTGTTGCCGTAGGATTCCTCAGCGTATGGTACCCCGTACGCTATTTTGCAAAACGCCTGCTTAGTCCAAAAGACTAAGAAGCATTCCTACAGCGACTGCATATCATTCAGTTTCTTGTAATAGCCGTCTGTGGCTAACAATTCTTCATGGGTGCCTCGTTCGACAATCTGACCTTCGTGCAACACACAAATCTCGTCAGCATTCTTGATAGTCGACAAACGGTGGGCAATAGCTACCGTCGTACGTGTTTTCATCAGACGTTCAAGGGCGTCCTGCACCAGTCGTTCGCTCTCAGTATCGAGGGCTGAGGTTGCCTCATCAAGAATCAGAATCGGCGGATTCTTCAGAATGGCACGGGCAATCGAGACACGCTGGCGTTGACCACCAGAAAGACGGCCTCCACGATCGCCGATATTGGTATCGAACTGATGTTCGCTCTGCATGATGAAATCGTAGGCATTGGCAATTTTGGCTGCTTCGGCAATCTGTTCGTCAGTAGCGTTGTCAACACCAAACGAGATATTATTGCGGAAAGAATCGTTAAACAGGATAGCCTCCTGATTGACGTTACCTATCAACTGACGCAGGTCGAAGATGCCCAAGTCCTTGACGTTGATGCCGTCAATCAGTACCTCACCCTCCTGCACATCATAGTAACGTGGAATAAGGTCGACCAGCGTTGATTTTCCACTACCTGACTGCCCCACAATAGCAATGGTCTTGCCCTTAGGGATGATGAGGTTGATGTCCTTCAGAATCCACTGTTCAGCATAGCGGAACGACACATGACGGAACTCTATCTGATGTTCGAAGCGAGGCAACTGTTTCGGATGCTCAGGTTCCTTAATGTTGTTTTTGGCCATCAGGATTTTGTCAACGCGTTCCATGGATGCCAGACCTTTTGGAATGTTATAGCTGGCACGCGAGAAATCTTTCAGAGGATTGATGATGGAGTAAAGCATCACCATGTAATAGATGAAAATAGGTCCTGACAGTGTATGGTTGTTCAGCACTAAAACACCGCCAAACCACAACACGATGACAATCAGTACTGTGCCAAGGAATTCGCTCATGGGATGGGCTGACGACTGACGGATGTTCACGCGCATGATATCATCGCGGTAGGCAGAATTAATCCTGTCGAAACGGTGGTTCATCTTACCTTCAGCACAGAAAGCCTTGATAATACGCAGACCGCCCAGCGTCTCTTCCACCTGACTCATCGTATCACTCCAAAGGGACTGCGCCTTGATACTCTGAGCCTTTAGCTTGCGGCCTATGTATCCCATAAACCAGCCCATGACGGGTACGATAATGAGCGTAAACAGCGTCAACTGCCAAGAAATAAAGATGAGTGCAGCAAAATAGGAGATGATAAGGATTGGATTCTTGAACAGCATCTCCAGGCTCGACATAATCGAGTTCTCTATCTCCTGCACATCACCACTCATGCGGGCAATGATGTCTCCCTTACGTTCTTCGGAGAAAAAGCCAAGAGGAAGGGAGGTAATCTTCTGATACAACTGGTTGCGGATGTCTCTCACGACACCTGTACGAATAGGAATAATCGTGGCGGCACTGAGGAAGTAGGCACCCGTCTTGAAGAATGTCGTCACTCCCAGAAAGATACCAATCAACAGTAACGTCGTTGTCTGGCCATAGTCGGCTATCAACCCGTTGACGTAGTAGTTCATATTGTTCATCAGCACCGTCTGAATGTTACCCCAATCCCACGCCATATAGCTGGTGGCAGTCTCTGCGTCACTGGTCTGAAACAGGATCTGCAGAATGGGAATCAGTGCTGCAAACGAGAAGATATTCAGCACTGCCGAAAGGATGTTGAACACCACCGACAGCACCAGATACTTCTTGTAAGGAGGCACGAAACGCCTCAACACATTCAGGAATTCTTTCATACGATTTCACCTAATAATGTTGCACTTGTACTGCCAGTGATTCTGACACGAACCGTTTCTCCGATATGGTGTCCGGCCTTTGGCATCACCACAGCTTTGTTCTGTTCCGTACGCCCCATCAATTGCTCACGACTGCGCTTCGAGAATCCTTCGATGAGCACATCAAACTCCTTATCTTCGTCCTTCTTGTTCTGCTGGGCGGAAATCTCTGTCTGCAGAGCGATGAGTTCGTTGAGCCTGCGAATCTTCTCTTCTTCAGGCACGTCGTCAGACAGATGCTTCGAAGCGTAGGTTCCTGGACGCTCAGAATACTTGAACATAAAGGCCGAGTCATATCCTACCTCACGCATCAACGAGAGCGACAACTGGTGGTCCTCTTCCGTCTCAGAATGGTAACCCACAAAGATATCCGTAGAGAGGCCGCAGTCAGGAATAATCCTGTGGATAGCTTCCACACGACCCATATACCATTCGCGGGTGTATTTGCGGTTCATCAGTTTCAGGATTCTGTCAGAACCGCTCTGTACTGGCAGGTGGATATGTTTGCAGACGTTAGGCATCTCGGCAATGACGCGCAATGTTTCGTCACTCATGTCCTTCGGATGACTCGTAGTAAAACGTATACGCATCTCTGGAGCCTCTTCAGCTACCATGCGCAACAACTGCGGGAAGCTGGTCTGCGCGGAAGGGTTTCCCCCTTCCGAAAGATATGAATTCACATTCTGCCCCAACAGCGTCACCTCCTTAAACCCACGGTCTCTCAAGTCTCTTACCTCACGAAGGATACTCTCTACGTCGCGACTACGCTCACGACCTCTGGTATAAGGCACAATGCAATAATGACAAAAATTGTTGCAGCCGCGCATAATGCTGACAAAACCACCAATCTTGGCACCGTGCAAGCGCTGGGGAATGATGTCGCTATAGGTCTCACTCGTGCTAAGTTCAATATTGATGGCTTTATGGCCCGTCTCGGCCTGTGCTATCAGGTCGGGTAATGACAGGTAAGCATCAGGACCTGCCACAAGGTCAGCATGGTGGTTCTGTAACAAGTCGTCCTTCACACGCTCTGCCATACAACCCAACACCCCGATTATCAACGGACGCTTGCGCTTGATAGCGTCCAAAGCGTCCAAACGGTGATATATCTTCTGTTCGGCATTGTCGCGTACAGAGCAGGTATTCAGGAAGACGGCATCAGCCTCATCCAACGATTCTGTTGCCTCATAGCCTGCCATCTGCATCACAGAGGCTACCACCTCTGAGTCAGCAACGTTCATCTGACAGCCGTATGTCTCAATATATAGTTTCTTCATACTTTTTCTCGTTTCGGCTGCAAAGTTACGAAAAAAAGTCGTAACTTTGCACCCAATAACAAAATAATAACACATGGACTTAATTAAAAACAAGGAATTCGGCGGTGAGCGCCCCCTTTTTGCCACCCACGACCTGCGATTGGAGAATGTCACCATTACAGATGGTGAGAGTGGCATCAAGCAATGTCAGAATATGCAGGCCAGCGAGTGCCGATTCTATGGCAAGTATCCCTGGTGGCACGTCGATGGTGCCCTCATCGAGGACTGTTATTTCGCAGTGGGCTCGCGTTCGGCTATCTGGTATACCAACGACCTCGTCATGCGTCGTTGTCGTATCGATGGCCCTAAATTCTTCCGTGAGATGAACAACGTCACGCTTGAGGATGTCAATATCACCGATGCCGACGAAACGTTCTGGAAGGTCAATGGCCTGCGTTTGAAGAATGTCACCTTGCATGGAGGTACCTATCCCTTTATGTTCTGTGAAAACATCTTTGTCGACGGGCTCAACAGCGATTCCAAATACGTCTTCCAATATTGCAAGAATGTCGAGGTCCACAATGCCAGAATCCTGACGAAGGACTCTTTCTGGGAGTGCGAGAACATCACGGTCTACGACTCCGATTTGGACGGCGAATATCTTGCTTGGCACTCAAAGAACGTCCGTCTGGTCAATTGCCATCTCACAGGCGAGCAGTTGCTATGCTATACGCAAAACCTCGTGCTCGAAAACTGCACCTTCGACAAGGCCTGCGACCGCGTGTTCGAATACTCCACCGTTGAGGCCGACATTCGCGGACATATCGAAAACATCAAGAATCCTACCAGTGGACATATCATTGCTGACAGCATCGGTTCTGTCACGATTGACGAGCATGTCCGCCAACCGAACAATTGTGTTATTGAAATAAGAAAATGAATTACAATTTCGACGAACTCATAGTAAGACGTGGCACGGGCTGCGTCAAATGGGATGAAACGCCCGCCACTGTGTCCGACGGTTTTCCGTCGGGTCCTGATATCCTCCCTCTCTGGGTCGCAGACATGGACTTCGCGGTAGCCCCTGCCATTCAAGAGGCTGTCCAACGTCGAGCCCAGCATCCCGTCTTTGGTTATACCTACGTACAAGACGACTATTACGACGCTGTCATCTCGTGGTTCCAGCGTCGTCACCATTGGACTATCCAACGCGAATGGATACAATACACCATTGGTGTCGTACCAGCTATGTCGGTAGCCATCAAGGCACTGACCATGCCTGGTGAAAAGGTGCTCATCCTCTCGCCCGACTACAACTGTTTCTTCTCGTCCGTTAAAAACAACGGTTGCGAAGTCCTCGAGAGTGTGCTGCGATTTTCCCGCAGCAACAATCGCTTCGAGGTCGACTGGCTCTCCTTCGAGGCTTGCTGTGCCGACGAGAAAACGACCGTTTTCCTCCTTTGCAACCCACACAACCCCACAGGCCGTGTCTGGACGCGTGAGGAACTTCAACGGATGGCTGATATCTGCCACAAACACCACGTCCGTATTGTCTCCGACGAGATTCACTGCGAACTGGTAATGCCGGGCTATACCTTTTGTCCGATGGGAACCGTCGATCCTGACGCCATCATCCTCAACTCGCCTTCGAAGTCGTTCAACATCGCAGGACTGATGATGGCCAATATTATCTGTCGGGATGCCGAGACCCGTCGTCGCTTGGATCGTGCCATCAATATCAATGAGGTGTGCGACGTCAATCCCTTTGCCCCCGAAGCTGTCAAGGCGGCTTACAACGAGAGCGAGGACTGGATTGACGCCCTCAACATCTACATCCACGACAACTACCGTGCCCTCTGCGATTTCGCCGCAGAGTACCTCCCCTCCTGGCGCGTTATGCCTCTCGAAGGCACCTACCTGGTCTGGGTCGACGTCTCCAGTGTGTGTTGCGACTCGGTCGCAAGCTATTGTGAAGCTATCCTCCGCGAGGCCCGCGTCTGGCTGAACCCAGGCACCATGTACGGTCCGCAATCGGGCGAGGGCTACCTCCGCATCAACATAGCCTGCCCCCGTTCGCTATTGATGGAAGCATTAGAAAGTATTAAAAACATGAAGATATGAAACAAAGAAGTGATTGCAAGCCACACTCAGACCTTCAGGTCGGAGAAGTCAATGCATGGTCAGTCACCTGGGGTGTACTCATGGCCGTTCTTTTCTCTGCAGCTGCTGCCTACCTCGGACTGAAGGTTGGGCAGGTCTTCGAAGCTGCTATTCCCATTGCGATTATCGCCGTTGGCGTGTCTGCCGCTGCCAAGCGCTCGAACGCCCTGCGCGAAAACGTCATCATCCAGTCTATTGGTGCCTGTTCGGGTGCCGTCGTTGCCGGTGCCATCTTCACCTTGCCCGCTATCTATATCCTGCAGGCGAAGTATCCGGAGATGAGTGCCGACTTCCTGAAGATTTTCATTGCCTCGCTGCTCGGTGGCGTCTTGGGCATCCTGTTCCTCATTCCCTTCCGCCGTTACTTCGTGGAAGCACCACAGGAACAGTACCCCTTCCCTGAGGCCACAGCTACCACACAGGTGCTAAAGAGCGGTACTGCAGACGGCGACGAGGAAACCACTCCCGATGCGTCAGCGTCGGACTCCTCCGCCTCCTCTCAGGCCAAGCCCCTGCTCATTGCCGGTATTGTCGGTGGTCTTTACGACTTCATCGTGGCTACCTTCGGCTGGTGGAACGAGAACGTCACCTCGCGCATGATTTCCTATGGCGACGACTTGGCCGAAAAAGCCAAACTGGTGTTCAAGAACAATACGGGTGCCGCCGTCTTGGGTTTGGGTTACATCATCGGTTTTCGCTACGCCCTTATCATCACGCTGGGCTCACTGTTCGTTTGGTGGCTCGTCGTACCAGGCATGGCACTGCTGTTCTCCGACACCGTGCTCAACGAGTGGAATCCTGCCATCACGACAGCCGTAGGCGAGATGTCGCCAGAACAGATCTTTACTTCGTATGGTAAGTCAATCGGTATTGGTGCTATTGCGATGGCTGGCATTATCGGCATCATCAAGTCGTGGGGTGTCATCAAAAGTGCCGTAGGCCTGGCAACGAAAGCGACGGATGCTAGCGGGGAAACCACTGGCCACGATGACCTGCCCTTCCGCTTCATTGCCATCGCAGCCATTGTCACCATCATCGTCACCTTCCTGTTCTTCTGGTTTGGCGTCATGGACGGCAACGTGCTCTTCGCTGCTGTGGCCATCATCCTCACAGCCGTTATTGCCTTCCTCTTTACCACTGTCGCTGCCAACGCCATCGCCATCGTGGGGTCGAACCCTGTGTCTGGTATGACACTGATGACGCTCATTCTGGCCTCTGTCGTGATGGTTGCTGTCGGACTGAAAGGCACGGGCGGAATGGTTGCCGCACTCATCATGGGCGGTGTGGTCTGCACGGCGCTCTCAATGGCAGGCTCGTTCATTACAGACCTGAAGATTGGTTACTGGTGTGGTACACAACCCAGAAAACAGGAGACCTGGAAATTCCTCGGCACATTGGTCAGCGCGGCCACCGTGGGTGGTGTGATGATGCTGTTGAACGAAACCTACGGCTTCGCTTCTGGTGCCCTTGCTGCCCCTCAGGCTAACGCGATGGCTGCCGTCATCGATCCCCTGATGAATGGTGTGGGAGCCCCCTGGCCGCTCTATGCCCTCGGTGCTGTCATTGCCGTTGTGCTGACGTTGTGCAAGGTGCCTGCACTGGCCTTTGCACTGGGTATGTTCATCCCCATGGAACTGAATGTCCCCTTGGTCATTGGTGGCGCCATCAGCTGGTATGTCACCACACGCTCGAAGGACGAAGCCACCAACAAGGCTCGTGGCGAAAAGGGTAACCTCCTCGCTTCCGGATTCATTGCCGGTGGTGCTTTGATGGGTGTTGTCAGTGCGCTGCTGCGCTTCGGCGGCGTCTCGTTCGACTACAGCGCCTGGTGGGCCAATCCCCTCTCTGAACTCTGTTCGCTGGTTGCCTACATCCTGCTCATCATCTACTTCATCCGAGCCACGAAGGTAGCAAAATAGTCCTTACGGTCGGCTCTCGCCCTCGACATATTCTTCGAGGAACATGTGCTCCCCGTCATACACGGCATAGGTAAACTGACTGATCCAGTCGCCTAAGATCATCAGCCGAGTATGGCGGGCGAGTTTGATGTCGAGCTCGATATGGCGGTGCCCGAAGATGAAGTAGTCGATATTGGGATGTTCCTCAATATACTTCTTGGCAAAGAGCACAAGGTGTTCTTTGTCTTCACCCATGTAGTGGATATCGTCCGTTTCCTTATGTTTGATATAGCTATGCTTGGCCCAAGTGAGACCGAAACTCATACCCCAACGGGGATGGAGCCCTGAGAAGAGCCACTGACAGAAACGGCTGTGGAAGATGGCGCGAATCAGTTTGAACGACTTGTTCGGGTCGCCCATGCCGTCGCCATGAGCCAGGAAGAACTCATGGCCGTAAATCTCCGTCGTCTCTTCCTTCTTATGCAAAATGACGCCACACTCCTTCTCCAAGTATTCATAGGCCCAGATGTCGTGATTGCCCGTAAAGTAATGCACCTCGACACCCATGTCGGTCAGTTCCGACAGTTTACCCAAAAACCGGGTAAATCCCTTGGGGACGACATATTTGTACTCATACCAGAAATCAAACATATCGCCCAACAGATAGATGGCGACAGCCTTCTCCTTGATACTGTCAAGGAAACGCACCAGTCGGCGCTCCTGCATACGCTGATGCGGAATGGCCAACGAACCCAGGTGGGCATCGGAAAGGAAATAGACGTTCTTCATACAATAACCAATAACCGTTAACCAATAATCATTTAATCGAACCCTAGTTCGACGCGTGCTTCTTCACTCATCATGCTCTGGTCCCACGCAGGTTCGAACACGAGGTTGACCGTCGCCGAGGCAACACCCTCGACGCTCTCTACCTTCGTGCGTACATCTTCTAGTATAAAGTCTGCTGCCGGACAGTTCGGTGCCGTGAAGGTCATATCCATCACGACGCTGCTGTCGTCCTGCACGTCAATCTTGTAAATCATCCCCAAGTCGTATATGTTGACAGGGATTTCGGGGTCGTAGACGGTTTTCAGTACGTCCACGATACGCTCTTCCAAAAGGGTCTTTTCTGACTGTGTCATTGTTTTTTTCGCTTTTGCTTGCAAAGATACGAAAAAAAAATGTATCTTTGCACGTTGAAAGTTAAAAATCAACACGATGGCCATTAAATATACCCATAAGGAAGAGCTTTGGAATGCGTGGAGCCACGCAGGAGGCATCATCATGGGCGCTGCTTTCGGAGCTGTGTTTTTATGGATGGCGTTCCGAGGCGAGAATCCCTGGGCGCGTCTGGGCGTCTGTCTCTACCTTTTTGGAATGCTGGCCAGCTATGTCACCTCTACTGTCTATCATACCCTGCTCCGACGTTCGAAATGGAAGGAACGATGGCGTCATTGGGACCATGCTGCCATCTATTGGCACATTGCGGGCTCTTATTCTCCGTTGACGCTGGTCGCCCTACGTACGCAGGGTTACTGGGGCTGGGGACTATTCATCTTCGTGTGGGCATGTGCTATTGTGGGTACTATCATCAGTTTCGTCCGCCTCAAGGAACATTCCAACATCGAGACCTTTTGCTTCATTGGCATGGGACTGAGCGTCCTCGTGGCCTTCAAGCCCCTTATCGACTCCGTATCGACCGCCGCCTTCGTATGGATTGTGGCCGAAGGTGTGTGTTACATTACCGGTGCCGTCTTCTATTCGTTCAACAAACGCCGCTACATGCACTCCGTGTTCCACTTCTTCGTACTCGCCGGTTCGCTGTGCCACATCATTGCTGTCTGGGATGTGCTGATGGAGTACTTATAGACAAATACAGTTTATCTTTTACGGTTTAGAGAGAACTCGCAACCGCAGTATTGCTGGTTGTAGAAGTTGTATTCCCTCAACAACTGGTTGCGGCGTTCGTAGAGACCTCCCTTGCGCCAGTTCTGGGTCCAGAACTCTGTATCGGGAACGGCCTCTTGGGCTTTTAGTCCAGCGGCAGTAATCTGCTCGATACTCTTCCAACGTGAGGAAGCCAGCGTAGTAGTAAAGAAGCGCAGGCCCTGACGACGGGCTTCGCGGGCAGCTGCCGTGAGACGAAGCAGGAAGCACAGACTACAGCGACTGCCGCGTTCCGGTTCGCACTCCAGTCCACGAACACTGTCGAGCCATTGCTGGTGGTCGTAGTCGCCATCAATCCAGCGGATGCCCAGTGAATCGGCGTGGCGCTTGCTTTCGTTCTTGCGGATGTCGTATTCTTCGCGTGGGTAGATGTTGGGGTTATAATAGAATATGGTAGGGCGGACGTCGTGAGCCAACATCCACTCTACGATAGCTGAAGAACAAGGAGCGCAGCAAGCGTGCAATAGCACCTCGTGCGCTCCCTCGGGTATTGGAATCTTGTTCACCTTTACCTTTTTACTCTTTTACCTTTTTACCTTTACTTCACGTATTCAGCAAAGTCGGTAAGCTTCATGTCGCCCTTGCGCGCCAGCGTGTCGTGCATGGCGAAGGCGGCAGGCAGGTTGTGACGGGTCTGGCCCATCTTCGCAATCTTCAGGTAGTCCCACAACAACTGCTTGTAGTCAGGATGTGCACAGTTTTCGATGATGCACTCTGCACGCTGGATGGGACCCTTGCCGCGCAGGTCGGCGATACCCTGCTCAGTGACGATGATGTTGACGTCGTGCTCAGAGCTGTCCTGATGGGAAACAAAAGGAACGATAGAGCTGATGACGCCACCCTTGGCCACAGAAGGACAAGTAAATATAGAAAGGTACGCGTTGCGGATGAAGTCACCCGAACCACCGATACCGTTCATCATCTTCGTACCGCTGATGTGGGTAGAGTTGACATTGCCGTAGAGGTCGGCCTCAATGGCGGTATTGATGGCGATGACACCTAAGCGGCGGATGATTTCAGGCGAGTTCGAGATTTCGCTCTGACGCAGTGTCAGGTGGTTCTTAAAGTAGTCCATGTTGTCGTAGACCTGCATCAGACACTCGTTCGAGACGGTCAGCGAGCAGGCCGAAGCGTCCTTTACGCGGCCATGGAGCATCATAGCCACCACGCTGTCCTGCAGCACCTCGGTATAGATGTTGAAGTCGGGGACATGCTTGTCCTCGCCCAGGGCACCGAGAATAGCGTTAGCCGTCGAACCCACACCACTCTGCAAGGGTAGGAACTCCTTGGGGATGCGGCCCTTGTGCATTTCCTCTACGAGGAACTCAGCAGTCAGGAAGCCAATCTTATCGGTCACGGGGTCGCTGTCTTTGAAGGCACGAGCCTCGTCAGGGATGTTACACTCTACGACACCCACCACCTTATCCTTAGGAATAGAGACGAAAGGCTGTCCGATGCGATCGCCGACATGCTCGATGGGAATAGCCTTGCGGTAAGGAGGATCCAGCGGCTCGTAAACGTCGTGGATGAACTTCGCGTTGGGGTTGTGGAACGAGTTGAGTTCCAGGATGACGTGCTTGGCCAGACGGGCTGCGGTGGGAGAAATACCACCAGCGGCAGTCAGATAGACATGATAGTCGTTGCCCACCTCCTCAATGTCGCACACCTCGAGGATGGCCCAATCCAACGGACCATAGAAACCATAGCGCAACTCCTGGGCCATGTGACTCAGGTGCAGGTCGTTGTAGGGAATCTCGCCCATGTTGACGTGCTTGCGGAAGTCGGGGTTCGTGGTGTAGGGCGCACGATAGAGGATGGCCTGAGCGTTTGCCAGGTCACCATCGGTGCTCTGTCCTGTGGAGGCACCTGTGAAGATAGCCACCTTGAACTCGCGGCCGGCCTCGTGCTCAGCCACAGCGATTTTTGCTAACTCTTTGGTTGTTGCCTTGGCCACACCAGCTGGTGTAAAGCCACTCATGGCGATGTGTTCGCCATTCTTAATCAGTGCCGCAGCCTCTGCGGCAGTCATACGTGTATAAGCCATAATATTGCAATATTTATGTAATTTGGGTGCAAAGGTAATAAAAAAATGAGAATTAAGAATTGAGAATTGAGTTTTTTTTGTACCTTTGTCGCCAAAAAATAGGAAAGTATGGAATCAAAGCTGGTAATTTACAATACGCTGACGCGCCAAAAGGAGCGTTTCGAGCCGATTAACGCCCCCCATGTGGGTATGTATGTCTGTGGTCCTACGGTTTATGGCGATCCCCATCTGGGTCACGCCCGTCCTGCCATCACCTTCGACTTGGTGTTCCGTTATCTGAAGCACTTAGGCTATAAGGTGCGCTATGTGCGCAATATCACCGACGTGGGTCACTTGGAACATGATGCCGACGAGGGTGAGGACAAGATTGCCAAGAAAGCCCGTTTGGAACAATTGGAACCGATGGAGATAGCGCAGTACTACACCAACCGCTACCATCAGGCGATGGATGCGCTGAACGTGTTGCGCCCGTCCATTGAGCCTCATGCCACAGGTCATATCATCGAACAGCAACAGTTGGTACAGCAAATCCTCGACAACGGCTTTGCTTACGAGAGTAACGGCTCGATTTATTTCGACATCGAGGCGTATAATAAGAAGTATCAGTATGGTATTCTGAGCGGTCGTTCGCTGGAAAATATCAAGGACGAGAGCCGTGAACTGGCTGGTATCGGTGAGAAGAAAAACCAGGCCGACTTCGCCCTGTGGAAGAAGGCACAGCCCGAGCACATCATGCGTTGGCCGAGTCCTTGGAGCGACGGCTTCCCTGGCTGGCATTGCGAATGTACGGCGATGGGACGTAAGTATCTGGGCGAGATGTTCGACATTCACGGAGGCGGTATGGACCTCGTGTTCCCCCACCACGAATGCGAGATAGCTCAGGCTACGGCTTCAATGGGCCATCCTGCCGTGAAATACTGGATGCACAACAACATGCTGACCATCAACGGCCAGAAGATGGGCAAGTCGTACAACAACTTCATCACGCTGGAGCAGTTCTTCACCGGCAACCATCCGTTGCTGGAGAAGGCCTATTCGCCGATGACCATCCGTTTCTTCGTGCTTTCAGCGCACTATCGTGGCACTGTTGATTTCTCCAACGAGGCACTCGTGGCCGCCGAACGCGGCTTGGAGAAGCTGATGAACGCCATCAGCGACTTAGAGCGCATTCAGATTTCGTCTGAATGTGACCCCGAAACGGAAAAGGTGGTGAAGAGCCTGCGCCAGAAGTGCTACGACGCCATGAACGACGACTTCGCCACACCGCAGGTTATCAGCAATCTCTTCGAGGCCTGCACGGTCATCAACAAACTCGTTGACCACAAGGCAACTATCTGCGCTGACTGCCTCGCTGAGTTGAAAGAAGTGATGCACCTCTTTGCCGAGGACATCCTTGGTCTGCAAGGGACAAGGGGCAAGGGGCAAGGAGCAAGTAGTGCTGCCCGCGAGGAAGCCTTTGGCAAGGTGGTCGATATGGTTCTTGAGTTGCGTGCAAAGGCCAAGGCCGATAAGGACTGGGCTACCTCTGACAAGATTCGCGACGAGCTGGCTGCTGCCGGCTTCGAGGTAAAGGATACGAAGGATGGTGTCACTTGGAAACTGAATAAGTAATCGACTTGTGAAAAAGATAGTCTGTCTGTTACTGGCCTTGTTGGTCGCCCTGCCTTTCTATCCGGCACAGCGCAAGCGCGTGGCTGTCGTCTTGGCAGGCGGCGGAGCAAAAGGCACTGCCCACATCGGCGCGCTGAAAGTCATTGAACGGGCGGGTATTCCGATAGATATCGTGACAGGCACCTCGATGGGTAGTCTGGTGGGTGGTCTCTATGCCATCGGCTACAATGCCGATGCCCTCGACACACTGGTGCGCGGACTCGACTGGACTTATATCATCAGCGACCGTGAGAACATGAGCCGTCAGACACTGAGCGACAGACAGAAGCAAAACACCTATTTTCTTTCTCAGGATCTGACCTTCGGCAAGCGTAACGACAACGACGGAGGATTCATCAAGGGCAGGAACATCAACTTGCTGCTCGAGAAACTCTGTTTGGGCTATACCGACTCCATCGACTTCAACAAGCTGCCCATTCCTTTTGCCTGTGTGGCCACTAACGTCGTCGACAATTCCGAGATTGACTTCCACTCTGGCCGTCTGCCTCAGGCCATGCGTGCCTCGATGGCCATTCCTGCCGTCTTCTCGCCTGTCCGTATGAAGGGCATGGTGCTCGTCGATGGCTTCCTGACCAACAACTACCCTGTCGACCTGGCTCGTAAGATGGGCGCGGACATTGTCATTGGTGTCACCTTGCAGGACACCTTGCGCAGTGCCGAAAGCCTGAATTCGGCCATGAGCATCCTTATGCAGGTGATTGACTTGAACACGATGAACAAGTTCGACGAAAACGTGGCTCTCACCGATGTGCATATCAACGTAGACCCCTCGGGTTATTCTGCTGCCAGTTTCAACAGTGCTGCCGTCGACACGCTGATCAATCGTGGTGAGGCTGCGGCCATGCTTCATTGGGACGAACTGATAGCGCTGAAGAAGAAGATAGGCATCGGTCCCGACTTCAAGCCCGTCCGACAGTCTCCCCTCCATCCTTCGGCCATGACTGACCGCGTGCATATCACCAGCTGCACCTTCGAGAATATGACCCCTCGTGACGAAGAATTCCTGCGGGCGAAGTTCCATCTGGACCGCATCGACAGCATCTCGTCGCGCGAGGAGGAAGAGATAATCACCTCTATGCGTACCGACCTCTTCTTCCAGACGGCCACCTCCCGACTTGTAGAGGAGAAAGACGGTTACCGGCTTGTACTGACGGCAGGCAACCGCAAGTCGACTCAGGTGAACCTCGGTCTGCGTTTCGACAACGAAGAGATGGTGGCGCTGCAGCTGAATGCCAATCTGCCGCTGAAGCAAACAGTCAGTTTCAGTTCCGACCTCACCCTGCGTCTGGGCAAACGCCTGTTGGCTGGTGGCGAGCTGATATACCATCCCCGCGTTTTGCGCTTCACGCGCCCTTCCATATCCTACTATTACCGCCACAACGACATTGACGTCTATTACAAGGGTGACCGCGAATACAATATCGTCTACAATTCGCACCAGACGACGGTGGACCCCATCAACATCGTCATCCGTAACTTCTGCTTCAAGGCCGGCCTGCGCTGGGACTATTTCCGTTTCAGCGAAAAGCTCCGCTCCGACCTCACCCGTCAGGTTGAGTTCGACAACGGACATTACTTCATCTATCAGGCCGCGATGGACTTCAATTCCGAGGACGACTGGTATTTCCCCACACGCGGAAGCCGTTTCGCGGCCCGCTATGCCTATATCACCGACAATTTCGCCCAGCTTGACGGTAAGGCAGGCGTTTCCGACGTCAGTGCCTCGTGGCGAAAATCCTTCACGCTGGGCTCGCGCTTCACGATCGAGAGCCTGCTCTACGGCCGACTGCTCTTCGGCTCTGGCATTCCTCCCATCTACAACAATGTCGTTGGCGGCACGCGCTTCGGACAATATGTCGTACAGCAGATGCCGTTGGCCGGAGTAGGACACATGGAATATGCCGACCGCCATTTCGTCGGCGTGCAGTTGCAAGCCCGTCAGCGTATGGGCAAGAACCACCACATCTGCCTGCTCGGCTCGGTAGCCCAGAACGCTCCTGAGCTGAAGGATATCATGCAGACCAAGACGATCATCGGCGGTCAGCTGGCCTACTACTACAACTCCATGTTCGGCCCCCTTGGTGCCTCCTTCGGCTATTCCAACCGGACGAAATCACTCTATCTCTACATCAATCTCGGCTTCGACTTCTGATCAGTAAACGCTATAACAACGTAAATTATAAACCAATTTAAACAAGTATCATTATGGGTATCATTTATTCACTCCTTCTGGGATGTCTGGCAGGCTTCTGCGCAGGCAAGTTGATGAAAGGTGGTGGCTTCGGCATCATCATGAACATTGTACTCGGTCTCTTTGGTGGAGTCCTCGGCGGCTGGTTGTTCTCAATGCTCGGCATAGAGTGGGGAGGCATTCTGGGTCAGCTCGGCACAGCCATCATCGGCGCCGTAGCCATCCTCTGGATAGCCTCGTTCTTCAAGAAGTAGATTACTGCTCCGAGGAGAAAATGCTTTAGTGCCGTGCAAAAAGGTCTTTTGTACGGCACTAAAGCGTTGTTAGGGTCAAGGTAAAGTTAAAACTGCGTCGATGTTTGTTAAAACAAAGCCATTGTTTGATAAAACAAAGGCATTGTTTATTAAAACTGTGGCATTGATTAATGTTTTAGTAACCGTTAAGTCGTCACTTCCGCTCGAAAAAGTCCAAATAAATTTGGTAGTTCACTCGCTTATTCGTACCTTTGCAGCAGAAAAAGCAAAGGAATGCTGATGTTGTCGTCATATTTCCCCATTACGAGCCCGACGTTGATATTCTTCGTCGTGCTGTTGATTATATTGTCAGCGCCTATCATCATGGGTAAACTGCGCATTCCTCACATCATCGGCATGGTGCTGGCAGGTGTGCTGGTGGGAAGGTATGGCTTGAACATTCTGGAACGCGACTCGTCGTTCGAGCTGTTCGGAAAGGTGGGTCTGCTTTACATCATGTTTCTGGCAGGTCTGGAGATGGACCTGGAGAGTGTGAAGAGAAACTCGCGACGGTTCCTGATATTCGGACTGCTGACGTGTCTGACGCCTTTGCTGATTACCTATTTCATGGCCATGTGGCTGTTGGGGTATAGCGGACAGGCATCATTCCTGTTGGGATGTATCATGGCGTCGAACACGCTGATAGCCTATCCCATCATTTCGCGCTACGGTCTGGGACGTGACTCGAGCGTAATGCTGAGCGTGGGTTCGTCGATGATTTCGCTGTTCCTGGCCCTGCTGATGTTGGCGGCATTGGCTGCATCATACGGCGAGGACGTTGGCATCCTGTTCTGGATAGTGTTTTTGCTGAAATTCCTGGCTTTCTGTGTCCTGCTGTCGTGGGGCATTCCGAAATTGTCGCGTTACTTCCTGCGACGCTACTCTGACGCGGTGATGCAGTTTATCTTTGCGCTCAGCGTGATGTTCCTGTCAGCAGCCTTGTCAGAGGCTATTGGTGTGGAGGGCATTGTGGGCGCGTTCCTGTCTGGACTGATACTCAACCGATACATCCCTCACGTATCGCCCCTGATGAACCGAATAGAGTTCATCGGTAATGCGCTTTTCATTCCTTATTTCCTGATTGGTGTGGGCATGCTGATTAACGTCCGGACGCTGTTCGAAGGTGTCCACATGCTGTTCATCGTCGGACTGATTGTGTTCTTCGGCACCTTCGGCAAGGCGTTGGCTGCCTATCTGTCGAGTCTGTTGTTCCGACTGCCGAAGTCAGCAGGAAACATGATGTTCGGACTGACCTGCGCCCATGCTGCCGGAGCTATCGCGATGGTGATGGTAGGTATGCGACTGGAGGTGAGTCCTGGCATGTATCTGGTGAACGACGAAATGCTGAATGGTGTCGTCATCATGATATTGATTACCTGTATCATTTCGACCATGATGACTGAACATGCTGCCCAGCAAATCACGCTGACTAACAGGTTGCAGCCATCAGAACGGAACAGGCAGTCGAAAGACGACGAGAAAATCATGCTTTGCGTAAAATACCCTGACATTGCACCCCAACTGTTGGAACTGGCCATCATGGTGAGGAACCAAAAACTGAATCGCGAATTGGTGGCATTGAATGTGGTGTATGACGACGTTCAGGCGGGTAAGCACCGCCAGGAGGGTTTGCGCCTGTTGGAACAGCTGGAGCAACGGGCATCAGCCAGCGACATCCAGATGCAGACGCAGGTGCGATTGGCCTCCAACATTGCCAATGGTATCAAACACGCTTTCCGCGAGTTCGCTGCCTCGGAGATCATCATGGGTATGCACGTTCATACGGATGGCAATCCGAAGTTCTGGGGTGAATTCATCCAGAGCCTTTATAACGGTCTGAACCGCCAGATTGTGCTGATACGTTTCGTCCAGCCCTTGAATACGCTGCGCAGAATACAGGTGGCAGTACCCTCGCGGGCAGAGTTTGAGCCAGGCTTTCACCGTTGGCTGGAAAGACTGGCACGTATGGCAGGCAATCTGGACTGTCGCATTCAGTTTCATGGTCGCAACGAGTCGTTGGAACTCATCCGCGAATACATCAACAACCGCCATTCCAGCGTGAGGGCGGAATACACCTTCATGGGACATTGGAACGAGTTGCCCAAACTGGCAGCCAACATCAACGACGACCACATGTTCGTAGTCATCACAGCCCGTAAAGGTACTATCTCGTACAAGACCGCTTTGGAACGTCTGCCCAACGAACTGATGCAGCACTTCAGTGGCAAGAACCTCATGATACTCTTCCCTGACCAGTATGGCGAAGCCAAGGAGGAGAGCATGACCTTCACGGCTGCACAGCACCAGGAGGA